>JACKQG010000147.1_pt1 | contig 100936 bp, 88 predicted proteins | sample 8237621 | NCBI WGS metagenome assembly JACKQG01 (sample SAMN15677084, study PRJNA649215) | marine metagenome | biome: marine; feature: Black Sea; material: saline water; isolation source: suspended particulate matter (SPM) from the Black Sea western gyre | collected 2013-06-09/2013-06-10... | reverse complement strand
TTATTAGGAAGAGGGTCTTAGCTGTTGGGTGCGTATAATTGGGTGTCTTTTTTTTGAGTCGGGATCCGCCCGCCTGTAACGCTGCAGCACTGTGGGCAGATGATTCCTGCTCCGAGACCGAGGGTCTCGGCTACAACCTTCCCAACCCCATTGATTTAAAAATGATTTTGCTGTCCATGATTTTGTAAAAAGCCTTCCCTCTCATGCTCATTCGCAATGAAGAGGCCTTTGCGACACACTTCCGAGAAGAGCCGAAAAAAACAGCCAGCCCTGACGCAGTCAGTTCCAGACATTGGAAAGTTAGGTTGACACCAGAGGGGAATGCGCCTACAACCCCCGCTCACTTGGCCCGTTTTTCGCGGCCCCTTCTTTTCCTGCACCGTCCGCATGGCTTAGATTTTTAGATACCGGACGGGAAAAGAAGAACACATGAAACAAGAAAACGTATTCGCGGCTCTCATTGAGCCGCTGCAGCGTGCTGTCGCCGAAGAGGGCTACAGCACACCCACACCCATTCAGCAGGAAGCCATTCCGCATCTGCTCGAAGGTAAAGACCTGCTCGGCTGCGCGCAAACCGGAACCGGCAAAACCGCCGCGTTCACGCTGCCGTTGCTGCAGGAAATGTCGGGAACCAACATCACCCCGAAGGCGCGCACACCGCGCGCACTGATCCTCACGCCAACCCGCGAGCTGGCCGCGCAGATCGGCGACAGCATCGCCACCTATGGCCGCCACGTGCGCGTGTCGCACACCGTCATCTTCGGCGGTGTCGGCCAGAACCCGCAGGTCAAAGCCCTGCAGCGCGGCGTCGATGTGGTCGTCGCCACGCCGGGCCGTTTGATCGATCTGATGGATCAGGGATTTGTGAAGCTCGACCAAATTGAGCTGTTCATTCTCGACGAGGCCGACCGCATGCTCGACATGGGGTTTATCCCCGCCGTCCGTAAAGTGATCGCCAAGCTGCCGAAAAAGCGCCACTCGCTCTTTTTCTCCGCCACCATGCCGCCGGTTGTTGAAAAGCTCGCCATGGATATGCTCCGCAACCCGGTCAAAATCACCATCGATCCCGGCAAGCCGACCGTCGAACGCATCGCGCAGAAAATGATGTTTGTCGATAAAGGCAATAAAGACGAATTGCTGATCGATCTAATTGACTCACATAAAATGGACAAAGTGATTGTGTTCTCCCGCACCAAGCACGGGGCCAACAAGGTAGTCGTCAAGCTCGAAGCAGCCGGCATTAGCGCATCCGCCATTCACGGCAATAAATCGCAGACCGCCCGCACCAAGGCGCTGGCTGGATTCAAAGCCGGCAACGTGCGCGCGCTCGTTGCCACCGATATCGCCGCGCGCGGCATCGACGTCGATGGCATTACCCACGTGGTGAACTACGATTTGCCCGAAGAGCCCGAAACCTACGTTCACCGCATCGGCCGCACCGCCCGCGCCGGGCTGGATGGCGATGCCGTCTCGTTCTGCTCCGCCCGCGAGCGCGATTTTCTCCGCGACATTGAAAAACTGATCCGCAAAGAGGTGCCGGTTGATACCGGTCACAAATATCATTCTGACGTGGCGCGCCGCGCGGTGGGTTCCGATGCGCGCCCCGAGCCGAAGAGCCGGCAGGGCAACCGCCGCGGTGGCGGTGGACGGCCCGCCGGACAGGGCGGCGGAAACCGCCGTCGCCGGTAGAGTGTTTACCACGAAATACACGAACCACACGAAAGGCCGATCTGAACCTGTTTTCGTGTGGTTCGTGTATTTCGTGGTGAAAACCTGGCCCGCACTGATCCGCGTGATTCGCGGTTAAACAACTCCAGTAGCCGGATGAAGGCGTTGCCTTCTTCCAAGCATTGGAAATTGCAATCGGAGCATTCATCAGGATAATGGGCGGCCTTATGAGCAAAAAACTATTTAACAAGATCAATACCGGCATCAACCTCGAGGAGTTTATCAACGTGGAAGAAAAAAGATATGACGGACGGACTCCCGACGAATTGCGGACCGTGAAATTTACGCGCGACTTTACCATCAACGCCAAAGCCTCCGTGCTGGTCGAAATGGGCAATACCAAAGTGATCTGCGCGGCCAGCGTGGACGAAAGCATTCCGCCGTGGATGCGCGCGCAGAATGTAGCCGGCGGCTGGCTCACCTGCGAGTACGGTATGTTGCCGAGCGCCACCTCCGACCGCTGCCGCCGCGAAACCGGCCGCATCGGCGGACGCACCATGGAAATTCAGCGCCTGATCGGCCGCGCCCTGCGCGCCGTGGTCGACCTGCAGAAGCTCGGCAAGCGCCAGATCACCATCGACTGCGATGTCATTCAGGCTGACGGCGGAACCCGCACCGCCTCGATCACCGGCGCTTACGTTGCGCTGCGTCTGGCGGTCGACCGCCTGATGGAAGAGGGCCTTCTCAAAGAAGATCCGATCAAAGAGGCCATCGCCGCCATTAGTGTTGGTATCTACAAAGGCGTCCCGGTTCTCGATTTGAACTACTTCGAAGACTCTAAAGCGGAAGTCGACATGAACGTCGTGATGACTGCCTCCGGCCGGTTGGTCGAAGTGCAGGGCACCGCCGAAGAAGAACCCTTCACCAAAGAGCAGATGAGCCAGATGATGGACCTCGCTGAAAAGGGCATCAACGAGCTCTTCGAAGCGCAGAAAGCATAGCTCTCGCCCGTCCGCAATGCTCACTTAAGCCGCAACGGCGCGAAGTGGGCATGTAAAAAGCCCCGCTCGAAAGAACGGGGCTTTTTTATGTATCTGCGAGAGATGATTTTATTGGGGCGGGAGGGCCCGGGCGGTGAGGCTGTTAAAATCCTCGGCCGCCGCGTGCGTCCCCGCGCATCCGCTGCGGTTTGGGAGTCGGCGGGTTTTCCAGATAGAGGGCGTACCACTCTTCGCCGAGGCCGGCATTCGAGAAGCTTTTATCTTTGTTGTTTGAAAGCAGCTGCCAGTTACTCGCAAGCGCCTCGTTGCTGGTCGCTTCCTTTCCTTTGAGAAGTAGCTGCCGCGCCTTTTCAGATTCGCCCTGTTTCATGTAGATCCAGGACATCAGCCCGTAAAGCAGGCTTCCCCGGCTTCCGCGAAACCACTTGATGCGGCGTTTGAAGGTTTTTTCAGCACCCTTGATATCATCGTTTTTGTACTGCCGCGCCATTTTCATGGCAAGGGTGATGGGCTCCATCATCATGGGCCCCTTGAACAGGCCCTTTTTCGCGAGGAGTTCATCAACCTGCTCGAACTCTTTCAGTTGATAGAGGAACTGCATGCGTATGGTGTCAATCTGCCGCCCCATCAGGGTGCTCCATTTTTTGAACGGCTCCAGACGCTTGGTGAAATCGAGCGCGCTGCTGATCATTTCCATCTGATCTTTTTCGAGCTGGCGCTGTATGGCTTTGATGTTGCCGTTGGGCTTGCTCTGGAACTGTTGAATTTTCCGGCTCATCCGTTTCTGGCCGCTCTCCATCTGTTCCTGCAGTTCGTTCTGAACGGCTTTGACTTTTCGGCGGACCAGAAACCCGACCAGAAAGTAGGTAACAAAAAACCCGGCGACTCCGCAGAACCCGGCGGTTTCCGATTTCGTGTTTGTAAGAACACAGGCGGCAACGGATGCAGCTGAAACAGCCGCTGAAATAAGTAGTGGTAGCATTTGTTTGATCCTCTTCGTTAAATAAATTCATCTATTGTGCAGGTGCGGGTACGCATACCTGCGAACATGAGAAAGAACACGATACAGTAGCCTGCTGGAAAAGTCACCTGTTGAGGATTTTCATTTTTCCAGGCATTGCCGTTCCCTAACGGTCACTGCCGTCGCAATAGCATCGGCCTCTCTCGACACTTGTCTCGAGTGGAAGCAGGCCCGAAGGATCGGGCTTTCAACTGAGCCCCGACCGATCGGGATTAAAAAAGCTGCACCTAAAAAAAGTTCCACCCCTTGGAAATTGACCTTGTAAGGGGCCTGCCGTAAGGTCTGCCGTTTTCGATTTTGAACCGAACAGGAGAATTTTATGAAGGTTTCACTCAAGAATGCCGGTGTTTGCCGCAAAACAATGACGGTTGAAGTGCCCGCTGAGGCAGTAACCGAAGAGCGCACCGAGTTGCTGAAGGTTTACGCCAGGGGCGTGGCGATTCCAGGCTTCCGCAAGGGTAAAGCGCCTAAGCACCTGGTGGAGAAGAAGTTTGCCAAGGAAATGACCGCCGATCTCAAGGATCGTCTGGTGCCGAAGTTCTATCATGAAGCCATCGAAGCCGAGGGCGTTAAGGTGGTGTCGATCATCAACGTGAGCGAGCCGGAGCTGGCCGAAGGCAAGCCGCTATCCTTCGATGTGACGATGGATGTGGAGCCGGAGTTCAAATTGCCCAAATATCAGGGCATCCCGATCAAGGCTGAAAAGGTTGAAGTGACCGAAAAACAGGTCGATGAGACCATCGAGAGCATCCTTCGCCAGCATGCCACCTTCGAAGATATTTCTGAGCGCCCCGCTAAAGAGAAGGATATGGTTCAGGTTTCCTACGAGTCGACCATCGACGGCGAACCGCTCGAAACCAAAGTTCCGGAAGCGCGCGGCATGGGCCAGGGCAAAGGCTACTGGATCACCTGCGACGACGAATCCTTCCTGCCGGGCATGGGCAAAAAGCTGATCGGCACCTCAATCGGCGACAAGAAGGACATCACCGTTGAATTCCCCGCCGAGTTCATTGTGAAAGAGCTGTCCGGCCTGAAGGCCGAGTTCAAAGTGGAAGCGACCGGCCTGCGTGAAAGCAAGCTGCCGGAGCTCGACGAAGAGTTTCTGAAAAAACTGCGTGTGGAGTCCGAAGAGGAGCTGCGCACAAACATTCGCCAGCACCTGACCGATGCGGCCGAGGCGAAAGAAAAACACCGCCGAGAGGATGCCATCTGCGAATTCCTGCTGAAGAAAACCAAGCTGGAAGTGCCGGAAACAGCGGTTCAGCAGCAGACCCGCAACGTGATGTACGATATGGCCCGCCAGCGCATGATGCAGGGCATGAGCCAGGAACAGGTCTCCGCGCAGTCCGCAGACATGATGGCTGAAGCCCAGGTGAAAGCCGATGAGCAGGTCAAACTGCGCTACATCATGATGGCCATCGCCGCCGCCGAATCTCTGAATGCCGGTGCAGAGGAAATTTCTGAAGAAATCACCAAAATGGCGATTCAACAGCAGCGCGATTCCGCCGAATTCCGCAAGGAACTGGAAAAAGAGGGGCACATGGATGATGTGGCCGACCAGATCCGCTTTGGTAAAGCGGTTGAATTCCTGATCGAAAATGCGAAGATCAAATAGATATTGAGTATTCGACATTTGTTATTTGCGGAAGAATCGGGCAAAAATCGGGTTTTCCCCAATAACGAACAGCTCATAACGAATAACGGGGTCTAGAAATGAAGGAAACTGCACAGATGCTTATCCCAACAGTGATTGAAACAACCGGACGCGGCGAACGCGCGTATGACATTTACTCGCGCCTGCTCAAGGAGCGCATCATTTTTCTCGGCACCGAGATCAATGACGTCGTCAGTAATCTGGTAATTGCCCAGCTGCTGTTTTTGCAGAGCGAGGATGCGGACAAAGACATTAGCATCTACATCAACTCGCCCGGCGGCGTGGTCACCGCCGGCATGGCGATTTATGACACGATGCAGTTCCTGAAATGCCCGATCACCACCTATTGCGTGGGGCAGGCCGCCAGCATGGGCGCGGTACTGCTTGCCGCAGGCACCAAAGGCAAACGCTTCGCGCTGCCCAACTCGCGGATCATGATTCACCAGCCGCTCGGCGGCGCGCAGGGGCAGGCCACGGATATTGAAATCCAGACCAAAGAGATTCTTCGCATGAAGAAGACGCTCAATGAGATTCTTGCGTATCACACCGGTCAGCCGGTCAAAACCCTCGAAAAAGACACCGACCGTGACTTTTTTATGTCCGCTGCCGAAGCCGTCAAATACGGCATCGTCGACGAAGTGGTCGCCAAAACCCAGTAGTGGATATTTGACATTGGATATTTGAAATTCGGGGAGCAGTTTTTACTGTTCTTCCGAAGACCCAATAACAAGTAACGAATAATAGAAACGAAGTTTCCATGAATACAAAAACTGCTTGCTGTTCCTTCTGCAAAAAAAGCGAAAAAGACGCGCGGAGCCTGATTGCCGGGCCCGAAGGCGTGTTCATCTGCGATGAATGTGTGGAACTGTGCGATGCGATGATTTCGCAGCAGACGCAGCGTCCCGGCGACGGCGAAGCCGCCGCACCGGCTAACCTGCTTAAACCGCACGAGCTTAAAGCGCGTCTCGACGAGTACGTCATCGGGCAGGAGCACGCCAAAAAGGTTCTCTCCGTCGCCGTGCACAATCACTATAAACGGATGCTGCACACCGGCGATGACGATGGTGTAGAGCTCGAAAAGAGCAACGTGCTTTTGGTTGGCCCCACCGGTTCCGGCAAAACTCTGCTGGCGAAGACCCTCGCCCGTATTCTCGACGTGCCGTACGCCATCACCGACGCCACCACCGTCACCGAAGCCGGTTACGTGGGTGAAGACGTCGAAAGCATTTTGCTCTCTCTGCTGCAGAACGCCGACTTTGATGTGAAGAAGGCCGAGCGCGGCATCGTCTATATCGACGAGATCGACAAAATCGGCCGCAAGACCGACAACGTATCCATCACCCGCGACGTATCGGGCGAGGGCGTCCAGCAGGCGCTGCTTAAAATCATTGAGGGAACGATTGCCAAAATTCCGCCGAAGGGCGGCCGCAAGCACCCGCAGGAAAAATATATCGACCTCGACACCTCCAACATTCTCTTCATCTGCGGCGGGGCCTTCATAGGCATCGACGAAATCATCAAACGCCGCACCGACGAAAAAGTACTCGGCTTCGGCGCCGCCGACAAAGTTTCCAAGGAGTGGAAACCGGAAACCATGAACGTTGAGCCGGAAGACCTGCTCGGGTTCGGTCTGATCCCCGAATTCATCGGCCGCATCCCACTGGTTGTTCAGCTTCAGGAACTTTCCGAAGACGATCTCGTCCATATTCTAACCGTGCCTAAAAACGCCATGATCAAGCAGTACCAGAAACTGCTCGCCATGGATGATGTGGAACTCCGGTTTGACGCGGACGCTCTACGCTCACTCGCCAAAATGGCGCTTAAACGCAAGACCGGTGCCCGCGGACTGCGCGCCATACTTGAGCATCTGATGCTCGACGTCATGTACGAAGTGCCGCAGCGCACTGACATCACTGAGTGTCACATCACCAAAGACGTTGTCGAAGGCCGCGCCCATCCGATTGAACTGGGTGACACCAAAAAGAAATCCGCTTAATTGCGGATTTCTTTATTCAGACCTTCGATTTTTTACAGCGGCTTTGCCGCTTACAGGTCGTCGGATGTGATGCCGAGGATTTCGAGGACGCGGGTGAGGTCGTCGTTGTTGTAGTAGTTGATCTCGATGGAACCCTTCACCTTTTTGCCGTTGGTCAGCGTTTTGGTGCTCTTGATGTGAACGGCTGTTCCGAAGTGCTGGTGCAGTTTTTCGGAGAGGTGGCGGACGTAGTCGAGCGGCAGATCGCTTTTCTCGGCGCGTTTCTTTTTCGGCGGCGCTTTCATTTTCTCGACGATTTTTTCGAGCGCGCGCACGGAGAGGTTTTCGCGGATGATGCGGGTGGCGAGTAGCTCTTTTTCCTGATCGATTTCCACGCCGAGCAGCACTTTGCCGTGTCCGGCGGAGAGCTGTCCGTTTTCGAGAAACTTTTTGATGGAGTCGGGCAGTTCAAGCAGGCGCAGCATATTGGCTACCGAGGCGCGGGCTTTGCCGACGCGCTTAGCAATTTTTTCCTGCGTGAGGTCGAACTTTTCGGCCAGTTCTTTGTAGCCTTCGGCGGTTTCCATGACGTTGAGGTCGTCGCGCTGCAGGTTTTCGATCAGGGCGATTTCGAGGGCTTCCCGGTCGCCGATGTCGAGAATGATGACGGGCACTTCGGGCAGGTCGGCGGCGATGGCGGCGCGCAGACGGCGCTCCCCAGCGATCACTTCAAAGTGCTTCTCTTTTTTGCGGACGAGCAGGGGCTGCAGAATGCCGTGTTCTTTGACGGAGGCGGTGAGCTCCTTGAGGGCCTCGTCGCGGAAGGTGTGTCGCGGCTGGTTCGGGTTGGCTTTCAACTTTTTAATCGAAAGCTTAGTGATGCCCTCGCCGTCCGGCGCCGGAGCTTCCGCAACGGGTGCGGTGACCTTCTTTTCCTGAATCAGGGCGTCGAGCCCGCGACCTAAACCGATTTTCTTTGCCATCTGTGTGCCTTTTTTGGAAATTGTGAATTTGTATTAATTAACACGAATTAAACCGTGTTGGATAGAATTTCTTTTTTCAGAACCTACGGGTGGAGGCGGCCTTTTTTTGGTCAATCCTCGTTGTTCCCCGGATTGTCCAGGTCGGGCCGATGTTTCCGGTCGCGTTTAACCCGGATGTATTTCTGGAAAAAGAGGGAGTTCGGAATGTTGATATAACCACCATCTTCATCCAGCAGGACGGTATAGAAGGTGTTGATGGCCAGTACCGTGCCGCAGATTTCGTCCGGCATCACCTCAATGACATCTTCGATTTTAAACGGGGAGGTGAAGTAAAGAATAATGCCGGCCAGAATATTGCCGACCAGACTCCATATCGCAAAAAAGGCAATGGCGGTTACCGCCAGAATGCCGGACAGTGAGACCCAGACATTGTGTAGGCTGATTTCCCACACCAACAGCAGGAGAACGGTGGTCATCAGCATCGATGCGATCGTCATGATCCGGCGGATCGCGAAATAACGCGATTTGCGGATACCGAACTTCTGTTGCGTTTTGCGGGCGGAAAGTTTCAGCAGATAAAACAGCGCGTTTACCGCAAGGAAGACGGCGGCCGAGAAGATTAGTTTTTTTATTAGAACCGTATCCATGATCAATTAGACGGGGGAAGGGGTTGGGATGGTTCCGCCGCATGTGACGGCGCAGTAAAAAAGCGGGTGGTGTTATAAGCCAGATCAATATCCGGTTCGGCCGCGAAGGTGTCGAGAATTTCTTCCCACATCTGCTGTTCAGTCCCGCGCCGCTGGCGCGGGTCGACGATGTAGCGGATGGTGAGCATCACGCCGCTGTCCTTGACCGTGGTGTAGACGGTCGGCGTCAGCGTGCCGGCGATGATCAGATACTTGCGCGCCGCGCGGCGGATCTGCGCCTGTGCCCCCTGTGAGAGGTGCTCTGTGTTTTTCTTCCCGATCGCCGAGAGCAGGGCCTTGGCCTTTTTCCAGTTGCTCTCAAAGGTGATCAGCACCGGAATTTCGTTCCAGATATATTCAAAGCCAATGTTGTAATTCGACAGCGGCATTCTCATTACGATGCTGTTGGGCACGTGCACGATGCGGCCGGTGCTCTGATCGGCATCCACCCAGTTGCCGACCTCGACAATACTGAACTCGAACAGCCGGATATCGATTACATCACCTTTTACATGGTCCAGTTCGATTCGGTCGCCGACGCGGAACGGCTTGCGCGCTTCGATAAAAAAGAAGCCGGCAATGTTGGCAATCGTGTCGTGCAAGGCAACCGCCAGACCGGCGCTGGCTAGACCGAGGAATGTGCTCAGCGAGGCGATGCCCTGGAACCAGATCGAGCCGATTACGAGCAGGACAATGGCTGTGTAGACATAAGTGACGCTTCGGCGGAGGTGGTAGCGCCGTTTATCGTCTTTCACCTTGCGGTTCACTAGCATGCCGGTGAGCAGGCGTAAGAGGACAATGAACGTTAATGCGGTGCATGTGAAAAAAATCTTTTCGGTTGCGGTTTCTGAAATGTTCCAGAATTCGGAAAATGTTTCTATCATTGTATTGTCTCCGGATAACAGCTTGCTGCTCAAATCGTCACTACTGAACACTAATCAGGATGTGTTGGACAGAAATTCTTTTATCCTAAAAAAAGCTCCTGTTGCCCCGATTTCCCCTGCGGTTGAGCGGCCGAGCCTATCAGGTTTAAAAAGGCGGCTTCGTCGAGCACCTTCACGCCGAGGGCTTCGGCTTTGGCCAGCTTGGAGCCGGCCTTTTCACCCGCGACGACATAGTCCGTGTTTTTGGAAACGCTCGATGTAACCGATCCGCCGCGTTTGCGGATTTCGTCGCCCGCTTCATCGCGGCTCAGGCTCTCCATGGTGCCGGTCAAAACAAACGTCAGGCCCGCCAGCTCGTCGCTGCCGCCTTTGGCGGCCTGCTCAAAATTGACGCCCGCCGCCTGCAACCGTTCGATCAGCTTGCGGTTTTCCAAACATTGGAAAAAATCGACGATGCTTTTTCCAACGATTGGACCGATGTCGCGGATTTTTTCCAAGGCCTGGACGTCCGCCTCCATCAGTTTTCCAATGTTTGGAAACTCCTTGGCGAGGATACGCGCCGCGCCGCTGCCGACGTGGCGGATGCCGAGCGCGAAGAGGATGCGGTCGAATGGGCGGCTTTTGCTGGCTTCGATGCCGTCGACCAGGTTCTGCGCTTTCTTCTCTTTGAAGCCCTCGAGGCCGAGCAGTTGCGGCTTTGTCAGGCTGTAGAGGTCGGCGGGGCTTTTGACGAGCTCCGCATCGACGAGCAGCTCAACAATCGATTCGCCAAGCCCATCGATATCCATTCCGTTGCGCGAGGCAAAGTGAGTCAGCCAGCGCTTGAGCATGGCGGGGTGGTGCAGGTCGTCGATGCGCCAGGCCACTTCGCCTTCAATCTTGACCGGGTTGATGCCGAGCGCCTCGCAGGCGGCGATCATATTGAAGGGCTGCTCGATGCCGGTGCGTTTCTTTTTTACGACGCGCACAACGGCGGGAATAATTTCGCCGGCTTTTTCGACGATCACGCGGTCGCCGATGCGGATGTCCTTGCGCTGGATCTCGTCCTCGTTGTGCAGGGTGGCGCGCTTCACGACCGTTCCGGCCAGCTGGACGGGTTCGAGCTCGGCGACGGGCGTCAGCACGCCGGTGCGTCCGATCTGGATGGTGATTTCTTTCAGCGTGGTTTCGGCCTGTTCGGGCGGGTATTTGTAGGCGGTGGCCCAGTGCGGGAATTTGGCGGTGCCGCCGAGCCCGGCGTAGCGGGAGCGGTCGTCGATTTTGATGACGGCTCCGTCGATTTCGTATTCAAACTCGTCGCGCATTTGGTCGAGCTGTTCGATGTTTTTCCAAAGGTCGGAACCGTCCGCGCAGGTCGGCGCGAAGGGGGCGGTTTTGAAGCCGAAGGCCGTCAGGGTGTCGAGCAGTTCTCGGTGGGTGGAAAACTCAATCCCGTCGAGCTGGCCGGTTCCGTAAAAAAGAATATCGAGCGGGCGTTTGGCGACTTCGCGCGGGTCGAGCAGTTTCATCGATCCGGCGCAGGCGTTGCGCGGGTTGGCGAACGGTTCGAGTCCCGCCTCCTGACGCTGTTCGTTGAGCGCGGCGAAGCCGCTGCGGGTCATGTAGACCTCGCCGCGCACTTCAAACACCGCGGGCGGATTATCAGACTGTAGGCGCAGCGGCAAGCTGGAGATGGTCTTCAAGTTGGCGGAGACATTGTCGCCGCGTTCGCCGTCGCCGCGGGTGAGCGCTTGAACAAACTGGCCGTTTTCGTAGCGCACGGAGATGGAGATGCCGTCGATTTTTGGCTCCAGCACAAACGGGCCTTCGTGTTTAGCGGCATAGGCGTCGACTTCCTCTTGGGTGAAGAGGTTGTCGAGCGACATCATCGGCACGGCGTGCGCCGCATTTTGAAACCCTTTGAGCGGTTCGCCGCCGACGCGCTGAGTGGGGGAGTTCGGGTCTGCGAACTCTGGGAACTGCGTTTCAAGGTCGGTCAGGCGGCGCAGCATCAGGTCGAATTCGCGGTCCGTTAGCTCCGGCGCGGCCTCGATGTAGTAGAGCCGGTTGTGCCGCTCGATCTCGGCGCGCAGTTTTGCTATTTCTTTCTGCGCTTCGGTGCTGTTTAATGGGTCGCTCATAAGGGGACGCAAATTATCACGGGACCTACTCTATGAAAATCAATTTCTGGAAAATGCACGGTGCGCGGAACGATTTTGTTCTGTTCGACAACCGGTGCGGCGATTTTCCGGTCGATGACCGGACGTTTATCGCCCATATCGCGGCGCGGCATTCCGGGATCGGCGCGGAAGGCGTCATTCTGATTGAACCGTCTGATACCGCCGATTTCCGCATGACCTTTTTCAATCCGGACGGCGGCACGGCGGAAATGTGCGGCAACGGCGCGCGCTGCGCCGCGCGGCTGGCCTGCGAGCTGGGTGTGACCGGGAAAACGATGGCGATTGAAACCGCCGCCGGAATCATTCGCGCAGAGGTGATGCAGCAGAGTGTGCGGTTGTGGATGACGCCGCCGTCGGGCTGGAAACTCGACGGGTCGCTTGACGCAGAGGGGCGGACGCTGACTTACGGCTTTGTGAACACCGGGGTTCCACATGTGGTGATGCGCACCGGAAATGTTCAGGATGTGGATGTGGTCGAGGTCGGTTCGGTCGTGCGCCGCCATCGCGATTTCGCGCCGGAAGGCACCAATGTGAATTTCATGCAGATTCAGCCGGAAGGAGACATTACGGTGCGCACCTATGAGCGCGGCGTGGAGGCGGAAACGCTGGCGTGCGGCACCGGGGTGACCGCCTGCGCGCTGGTGGCGGCGAAGAACGGCTGGGCGAAGCTGCCGGTGCTGGTGCATACCCGTAGCGGAGATATGCTGACGGTCGACGGCGAGCTGACCGCGGATAGCGTGAATAATGTGACGCTGACCGGCCCGACGGAGCATGTTTTTAAAGGGGAAGTGGAGTATAACAATATGGAGTGCGGCGATAACGTCCAGTAGGGTGTATCGCCGCTTTGAAGGCGGTGATACGCTTTGCTTTATCACCGCAGTCCAAAGGGATTTTATGGAGACCGGTTTTTCTTTGGGATCGAATATGGGCATGCGGTTGCGGCAGCTCACGCAGGCTAAAACGCTTTTGCTGTTGGATTCGCAAGTGACGTTTGTTGATCAGTCGTCGATTTATGAAACCGAGCCGGTGGGCGTGAAAGATGAGTATCGTCAGATGAAGTTTCTCAATGCGGTGCTGGTGGTTGAAAGCCCCTACACGGCGGAGGAGTGGCTTCCGAAAATCAAATGCGTGGAGGACGTGCTGAAGAGGGAACGCACCGACGATCGCAATGCCCCGCGCCCCATTGATGTGGATATTCTTTTTTCCGGCGAGCAGATCGTCGATAGCGATCTGCTGCAGATTCCGCATCCCCGCTGGGCGGAGCGGCGGTTTGTGGTTCAGCCGCTGGCGGAGGTGTGTCCGGACCTTGTACTGCCGGGATCAGCGTGTTCCGTGGCGAATATTCTTGCACGCCTGCCTGCAAATGATGATGTTCGGCTTTTCTCCGAAAAGTGGTAACTTTTCTGAACTTTGAACTGGAAATATTTATGGCCTGGACCGTTCCAAAACTTAAAGCCCTGAAGGGGAAGCAGAAACTTGTTGCGCTGACGGCGTATGACGCCTTGTCGGCGCGCTATGCCGATCAAGCGGGTATTCCGCTGATTCTGGTCGGCGATTCGCTGGCCATGACGGTGCTGGGCTACGAAACCACGCTTCCGATCACTATGGATGAAATGGTGCACCACACGGCCGCTGTTTCGCGTGGTGTGAGCGAGGGTCTTGTTGTGGCCGATATGCCGTTTATGTCCTATCAGGGCACGGTGGAGCACGCGATTGAGAATGCCGGGCGCTTCATTAAAGAAGCCGGCGCCGATGCGGTAAAGATCGAGGGCGGCGCGCTGCGCGGCCCGCTGGTTGAAAAACTGGTGTCCAACGGAATCCCGGTGCTGGGCCATATCGGGTTGACCCCGCAGAGCGTGAAAGAGTTCGGCGGCTTTAAGGCGCAGGGCAAAACCGCAGAGGCCGCCCGCAATCTGATGGATGATGCCATGGTGCTCGAGCAGGCCGGGGCCTTCGCGATTGTGCTCGAATGTGTGCCCGCAGAGCTGGCGAAGACCCTTTCCGCCGCGCTGACCATTCCAACCATTGGAATTGGTGCTGGCCCGCACTGTGACGGGCAGATTCTGGTCTTTACCGACGTGCTCGGCATGGGGCAGGGGCATGTCCCGAGCTTCGTCAAAAAGTTTGCCGACCTGAAGCCGCAGATTGAACAGGCGCTGGCCGCGTACAAGGCTGACGTGGAAAGCGGTGGATTTCCCCAAGTATAGACCTGCCGAAAGGCATGGATTTTGCTAGTATTAGGGAGTTGGTAAACCCATGCGAATTTTCAAAACTATCCTGTTTATCTTGTCCCTTCTGGTTGGCGGACTGCTTGTTCTGCAGTTGGTTTCCGTGCGGGATATTGCGCCGTCTCCCGAGGAGGTTCCGGGCTTTATTCCCCGGGAATTTCCAACAAATATGCTGCCGACGGGCGGCGGCCTTTTCTCTAATTCCGTTTCCTTCACAAACACTGCACCTGAATCCTCCGCAACCGCTTTGATTTCAAACAGTGAGGATGCCAACATTCAGCGGATCGAGCGCGTGATCACACTTGAGGACATTCCCGATGGAGAGTTCAGAAATCAGGTTCAGCGTTTGCCGGCTGATATACAAAAGGATGTGTTGGACAAGATCAGAAGGGCTCCTCAGTTGCTTAACGACATTGAGTCCATTCGTGTTGATGCACAGGGAATGATTTATTATGTCTGTAAGCTGGAGAAAGAGAGCATCGCTTCAGGGGCTGAGCCAAGTCTCGGCACCTCAACCTTTTTGTCCTCCTCTCCGATTTTTGATGCTCCGGTTCCCGTTTCCTTTCCTCCGGTTTTTCATAGTCGGGCGGGTAGCGCCCGGGTGCTGTTTCTTGATTTCAACGGGCACGATGTCTCTGGCACAGCGTGGAATGTGAATACCAATTATGCGATGCCGGATACCTGGTATTGTTATCCGTACGATACGGACGATGACTATACCGAGTTCAGCGTTGCAGAGCAGCAGATCATTTATGAAACCTGGCTGAGGGTTTCGGAGGATTATGCGTCATTTGATGTGGATGTGACGACCGAGCAACCCGCGGCATGGAGCAAATATACGGGGCACGCATTGATTACCGGAACGATTGATACGAATGGCATCGCCTGTCCGCATGACGGATATGCCGGCATTGCCTATCTCGATGTGTTTGGTTTGAATAATTATTCTTATAATTCTCCGCACGCATGCTATTCGCCCGCCTGGATTCTTGATTACGGCAATGCCGCGGACATTGCTGAAGTCATTTCCCATGAGCTGGGGCACAACCTGGGTCTTTCTCACGACGGATTGACAGATGCAGGCGGCACTACGATTGACGGCTATTACGATGGTCACCAGAACGGGTCCATGAGCTGGGGTGCCATTATGGGGACCGCCTACGATGAAAATGTCAGCCAGTGGAGCAAGGGCGAATACTACCGCGCAAACAACACGAACGAAGATGATTTGGTGGTCATTTCAGGGAAGCTCGGGTACATCGCAGACGATTACGGCGATTCCGCCGGGACGGCGTTCTCTTTGGTGCTGGATAGTAACAGCACTTTCTCCGTAACCGGGCGCGTTGAACAAACAGATGACCCGGATGTGTTTTCGCTGGTTGTTTCATCGAACTGTCTGCTGGAGGTGGATGCCAGAACCTTGCGGCTCAATACGGACAACACCCGCGGCGCCAATCTGGATGTTTTACTCGAGCTTCGCGATGCGGCGGATGCGCTGATTGTGTCGAATAATTATGAGCTGGAAGTGTCAGCCCGTATTGTTACGGAGCTGTCTCCCGGGACCTATTATTTGCACCTGCTGCCGACCGGTGTCGGGTCGCCGTTGTCCAGCCCGCCGACCGGCTATACCTCGTATGGCAGCCTTGGGCAGTATGTTCTGAATGGTTCGCTGGGAGCCGTTGATGTGGATCCCAGTGTGGAACCGCCCGTTACGGCGTCGTTTGAGAGCGGGTTTGACGGATGGGCCCAAAGCGCCTCAGACGACATGAACTGGACGCGTGACAGCTATACTCCGATCACGGAGACAGGCCCTGCCGACGGTGCAGACAGCACCTATTTTCTTTTTACAGAGGCGAATGGAAATTATTGCCACCGGATTGCTGAAATTGAACGGGTGTTTGACTTTTCCCGTTTTCAGTCCGCTTCGCTGGAGTTTAAATATCACATGTATGGCGTGGATATGGGATCCCTCTCGGTCGATGTGTACGATGGAATGTGGCACGACAATGTCTGGAAGCGGATCGGCGAGCAGCACACCAGTGAAACGGAAGCGTGGTCCGATGCAACGGTTGATTTAGGCGCATTTGCCGGGAAAACCGGCGTTAAGGTCCGGTTTCGAGGGATTGTTGGCGCGTATGCCTGGAGTGATATGGCAATCGATTCCGTTTCGATCACCGGAGTTCTGGAGCCCGATGTGGATCTGGATGGCCTGCCGAACGACTGGGAGTTGCTGTATTTCGGCGGTGAAACGAATGCAAACCCGGACGCCGTGGCATCCAATGGGGTGAATACAGTCATGGAGGCGTACATCGCCGGCATCAACCCGACCAATCCTGCGTCGTTTTTCGAGGCCTCGCTGACCAACGAAACAGGATTTGTTGTTCAGTGGAACGCAACCTCCGGGCGCGTTTATTCCGTATTCGGAACCACCAATCTGCTGGAAAGCTTCCAGCCCTTGGAAACCAATATCCTCTGGCCTCAGTCGAGCTGGACCGATACAGTCAACCGCTCTGAGAGTTTTTATCAGGTTGATGTAAAATTGGCTGACTAAGTATGAAAATCATTACCACTCCCGCTGAAATGCAGGCTGCGGCACAGACGTTGCGCCGTGAGGGGAAAACTATTGGCTTTGTGCCGACCATGGGCTTTCTGCATGAAGGGCATCTGTCGTTGATGCGCCTCGCCCGGGGGCGCTGCGATGTGCTCGTCGCCAGCATTTTTGTGAACCCAACTCAGTTCGGACCGAATGAAGATCTTGATGCCTATCCGCGCGACTTCGACAGCGACGAAGCGCTCTGCCGCGAAACCGGTGTGGATCTGCTTTTTTATCCGACGCCTGAAACGATGTATCTTGAGGGTCACAGCATCTGGGTGGATGAGGATTCGCTCTCCGGCATGCTTTGCGGCGCGGCCCGGCCCGGTCACTTCCGCGGCGTCTGCACGGTTGTCACCAAGCTGCTCAACATCGTGCTGCCGGATTTCATGGTGCTGGGCGAAAAAGACGCCCAACAGCTGCGTGTGTTGCGTCGTATGGTGCGCGACCTGAATATCCCGGTCGACATCGTGTCCGGCCCAACGGTCCGCGAGGCCGATGGCCTCGCCATGAGCTCGCGCAACAAGCACCTCTCACCGGAAGAGCGCGCCGAAGCGGTCTGCCTTTTCCAAGGTTTGGAAAAAGCGAAGAGCCTGTTTGCCGCCGGCGAGCGCGATGCCGCTGTTTTGAAGGCCGCGGTTCGTGAGGTGATCGAAAAAACATCCGGCACGGTAGACTACATTGAGATCGTCGATGATGAGTCGCTTCAGAATTTCCAACCATTGGAAACCCGTCACGCCGGAGACGTGAAGCCCTCTCTGATTGCCTTGGCGGTGAAGTTTTCCGGCGCGCGGCTGATCGATAACGCCGTGCTCTCAAAATAAATGACGATTTTACAAATTTTTGCTTTAAACAATTTTTTGGCCGACTACATTGTTTTGCCTTTCGAGAGGGCGTGATGGCCGAGTGGTTAGGCACGGGTCTGCAAAACCTGTTACAGCGGTTCAATTCCGCTTCACGCCTCCAGAATTTAGATGGTTAGTTGAGGAGAAAAATTATGGCAGCACCCCAGGATCTCTATTACGCGAAAACACATGAATGGCTTAGCATTGATGATCACACCGCGACCGTCGGCATCACCGATTTCGCGCAGAACCAGCTTTCCGACCTCACCTTCGTTGAGCTTCCCGAAGTTGGACGCATCGTCGAGGCCGGCGATGAAGTCGCCGTGCTCGAATCCGTCAAGGCCGCTTCCGATATCTACGCCCCGATCGCCGGCGAAATTATCGAAGTGAACGAGGCGCTTGATGATGAACCCGAGCTGATCAACAACAGCCCCTACGAAGAGGGCTGGCTCTTCAAAATCAAATTTGTCAAAGAAGAGGATGTTGACGATCTTTTCAGCGCGGAAGAATACGACGACATGTGCGAGGAATAAGAACAGAGATCAGAACTCAGAAATCAGGGGGCAGTGAAAACTGCCCTTTCTTTTTATCATGAACGCTCTGGCCATACAGTTTGATGAGCCGGTTCCCTATCAGCAGGGGCTTGATCTGCAGCACCGCCTGCTCAAAGCGCGGCAGAACGACGAAATTCCCGACACTGTCCTGATTCTTCAGCATACCCCGACCGTCACGCTCGGCAACCGCGGGCGCGACAACTACCTGCTCAAAACAGCTGAAGAGTACAAAACGCTCGGCATCGAGGTCTTTCACGCCGAACGGGGAGGGGACGTCACCTATCACGCTCCCGGCCAGTGGGTGCTCTATCCCATCATCTACCTCGGCGGCTCCGAGGCCGACTCCCACGGATACCTTTGGAACCTCGAAGAGGTCGCCCTGCGCACACTTTCCGATTTCGGCATCGCAGGGTTTCGTGTCGAAGGCAAAAACGGAGCCTGGACGGAGCAGGGCAAGCTGGCCGCCATCGGCTTCCGCCTCAAGCGCTGGGTCGCCTTCCATGGCATGAGCTTTAACGTCAGCCTCGACCTCTCCGGCTTCCAGACCATCGTCCCCTGCGGACTGGTCGGCCAGCCCGTTGCCTCCATGCAGACGGTTCTGGGCGAAAAATGCCCGCCGATGGACGCCGTCCGCGACCGTCTGCTCGCCAACTTTTCCACTGTCTGCAAGCGCGAGCTCGAAATTTTCCCGAGTCTGGAAAGTGCTCCGGAGAGCGTGCGGACCCTGTTGCGCACATAGCGCAAATTTATTTGCACAAAGTACCCGCTTGCCTCTTTCTTTCCCCTTTCGTAATGTAACAATGCCGACAATTTAAAATTTGGGAAACGCGTCTTGTGGATGAAAGGGAAAGAAGATGGAAAGTTCAGTGATTCCGGGTATTTGGTGGGTGGCTCCGATTGCGTCGATTCTGGCGCTTATTTTTGCCGTATATTTCTATAAAAAGATGATGGGGGCTTCTGAAGGGAACGCCACCATGATCGAAATCGCCGGCCACGTCCGCGAAGGCGCCATGGCCTACCTCATGCGCCAGTACAAAGTGGTCGCGCTCGTTTTCCTTGTCCTGTTGATCATTTTGTCAGGGCTTGCTCTGGCTGGGATCCAGAACCCCTTTGTGCCGATCGCCTTCCTGACCGGCGGGTTTTTCTCCGGGCTCTGCGGATTCATCGGCATGAAAACCGCCACCGCCGCCTCCTCGCGGACCGCGCAGGGCTGCTCCGAAAGCCTTAACCGCGGCCTGCAGGTCGCCTTCCGTTCCGGCGCGGTCATGGGTCTGGTTGTGGTCGGCTTCGGCCTGCTCGACATCTGCATCTGGTACTGGGTTCTCGATAAAGTGGTTTACACCTCTGCCAATATGCTGGAAGGCTGGACGTTCCTGGGTATGGAAATGGTCCCGGCCGGATGTACCGTGGCTGAGAAATTGGTCCACATGACCACCACCATGATCACCTTCGGAATGGGGGCTTCCACTCAGGCGCTGTTCGCCCGTGTCGGCGGTGGTATCTACACCAAGGCCGCGGACGTCGGCGCCGACCTCGTTGGTAAAGTCGAAGCCGGAATTCCGGAAGACGACCCGCGCAACCCCGCCACCATCGCCGACAACGTCGGGGACAACGTCGGGGACGTGGCTGGCATGGGCGCCGACCTCTATGAATCTTACTGCGGCTCTATTCTCGCTACAGCCGCCCTCGGGGCCGCCGTTGGCGCGCATCAGGTGATGACCGGAACCGGCACCGCCGCGGATGCCGCCGGTCTGGTGACCGCGCCGATGGTTGTGGCCGGCATCGGAACCCTGCTTTCGATCGTCGGTATGTTTATGGTTCGCTGTAAAGACGGGGCCACCCAGAAGAACCTTTTGCGTGCACTTCTCACCGGTACGCTCGGCAGCTCCGTTCTCATCGTGCTGGCACTCGTCGGCATGTGGCAGCTCGACATGATTTCCGGCGGCATTGTGCTGTCCGTCATTTCCGGTCTGGTTGCCGGGGTGATCATCGGACAGGCCACCGAGTATTATACTTCGGCTGAGTTCAAGCCGACCAAAGGGATCGCTGAACAGGCGGTCATGGGGCCGGCGACCACCATTATTGATGGTCTCGCCACCGGCATGTACTCCGCCGGGATCCCGGTCATCACCATCGTCATTGGCATCATCTGCGCCTTCGGCTTCGCCGGCGGCTTCTCCGATATGTCCATGGGCCTTTACGGCATCGGCTTTGCCGCCGTCGGGATGCTCGCTACGCTCGGCATCACCCTCGCCACCGACGCGTACGGCCCCATCGCCGACAACGCCGGCGGTAATGCGGAAATGGCGCATCTTCCGCCGGAAGTGCGCGAGCGCACCGATGCGCTCGACTCGCTCGGCAACACCACCGCCGCCACCGGCAAAGGCTTCGCCATCGGTTCCGCCGCGCTGACCGCCATGGCGCTGCTTGCCGCCTACATCGAAGAGGTCAAAATCTGGATCGGCAAACTCGCCGGCGAAAGCGGAGAATTCCTCGGCTTCACCAAGTATGCCGCCGAACACGCCCGCATCATCGATTTTGTGGACGCCTTCGACCTGCACATCATGAACCCGCTTCTGCTGTGCGGACTGTTCCTCGGCGGCATGATGGCCTTTGTCTTCTGCGCCATGACCATGAAAGCCGTCGGCCGCGCCGCGGGCGCGATGGTGGAAGAAGTTCGCCGTCAGTTCCGCGAAATCCCCGGCATCATGGAAGGCACCGGCAAGCCGGACTACGCCGCCTGTGTGGCGATCTCCACTCAGGGCGCGCAGCGCGAAATGCTCGTTCCCTCACTGCTCGCCATCATCGTTCCGGTTGCGACCGGACTTGTACTCGGCGTGCCGGGTGTGATGGGTCTGCTGGCCGGCGGACTCACCACGGGCTTCGTTTTGGCCACTATGCTCAACAATGCGGGCGGGGCTTGGGATAACGCCAAGAAATATGTCGAGAACGGCGCGCACGGCGGAAAAGGTTCTGATGCCCATAAAGCCGCAGTGGTGGGCGATACGGTTGGGGATCCCTGCAAAGACACTTCCGGCCCGTCGCTCAACATTCTCATCAAGCTGATGACGATGGTCAGCGTGGTCTTTACGCCGGTTGTTGTGAAGTTCTCGCCCATCGTTCAGGAGTGGCTCCACATCGCCACCAAGTAAACGTCCGCGACGTTTATACCCAAGGCCGGTTTTCCAAGGTTTGGAAGATCAGCCTTTTTGTTTTCCAATGGTTGGAAAAATGCGCTTTCCAAGCGGGGGCTCGGGGCGTAAAACCGTCTCACTTTTTCAATCTTCAGGAGAATGCACATGGCGGAACAATGGACCACAGAGCAGGCGACGGATCTTTACGGCGTAGAGCGCTGGGGCGCAGGCTATTTCAGTATTTCCGAAAAGGGCGAGGTGGTAGTGCATCCCGCCGGCAACGGCGGCGTATCGGTCAGTTTGTATGAAGTCGCCCGGGGCATTCAGGAGCGCGGGTTCGACCTGCCGGTATTGGTTCGCCTCAGCGACATTCTCGATGCGCGTATCAAGAGTCTTCACGAGAGCTTTGGAACGGCGATCCGCGACTACGGCTACCGCGGCAATTACCGCGGGGTTTATCCGATCAAAGTCAATCAGCAGCAGCAGGTGGTCGAGGAGATTTGTAATTTCGGTGCAAACTATCACCACGGCCTGGAGTGCGGCAGTAAAGCCGAGCTGATTGCCGCAATGTCATTTTTGAAAGACCCGGAAGCTTACCTGGTCTGTAACGGCTATAAGGATGAGGAGTTTGTCGATCTCGGCCTTTACGCGCTCAAAATGGGCATCCGCTGCGTGTTTGTAATCGAAATGCCCTCGGAGCTCGATCTGATCATTGAGCGCGCCAAGGTGCTCGGCATGCGCCCGCTTCTCGGTGTGCGCATGAAGCTCTCCACGCAGGCGAGCGGCCATTGGACGGAGTCCGGCGGCGAGCGCAGCGTGTTCGGCCTGAATACCGCGCAGGTGATGGATGTCCTCGACCGATTGCGGGACGAGCAGATGCTCGATTGCATAAAATTACTGCACTACCACCTCGGCTCGCAGATCCCCAACATCCGAGACATCCGTGAGGCGGTCAAAGAGGGCTGCCGCATCTATGCCGGACTGGTGGACGAGGGCGCCGCGATGGGCGTGCTTGACCTCGGTGGCGGGCTGGCGGTCGACTACGACGGATCGCACACCGACTTCACCAGCAGCTGCAACTACGGCACAGCCGAATACTGCTCCGCCATCGTCGAAGAAATTATGAGCATTCTCGATGAGTCCGAAACACCTCATCCCGATATTATCACCGAGTCCGGTCGCGCCACCGTTGCCTACTATTCCATCCTGCTGTTTAACGTGCTCGACGTCAGCCGTTTCGAAACCCACGCCCTGCCGGAAACCCTGCCGGACGATTCACACGAACTGCTGGTGAATTTGATGGAGGCCTTCCGGTCATTGACTTCCAAAAACGTCCAGGAGTGCTACCACGACGCCATCTATTATCGCGATGAGGCGCATGAGCTGTTTAAGCGCGGCGGAATCACGCTGCGTGAACGCGCGCTGGCCGGGCAAATTTTTTGGCATATCCTCACCCGCATCGCCGTGCTCATCCGCGATCTCGATTATGTGCCGGATGAGTTTGAGCATCTCACCAGCGCGCTGGCCGATGTCTATTACGGCAACTTCAGCCTCTTCCAGTCGTTACCCGACTCCTGGGCCATCGATCAACTTTTCCCGATTTTGCCGATCCACCGGCTTGATGAGCAACCGACCCACGAGGCGATTCTGGCCGACATCACCTGCGACTGCGACGGCAAGATCGACCGCTTCATTGACCTGCGCGATGTCCGTAAAACCTTGCCGCTGCACGACTTGAAAGATGATGAAGACTATACCCTCGGCGTCTTCCTCGTCGGTGCTTATCAGGAAACCCTCGGCGACCTGCACAATCTGCTCGGCGACACCAATGTCGTCAGCGTCCGCATCGACCCCGACGGGCATATCCACTACGCCCGCGAGATCGAGGGCGACTCCGTGGCCGATGTGCTCAGCTATGTGGAATACGAGCCGAAAGAAATGATTCAGCGCATGCGCTCAATGGCTGAGATGGCCGTGAAAACCGGTAAAATCACGCCCAAAGAGCGCCGCGCCGTCATGGACGCCTACGAAAGCGGCATGCGCGGCTACACCTATTTCGAGAGAGAAAATTAGAAATCCTAAACTCGAAATCCGAAACAAATTCAAATTTCCAATGTTTGGAAAATTAAAAACTTCTGATTTAGATTTTGTTTCGTGATTCGAAATTCGTATTTAGAAATTACCGGAGGTTATGATGGGAAAAGTTTTAATTATCGGAGCGGGCGGCGTCAGCGGTGTGGTGGTTCATAAATGCGCCCAGCACCCGGATGTATTCGAAGAAATCGTGCTCGCCAGTCGCACCAAATCCAAGTGCGATGCCATCGCCGCGCAGCTCGACCGCAAAATCGAAACCGCGCAGGTCGATGCCGACAATGTGCCCGAACTCGTCGCGCTCATCAAAAAGGTTCAGCCCGACCTCGTCCTCAACGTCGCGCTGCCTTATCAGGACCTGCACATCATGGATGCCTGTCTCGAGACCGGCGTCAACTATCTCGACACCGCCAACTACGAACCGGAAGACACCGCCAAGTTTGAATACAGCTGGCAGTGGGCCTATCAGGATCGCTTCAAAGAGGCGGGCCTCATGGCGCTGCTCGGCTCCGGCTTCGACCCCGGCGTCACCTCCGTTTTCTGCACCTACATCCAGAAGCACCACCTCGACGTCATCCACACCATCGACATCATCGACGTTAACGCCGGCGACCATGGCTATCCCTTCGCCACCAACTTTAATCCCGAAATCAATATCCGCGAAGTCACCGCCAAAGGCCGCTACTGGGAAAACGGCGAATGGATCGAAACCGACCCGCTTTCTGTGAAACGCTCCTTCGAGGTACCGGAAAATATCGGCAACCCCAACATCTATCTGATGTATCACGAAGAGCTCGAATCGCTCGCCAAACACATTCCCGGCCTGCAGCGCGCCCGTTTCTGGATGAGCTTCGGCGACAGCTACCTCAAGCACCTCGAAGTGCTCGGCAATGTCGGCATGACCCGCATCGACGAAGTCGAATTCAACGGACAGAAAATAGTTCCGCTCCAGTTTCTTAGAACCCTGCTTCCCGATCCCGCCAGTCTCGGTCCGCGCACCAAAGGAAAAACCTGGATCGGCTGTCAGGTCACCGGCCTCAAAGACGGTGAAGAAAAAACCGTCACCATCTACAACACCTGCGACCATCAGGAGTGCTACCGCGAGGTGCAGTCGCAGGCTATTTCCTACACCACGGGCGTGCCCGCCATGATCGGCGCCAAGCTCATGATGTCCAATGTTTGGAAAGGCGAAGGCGTCTTCAACATGGAACAGATGGACCCCGACCCCTTTATGGAACACCTCAACACCTGCGGTCTCCCCTGGAAAGTCATTGACGGCCCCGTCATCGACATCAGCTGATTGATCGCCACAAAACACACAAAAATTCACAAAAAGAAGACGTTCCGCACTCCGGGGCGTTTTTAGTGTCCAAGGTTTGGAAGGAAAGTTTCCAACCAGTGGAAACTTCTCATGATCCGGTGAGGTTGGGGTAGTCTCCATATATCGTTACACGATATATGGGAACCACTATCCGGCATGGGGTTTGTGCCTTTTTGTGTTTCTTGTGGCCAATATTCTCCGTGCTATAGTCTGAATCTATGATTCCATCAGACATAATAATTATCGGCGGGGGAGCGGCGGGGATGTTTGCCGCCGCGGTGCTGGCCGAGGAGGCGCCGGAGCTGAGCGTGCTGGTGCTCGAAAAAGCATCCAAGACGCTGGCGAAGGTGCGCGTGTCTGGCGGCGGACGCTGCAATCTCACGCATGCCTGTTCCGACATCCGCGAATTCGTCAAAAACTATCCGCGCGGCGGGCGCGAACTGATCGGCCCCTTCAACCGCTTCGGTCCTGCCGAAACGGTCGAGTGGTTCGAGTCGCACGGCGTGCCGTTGGTCACACTTGATGATGGCTGTCTCTTCCCGCGCTCCGACACCTCCGAAGATGTGATCAATGCGCTGTGCAAAAACACGGCGCAGATCCGGACGAATGCGGAAGTTTCCAAGGTTTGGCCATTTGACGGCGGCTTCAACGTGAAACTCGCAGGCGGCGAACAGCTCAGTTGTAAAAAGCTGCTGGTGGCGACGGGCGGCGGCGCGTTTGTCGAAGGGCTCGGCCATACCATTGAGCCGTGCGTGCCGTCGCTGTTCACCTTCAATACATCAGATAAAGAGCTCACCGCGCTGTCCGGAATCGTGGTCGAAAACGCGCAGGTTAGCGCGGGCAAACTGAAAGCTGACGGCGCACTGTTAATCACCCATACCGGCGTCAGCGGCCCGGCCGCGCTGCGGCTTTCCTCCTTCGGCGCCCGGACGCTCGCCGAAACGAATTATCACTTTGAGATGAAGATCAACTGGCTGCCGTCGGTGAGCGAGGAAGAGATTTTCCAAACCTTGGAAAAACAGCGCATCGACTCGCCGAAAAAACAGGTAGGGACGTGGTCGCCGGTCGGGCTTTCTTCCAGACATTGGAAACTTTTGGTGGAGCGCGCGGGCATCGACGAAAAGTGCGAGTGGGGAGGGTGCTCATCGAAGGCGCTCCGTCACCTCGCGGCGCAGGTGAGCGGGTTCACTCTTCCAATCATTGGAAAAAACAAGCACCGCGAGGAGTTCGTCACTTGCGGCGGCATCCGGTTGAAAGAGGTGGACTTCAAAACAATGGAAAGCCGTCTAATTCCCGGCCTCTATTTCGCCGGAGAGGTGCTCGATATTGATGCGCTGACCGGCGGCTTCAACCTGCAGGCCGCCTGGACCACCGGATATCTTGCCGCGCAATCACTCGCCAGCGAGTAGGCTTCGGGCCTGATCGAGTGCGTGAAGGATATCTTTATGAATCCGGTCGTGCCCGATTTTATCGACAATCCCCGCTTTGTGCATTGCCGCCGCCGGTTGCTTGTGGATGCCGGAAATGATGACGATGGTGCCGGCGCGGCGGGTGGAGTTTACCAGATCTTCGAGTGCTCTCAGGCCGGTGGCATCGATGGCGGGCACGTTGCGCATGCGCAGGATGAGGACTTTCGGCATTCTTATTTTGCGGATTTCGTCCTGAAATTTGCTGGCCGCACCAAAAAAGAACGGGCCGTTAATTTCGAACACATCCACGCCGTCCGGCACATCGATCGCAACGGTTTCCGGATCCTCTTCTTCATCATCGAGGTGGATGATGCCTGCCTGTGTGACATTTTCCATCCGGCGCATGAAGAGGAAGGCGGACAGGACCACGCCGGTTTGAATGGCGACGGTGAGATCGGCAAAGACGGTGAGGCCAAAGACCGCCAGTAGAACAAGGATATCGCTGCGCGGGCTGGAGAAGAGTTTTACGAAGAAACGCCATTCACTCATGTTGTAGGCGACGATCAGCAGAATGGCGGCCAGTGCGGGCATAGGAATGAGCGAGGCGTAACGCCCAAAGAAGAGCAGAATCAACGTCAGTGTAACGGCATGGATGATGCCTGCCACCGGAGTGGTTCCGCCATTTTTAATGTTGGTGGCGGTGCGGGCAATGGCCCCCGTGGCGGGAATACCTCCGAAGAGCGGACAGACGATGTTCGCGATTCCCTGCGCGACCAGTTCCATGTTGGAGCGGTGGCGCTGCCCGGTCATTCCGTCGGCCACTACGGCGGACAGGAGCGATTCAATCGCGGCCAGTAGCGCAATCGTCAGCGCGGGCGCGAAGAGGTCTTTCATCAGCTCAAGACTGACGGATGGGAACGCAAAAGAGGGCAGATGATTTGGCACGCCGCCGAAACGGCTGCCAATGGTTTCAACCGGAAGGTTCAGCAGCGAGACCATTAATGTGGTCACCACAATGGCAACCAGTGAGCCGGGAATGCGGCGGGTGACGCGCGGCCAGATGATCATGATGAACAGCGCGAGTAAGCCGAGTCCCGCGGAAAGCGGATCTATTAAATTCAGGTGGGAGCCGATTGCCTTGAGTTTGTCGATGAACTCGCTGGGAAAGGCTTCAAGTTGCATGCCGAGAAAGGCCGGAATTTGTGTTACCGCGATGATCACCGCAATTCCGGTGGTGAAGCCGATGATCAACGGGTAGGGCAGATATTTAATGATTGAGCCGAGGCGGCAGACGCCCATGATCACCAGCATCACGCCCGCCATCAGGGTGGCGACGGTCAGTCCGGCCATGCCGTACTGCTGGACGATCCCGTAAACAATGACAATGAACGCGCCGGTCGGCCCGCCGATCTGTACACGGCTTCCGCTGAAAAAGGAGATCATGAAACCGGCGATGATCGCCGTGTAGAGGCCCTGTTCCGGGCTGACTCCGGAGGCAATGGCAAAAGCGATGGCGAGCGGCAGAGCGACGATGCCGGTAATGATCCCGGCAATCAGATCGTTGGCGAAATGTTTTAACGAATAGCCGGAACGGTAACAGGTGAAGATTTGTGGAATCAGGCGTGTGTGCATGGAGCTCCTTTTTGGTCGAAAATAAGTGACCACTACTATACCTTTCCGTTCCGAATTAAAGAAAATTCAATGAAAATACGAATCTCCCAGATTGATCTGCCGCCGGGGTACACACCGGAACAGCTGGCAAAGGCCGCCGCGAAAAAGGTGCGCTGTCAGCCGGGGGATCTGAAGGGCTTGCAGGTCGTCCGTCGTTCCATCGATGCGCGCGGCCGTTCGCCGCGCATGACGGTGATGGCCGAGGCGGATTTGTCCGGTAAGCTGCGCAACGGTCTGCGCGATGTCGAAAAGGCAAAGGCGGTTGAGCCGGTTGTCCGCCCGGTGCTTGATCATTTTTCCGGCCTGCGCCCGGTTGTGGTCGGTGCCGGCCCCGCCGGACTGATGGCGGCCTTCGCGCTGGCCGAAGCCGGAATGAAGCCGCTGCTGATTGAACGCGGCGAAGCCGCCGCGCCGCGCGCCAAGCGGGTTGAATCGTTTTGGAAAGACGGCACGCTGAATGTGGAAAGCAATGTGCTCTACGGCGAAGGCGGCGCAGGGCTTTTCTCGGACGGCAAGCTTACCTCGCGTAGCAAAGATCGTCCGCGCGTTCGGCGTTTGCTCGAAATCCTCGTCGAATGCGGAGCATCGCACGATATTTTAATTGATGCCGAGCCGCACATCGGAAGCGACATTCTTGAAGAGCTGGTTCCCGCTCTGCGCAATCGAATTGTCGAGCTGGGTGGCGAGGTGCGCTTCGGCGCGCGGCTCGACCGCATCGAGATCGAAAACGGTGCGCTACGCGGCGTGGTGATTTCGGGAGAAGAAATCCGGACTGACACCTGCGTGCTGGCGACCGGTCACAGCGCGCGCGACATCTATGCAATGCTCTCAGAGCAGGGCATAACGCTTGAGGCCAAGGGGTTCGCGGTCGGTGTGCGACTCGAAATTCCGCAGCACCGTATCGATACCGCACAGTGGGGTGGAAGTTTTCCTTCACTTGGTAAAGCCAGTTTCCGCCTGACCCGCCGCGAAGAGGAAAACGCCCGCTCCTGCTATACCTTTTGCATGTGCCCCGGCGGACTGGTCATGTGCTGTGCCTCTTCGGAAGGGATGATGACCACCAACGGCATGAGCCTTTCCAAACGCGATAAGCCGATGGGTAACGCCGCGTTCCTCGTTCCTGTTTTCCCTAACGACTTCCCTTCGACCGATGTGCTGGCCGGCATTGAATTTCAAAAAACGCTGGAAGCGGCGGCATTCGCGGCGGGCGGCTCCGATTATTCGCTTCCCGCTCAGCGGCTGGTCGATTTTCTTGAGGGAACAGACTCCGACATTCCCGCCGAGCGTTCCTGTTCGATGGCCCGCCCGGCCCAGCTGCGCGGACTGCTGCCTGAGTTTGTGGAGCATACGCTGCGCAGTGCGGTACCGAAAATGCTCGGCAGTATGCGCGGCGTTCAGCTCGACGAAGCCCTGCTTTATGCTTCTGAAACCCGCAGCTCGAGCCCGGTGCGCATTGTGCGTGGCGAGGACGGGCAGTCAGTTGGTGCGCGCGGGCTTTACCCCTGCGGTGAAGGCGCGGGCTATGCCGGCGGCATCGTCAGTTCCGGCATTGATGGCTTGCGCCTAGCCGAGTCGATTATTTCAAGACACTGATTTTCGACTTGTTTTCATTTCTGGAAAGAATATATAGCCTCTCAAATTTCTGTGAGGGAGACTGTATGGCGAAACAAAAAGACGATCTGATTGCGCTGGATGGTGAGGTTGTAGAAGTGTTGCCGGCGACGATGTACCGGGTTCAATTTGAGAACGGGCATAAAGTGCTTGCCCACGTTTCCGGGAAAATCCGTAAAAATCTCATCCGCATTTCCATTGGCGACCAGGTGACGGTGGAGATCTCCGCCTACGATCTGAATAAGGGCCGGATCACCTTCCGCCACGCCTGAGAGGCTCACGATTTGACGTGCAATCAGGGCGCCCGGAAGTTAAAACCGCCGCATGAATTTTCAAGATACTCCAACACCCTGTTTTATTGTCGATGAGGCAAAACTGTTTAGCAATCTTGAGACGCTGGCGTCGGTGAAGGCGCGTACGGATTGTAAAATCCTGCTGGCTCTCAAGGGCTTTGCGATGTGGCCGCTTTTTCCAATCATTGGAAAATTTCTCGATGGCGTTTGCGCCAGCTCGCCGTGGGAGGCGCGCCTCGGACGCGAAGAGTTCGGCGGCGAAGTTCACGCGTTCGCCGCCGCCTATTCGGGTGATGATTTTGCCGAACTTCTGACCCTCTGCGACGAGATTGATTTCAATTCCTTCGCGCAGTTTAAAAAGTTCCGTTCTCGTATCGCAGGCGTCTCGCCTGCCTTGGGCCTGCGCATCAATCCGGAGTGCTCCACGCAGGACCATGCGATCTACGATCCCTGCGCCCCGAAGTCGCGCCTCGGCATCACCCGCGATCAATTTGATGGTGAAAGCCTCGACGGCATCAGTGGGCTGCATTTCCATACGCTGTGCGAACAGAATGTCGATGCGCTCGAAACCACGCTGAAGGCCGTTGAAGAGAAGTTCGGTGAGTTTCTGCCGCAGATGGAGTGGGTCAACTTCGGCGGCGGGCATCACATTACCCGGGCCGACTACGATGTTGACCGGCTTTGCGAGCTCATCAATGCGTTTAAAGCCAAGTACGGTGTACAGGTGATTCTGGAACCCGGCGAAGCGGTTGCGCTGAATGCGGGCGTGCTCATCGCATCTGTACTCGACATTGTGCACAACGAAATGGACATCGCCATTCTCGACACCTCCTGCACCTGTCATATGCCGGACGTGCTCGAAATGCCGTATCGCCCGGTCATTACCGGGGCAGGGGAGCCCGGTGAAAAGGCGCATACAGTCCGATTGGCCGGATTGAGCTGTCTGGCCGGCGATGTGATCGGCGACTATTCATTCGATCAACCGCTTAAGCCTGGCGACCAGATCGAGTTTCTCGATATGGCGCACTACACCATGGTGAAGACCACGTTCTTTAACGGCATCCAGCATCCGGCGATCGCCATCCAACGCGGCGACGAAATCGATGTGGTGCGCGAATTCAACTATCAGGATTACAAAAACCGATTGGCCTGAAAGAGGATGACGCTGTCGGAGTGGAATTCGGCGCGCAGGCCGTAGGTTTTTTCCAATGTTTGGAAACTTTTCTTTGAGAAGAAGCAGACGTGGGTGTCGTCGTCTTTGTAGTGCCAGCGCTCGAAGGGAACGGGCGCTTCGTCGTGGAGCTGGGTCATGATGCCGATCCAGCCGCCGGGTTTTACCAGGCTCACGAACCGCTCGAATTCTTCACCGGGGCGGAACATGTGCTCCATGGTTTCGGAGCAGGTGAGGAAGTCGTATTGCCGCTTGAGGACGGCGGGATCATTGGCGTAGTACAGGTCGTACACGTCGCAGTCGTAGCCGGCTTCTTTGAACATAAGCGACAAGGTGGGGCCGGGGCCGCAGCCGAAGTCCAGCCCGCGCGCGCCGGGCTCCAGCTTGTTTTCCAGGGGTTGGAAAAGCCGGTTTAAAAAATCCCGATATCCGGAATCGTTCGGGTCGTTCTGATGCAGGTCATAGCGCGCCTTTTCCGCGCCGGGCGCAAGCAGATCTTTTTCGGGCACAAAGACGAGGTCGCAACTCGGGCAACGCAAATATTCGCGTGTGCGGTCTTTGCAGAAGCACTCCGGCATATGGGCGCACAGCGGGCAGATTGATTGGTTTTCCTGTTTCGTCATAAAGCGGAGGAGTTTAACATATTTTTCCATGAATAAAGCGGATTTTAAATTGAATGGGTTGGTGGTGCCGGTGCCGACACCGTTCGGCAGCGATGATGCCATCGATTATGGGGCCTATCTGGCGCATCTTGACTGGCTGGCCGAGTGCGGCGTGCGCAATCTGTTGGTGAACGGTACGACCGGCGAATTTTTCTCGCTGACTCCCGACGAGCAGCTGCAGCTGCTGCGCGTCAGCCGCGAGGCGTGGAAAGGCCTGCTGGTTTTTCATCTCGGCTCCCCCGCACTTTTCAAAACATTGGAAACCGCGCAGCAGGCGCAGGAGGTGGGCGCGGATTTCATCGCCTCGCTGCCGCCGTTTTATTTTGCGGGTGCGCCGGCTGACGGACTGGTTGAGTGGTTCTGCCGCCTGTCGCTTGAAAGCGACCTGCCGTTGATTCTCTATAATTTCCCGAAGCATACCGGCAACGTTCTGACGCCTGAGATGCTGGAGAAAATTCCGCACTGGGGAATCAAGGATTCATCGGCCGATCTGTCGCTGATTTCGTCGACAACCAACTATTTTGTCGGGGGTGACCGGAAGATTTCTGAAGCGTACGCCGCGGGCGCGAAGGGATTCGTTAGCGCCTCGGCCAACATCGACCCGAGGCCGTATTTGCGGATTGAAAAATCGAAGATGCCAACGATTCAGGTCGAGATCAACGCGGTCAACGCGCGGGCGAACGGGCCGTACGCCATCGCGAAAATAAAACAGGCTCTTTCGGAAATTATCCCCGGCTATCCCGTTGCTGTTCGCCCGCCGCTTTCATCTGTATCGTGAGTTTGGCTTGTTTCCGGAGCCCGAACCGCTACATTTCCCCGCTCTATGGCACTGCTCAGTTTACAGAATCTTCAAATTGCGTTCGGCGGCCCGAAACTCCTCGACGGGGTAACCCTTCAGATCGAGCCGGGCGAACGGATCTGTTTGATCGGCCGCAACGGCGAGGGAAAATCAACCCTGCTCAAGCTGGTGGACGGTTCGCTGGAGCCGGACGACGGCACCATCATCCGCCAGAGCGGCGTGACGGTGGCTCGTTTGCAGCAGACTGTGCCGCAGGATATTGAGGGCACGGTGTTTGATCTCGTTTCCAGCGATTGGAACCATGAGCATGCGCTGGATCATCCGGTCGAAAAAGTGATCTCACTGATGAACCTTGATCCGCAGCAGTTGTTTGCGGATTTGTCCGGCGGGATGCGCCGCCGGGCTCTGCTGGCCAAGGCGCTGGTGAATGAGCCCGAGGTGCTGATTCTCGACGAGCCGACCAACCATCTCGATATCGATTCCATCCAATGGCTGGAAAGTTTTCTGCTGCGTTGGCGCGGCACGGTGCTGTTTGTCACCCATGACCGCGTTTTTCTGCAAAAACTGGCCACCCGCATTGTGGAGCTGGACCGCGGACAGCTGACCAGCTGGGAGTGTGATTACCCCACCTATCTCAAGCGGCGGCAGGCCCTTTTAGACGCCGAAGAGGGGCAGCGGGCGGAGTTCGACCGCAAGCTGGCGCAGGAGGAGGTCTGGATCCGTAAAGGGATTAAAGCGCGTCGCACCCGCAATGAAGGCCGGGTGCGCGAGCTGGAGAAGATGCGCGGCGAACGCTCGCAGCGCCGCGAGCGATCCGGCACGGTGAAACTGCAGCTTCATGAGGCCGGCACCACCGGCCGCAAGGTGATCACCGCCAAGGCCATTTCCTGCGCTTATGAAGGCGAAGAAATTATTCATCAGTTCTCGACCGAAATTCTGCGCGGCGACCGCATTGGGATCATCGGGCCGAACGGATGCGGCAAGTCGACTCTGCTCAACGCACTGCTGGGGTGCCTTGAGCCGGTATCGGGCGAAGTGATCCACGGTACGCGCCTTGAAATCGCCTATTTCGATCAGCACCGCCAGAAGCTGGATGAGTCCAAGAGCGTGAAGTGGAATCTGTGCGGCGATAATGAATATGTTCAGACGCCCTCCGGCCGTCAGCATGTGATGGGCTATCTGCGCAATTTTCTCTTTGCACCGGCGGATGCCGATCAGCCGGTCGGCTCGCTTTCCGGCGGGGAGCGCAACCGCCTGATGCTTGCCAAACTGTTCGCACAGCCCTCCAACGTGCTGGTGCTCGACGAGCCGACCAACGATCTCGATGTCGAAACGCTCGACCTGCTCGAGGAAATGCTTGCGGAATATCAGGGAACGGTGTTGCTGGTCAGCCATGACCGTGCGTTTCTGAACAACGTGGTCACCTCCACGATTGTGTTTGATGAGGGGAACATCGGCGAGTATGCCGGTGGCTACGACGACTGGGTGGAGCAGCGCGCGCGGCAAAAGGCCGCCGCCGCACCCGCCTCCGTGCAAGGTTCCGGCGTGGCGGAGAAAGCGCGCACGCGCAAGCTCTCCAATAAAGAGCGCGAACAGCTGAAAACACTGCCTAAACGTATTGAACAACTGGAGGCCGAGTTGGAAGAGTTGAACAACACGCTCAACGACCCGGACTTCTATCGCCGTGACCCCGCGGAAATCAAAAAGACCACCGAGCGCGCCGAGGCGGTTCCGCTGGAGTTGGAAGCCGCCTACGACCGCTGGGCCGAACTCGACGAACACGACTAATCGGAACAGTCCGAACGATGAAACCGTTTGCCTATTCAATTTGGCTGATGCCGTGCGCGGAACAGCGCGCAGAGCTGGCAGCGCTGATCCAGGCCCTGTCGAACCGTTACGCAACGCCGGCATTTGCTCCGCACACCACGTTTTGTTCCGGGACATGGAATCTGGATGAGCAGGATTTGCGGGACGCCTTCGGGCGGCTGGCTGTACAGACCGCGCCGGTTGAGCTGACCGTGCGCGGAATCGATTGGGCAGATCACTGGGCCTTTTTTTTCTTTTTGCGGTTGGCGGGGGGCGAGGCGGTGTTTAAACGGGCGCCCTCCCGCATCGAAGGCGCGCATTTATCGTCGATTGGTCCGCACCTGAGTCTGCTCTACGGGTTGGGGGCGGCGGGCATCGACCGCGATGCGCTACGGCAGGAGTTGGCCGTGCGGCTTCCACCGCGTATTCGGTTCAATTCGCTGACGCTGGTGCGCCCGTCAACGGGCCGCTGGGAGGATGTCGGGAGCTGGGAAAATCTGTGTTCTGCCCGGCTCGGAGGCTAGTCTTGCGGCAAAATCAGTCTCGGAGAGCTTCCGAACTTGCACAATTATTTCCGGCGTGTAGGCTCTTCGATTATGGCTGCTAAAAAAGAAACCAAGATAGGCACCGTCAGTTTAGAGACGGTTCTCGAACAGATTAAAAAACAGTATGGCGACGGGGCGATTGTCCGGCTGGGCGATCAGGAAATCCCCAAGACCATCGCCCATATTCCCACCGGCGCGCTGACGCTCGACCTCGCTTTGGGAATCGGCGGCGTGCCGAAGGGCCGCGTGATTGAAATTTACGGACCGGAATCCTCCGGAAAAACCACACTGGTTTCCCATATCATGGCGAACGTCCAAAAAGCAGGCGGCACGGCGGCTTTTATTGACACCGAGCATGCGCTCGATCCGGCTTACGCGAAAAAGATCGGCGTCGACATCGACAATCTGCTCGTTTCCCAGCCCGATTCCGGCGAAGAGGCCCTCAACATCTGTGAAACGCTGGTCAAAAGCGGGGCCATTGATGTGGTGGTGATCGACTCGGTTGCCGCGCTCGCGCCGCAGGCCGAGCTCGACGGTGTCATGGGGCAGTCGCACGTCGGCTTGCAGGCCCGTCTGATGAGTCAGGCGCTTCGTAAGCTCACCTCTGCGATTAATCGCACGAACTGCTGTGTGATCTTCACGAATCAGATCCGCGAAAAAGTCGGCGTGATGTTCGGCAGCCCCGAAACCACTCCCGGCGGACGCGCGCTCAAATTCTACTCTTCTGTCCGCCTCGACATCCGCCGGATCGGTCAGCTCAAGAACACAGACGGTTCGGTGTTCGGGAACCGCACTAAAGTCAAAGTGGTCAAAAACAAAGTGGCGCCGCCGTTCACCCTGGCGGAATTCGATATTCTCTACGCCGAAGGCATTTCATGGACCGGCTCCATTGTGGATGCGGGCGTTGAGTACGGCCTGATCGAAAAGAAAGGCTCATGGCTTTCCTGCGACGGGCAGCAGCTCGGGCAGGGCCGCGAAGGCGCCCGCAAGGCACTCCTTGAAGATCCCAAGCTGGCGGACAGTCTCGTGGTGAAAATCACTGAAGCCGCTCACGCCAAAAAAGCCTGATGGACTTTCCGATGTCTGGAACTCCATTACATAGAGACGCGCGGGTTTTTCCAAGCCTTGGAACTCTATTGCATAGGGGCCTACAGATTTTTCCAAGCCTTGGAACCCTATTGCATAGGGGCGCACAGATTTTACCAATCCTTGGAATATTGTTGCTGTGTGGATGCGGTAAGGCAGAGTCCCCCGTCTTTGATGGCGCGAAAGCGTTTGCGGAAACAGAGGCGCTGGCGGCGATTCGTCCGCGCGACGCAGGCACCGGCGGAGCTCGCCGTGCAGCGGTTCATCTCCAGGCAAAGCTCTCTGCGGTGGGTTGCAAAACCACCATCGACACGTTTTCGGAGGAGACTCCGTCCGGAAAGATGTTTTTCAACAATGTGCTGGGACGTCTGCCCGGTAAAACCAAGCGGCTGATTGTGATCGGGTCGCACTTCGATACCAAAGCGGGAATTTCTCCGGAGTTTCAGGGGGCAAACGATTCCGGATCCAGTTCGGGCGTTCTGATGGAGCTGGCCCGGGTGCTTGCTGAAAAAGGGCCGATGGAGACAGAATTTCTGGTCGCCTTTTTTGATGGGGAGGAGTGCCGCATAGAATACGGCCCGACCGACGGGTTGCACGGAAGCCGTCGCTTGGCGCAGCAGATCGTTGAGGCGGGCGGCGCAGCGCATGTCGAGGCTGTGATCATTCTCGATATGATCGGAGACAGAAATTTAAACGTTACAGTGCCGCGCAACAGCACACGGGAATTGATGAAAGATCTGTTTTTTGCCGCGCATCAGCTGGGGGTACGCCCGGCGTTCAGTCTCGGCAAAGGATCCATTCTGGATGATCACGTTCCGTTCCTGCTCGCCGGGTTGCCGGCCATTGATGTGATTGATTTCGATTATGGTTCCGCGCCGGGTCTTAACGACTACTGGCATACGCCCGAAGATACGATGGACAAACTGTCTGCGGAGAGCATGCAGACCATCGGAAACACCATTCTTCGAATGGTGGAAAATTTACAATGACCCATATTCAATCCTCAATGTCCATTGAACGTTGTGTATTGAATATTATTGGGGATCCAGCACGCCTTCGGAGACGAGTTGGGCATCCATTTCCGGCGTCAGCGCCATCGGTAAAGGCGGAAGGCCTTCGCGGATTGCGTTCATCTGAACCTCTTCCAGATGCTTGCGGAGCGCTTCGCCGGTCAGCCGCGGTTCTTTTGGCTTTTCCGCCTCTTTCTGCTGCGCCACCTTTTGCAGCAGGGCTTGGCGCCGATCGGCATAAGAGGATGTGCGCGAGGCTTGTTGTTGTCTTGTAAGCACCTCGGGCTTGCCAGCCTCCAGTTTAAACAGCGCCACTTCATTCCCCTTGCGCAGAAGCGCCTCTGAGGCATTGATGTCCGCCTCGACCAGCTCAATGCTGTTTTCGATTTCTCCGATCCTCAGGATGTAGCTTTTGTTTAGGGAGCTATCAATAATACCCGCGCGCACATCGCCTCCCGGACCTTCAAACAGCATTGAAAGCCGCAGGTTTTTCGCGAAAGACTGGTTGAGAGAGACTTGAATCGCCCCCGCGGCTTGCGGCGGCTCCTCGCCGAAGGGGCGCTTGTCGATGATGACCTGATAGCGCGAGAATTCCTCTTGAGCCGCCGTGGCGTAAAGAGCAAGAGCAAGCAGAATGAAGATGGCAGACCGTGATTTCACAAGCCCGATTATCTGTCCTTGTTTGCTATTCGTCAAGGGGGTAGGCTCGCCGTTATGACAATCAAACAGATAGTTTTGGTGCTGTTTTTGGCCTGCACCGCGATGGCTCAGATGCCGCATCAGGTAGCGGTGCTGGTGAACGACTGTTCACAGGACTCCAAAAAAGCGGCTAATGTATTCGCAGGCTTTCATGGGGTGCCGGACTGCAACCGGATATATCTCAACCTGCCGGAATCCATGTTTTCCGGCCAGTTTGAGTGCACGCCGGAAGAGTTTAAATCGCTCATTTATGAACCAGCTCTGAAAACGCTCAAGGAGCGCGGCGTGGACGGTCAGATCACCGCGTGGGTTTATTCCGTTGATTTCCCGATCCGGATTGTCACCGCAGCGTATGATCGGCAGCAAATGTCCATTCTGGGGCTGACTTTTTTGCGCGGCGAAGTGCCCGATTTAGAGCAGATGGAGCAGGGGAAAATCATTTCCCCGCTGTTTGCCGGGCCGACGAGTGAGGGCGGGCAGAAGCTTCCGCCTCGGGACTTTGATGTCTGGAAGAGGGGGTTAAAAGAGAAGATGCCGCTTCCCTCTATGATGCTGGGCTACGTCGGGGAAAAAGGAAACAGTATGGAAACCGTCCTGCGTTGCATTCAGGACGGCGTTCGCGCCCGGCGGAATCCAAGAGGACCGCGTGTGCTGTTTGTGAAAACCGATGACGCCGCCCGCTCCGCACCTCGCGAGTGGCAGTTTGCCGATGTACAGGCCGAGCTGAAAGCGCGTGGCGGCAGTGCGGTCATCACCACCAATACGGCGCCACGGCAAACCGGGCTGATCGGCGTGATGACGGGGTCGGCAAATGTGAAGCCTGCCGATTACGGTTCCTTCCTGCCGGGAGCGATGGCGGAGCACCTCACGAGCTGGTCGGCTGAATTCCAGAAGCCTCAGGGCAAATGCACTCGCTGGCTTGATGCGGGCGCGACCGTCACCGCCGGGATGGTCGTCGAACCCTACAACAATTGGGTAAAGTTCCCGCATGCCCGTTTCTATGCCCACTATGCGGCGGGCTGCACGGCTATGGAAAGCTTCTACCAGGCCATCGCCAGCCCTGTGCAGGTTTTGCTGCTCGGCGATCCGCTCTCTCAGATTGCCGCGCTGCCGGTGCAGATTAAACCTGTCGGATTGAGCAAGCAAATCACCAGCGATCTCGACGCCGCTTTTGTTATTGATGCCGAACTGCCGATTCCCGTGGCCCCCGTCTACAGCGCATTGCTTGACGGAAAGACAATAAAAACCCGCGAGAGAAACGCATTGATCGAACTTCCCTTTGATGAATTGGACGATGGCTACCACGAAGTCCGCTTGATCGTGCAGGCCGCACTGCCGGTGGCTCCGGGCGGATTTGTTGATGTTCCGATATTCGTCAATAAGAAAGGGCGCTCGCTGGAAATCACCGGCATGGCGGATCGCGACCCGCAAGAAATCATCATTATCGCCGAAGTCAACGGGGAGGAATCTCCGAAAGAAGTGTACCTGATTTGGAACGGCCGCGAACTGGTCCGCGCCGCTGCCGGGGCCGAGCTGGTGTTTGATGAACGCACGATCGGCGAAGGGCCGCACCGCATTCAGGCGGTCGCCGTTTATGAAGACGGCATGGAAGTCCGTAGCGCACCGAGAACTTTTGCCGTTGCATTTACTGCGCGAGCTGAATAAAACCTCTCGCTAATTTAACGACTTTTCTGCCTCCGGCAGATCCGCCGAAGGCGGAAACGATTTGAACTACTTGAACGGTTTTAACGATGAGCATCTGGATTTCTAACAGCCCTTCCAATACCTGGAAAATTGCGGCCGAATTTTTCCAAACCCTGGAACTTCCGGCGGTGATCGCCTTGCATGGCAACCTGGGTGCGGGAAAAACCTGTTTCACTCAGGGGCTCGCACAGGCCGCAGGCGTTAATGAGCCGGTCTGCAGCCCGACCTACACTCTCATCAGTGAATATCAAGGAGCTGTCCCGTTTCATCACATTGACCTGTATCGGCTAGGCGGCCCCGAAGAAGCCTACGATCTTGGACTTGATGAATATCTGGAAACCGACGGCATCACCGTTATTGAATGGGCCGAACGCGCCGCCGAGCTAATTCCGCCCGGCGCCATCCACATCCGCCTCGAGCGCGGCGAGGATGAGCAGGTGCGCACCATCGCCATTGTGGAGAGCCCGCTATGATCACCTTAGGCATTGAATGTTCATCACGGAAGGGCTCGCTGGCGCTGCTTAAAGACGGCGAGCTGCTGGCGGAGAAAAGCTGGATCGCCGAACGCGTGCGCCACAACACCATTTTCCAAACATTGGAAAATCTGATGGAAGAGGCGCATATATCGTATAGCGATATATCCCTGTTTGCGGTCGGGCGGGGGCCGGGGTCGTTTTCCGGCATGCGCATGAGTTTTGCGGTCGCCCAAGCACTCGCCTTGCCGGGCAAAGACGACGTGCGTGCTGTCAGCAGCGGCGCGGCGCTCGCTTTTGCCGTTAGCCGCGAGGGTGCCAAAGAAATTGCCGTCGTCGGTGATGCCCGCCGCGGACAGGTCTGGATCGGATTTTTCCAAGCATTGGAAAACGGAAGCATTAAACTTTCCAATGATTGGAAACTCGTCGCGTATGACGAGATCTCCGTGCCGGAAGGAACCGTTGTGGTCAGCCCGGAGGCCGAGCGGTTAACAGAGATTTTCCCAACCATTGGAAGTGCGCGCTTTCCGCACGCTAAAGATGTCGCTGAGCTGGCGTTGCTTCAGACACAACCCGAGCCTCTCGACCCGCTCTACATGCATCCGCCCGTTTTCGTCGAGCCGAAGTTTGCTTGAGAAGTATCCATCGGCAGGTCACAATGCTTCTGGTGAAACAACGTATTCAATCTGTGTGTCTTGTTCTGGCCGGACTCATATTTCTGATCGGACTGCTGGGTGAATACCGCGATGATTACGAGGTCTACTTTATTATGCTGCTGTTGGTTGCCACGGGAGGCGCTAAACATCCATGTGTTCAACCCATTTTTTCGGATTTCCGGAATAAATCCTGCTAAAATATATGCGAGTTTTGTTAGTTCTAACGAAAGGGCGAAATAAAGATGAAAACAGGATATTTTAAATATTGTGTTGTGATGTGGGTCATATGGGTCTGCTGTCAGCCAGCCTTGGCGGTGGTTATTGTCGGCCTGAACGGGGCAGCAAACACGAACGCTCCCGCGGATGATCCCGGGTTCAATCGGATCGGTGTTTCTCAGGATGACCTCAGTTCGGTCTATCTCGGGAATTCGTGGTTTTTGACCGCTAACCATAATGGTGCCCCGTCTACGGTTAACCTGGACGGCACTAACTACACTCATATATCAGGGACGTGGGTTCAGTTGACGAATAATGTCGGGGGCGGTATCGACCTCGCTATGTTTAAGGTAGCCGGGGATATGCCCACAAACATTCTGCCGATTCGTTCCAGCTCACCCGCTTCCGGCAATAACGTCATTATGATCGGTAATGGGCGCGAGAGAACATCCGGTCTGAAGGGTTGGGATGAGTACTGGGAAGATGCTATTTTCTTCGGGTTTTATAACGGCTATACCTATGACTCAACATCCCCTTATGACACGTCATTGCGGTGGGGCAGCAACCAGATTGAGAGTACGGGTCTCAGTTCAAATGGGGTGACATGCTTTTCGACAGATTTTGATGATAACCCCAACGAAGGACAGGCCACTCCCGCGGACTCGGGCGGTGGAGTATTTATCAAGTCAGGGGACACGTGGGAATTGGCGGGAACAATCCTCTATATCGGAGAATATTCCGGTCAGCCATCAAACCAGATTGCTGCGTTTGGGAATCTGACGTATATGGCCGATCTTTCTGTTTACCGGGATCAAATCATCAATCAGCGTTCTGTAACCGATATGGATGCCGATGGAATTTCTGATGTTGAAGAATACATTGCAGACACCGACCCGACGGACAGTAACTCATTTTGGCAGGTGGAATCTCAGCTTACATTGGCGGATCAGACCTTTACGTTTTACGGCAGCACGATCCGGCAGTACCAGCTTCTTTACACGACCAATGACCTGGCCGATCCCGGTCTGGAATGGATCACCAATGGCACGCCGATTTGGGGTGCGGGCACCAACACTCAAATTATCGTCACTAACACGGAAAACACCGTCTTTTATCGTATGCAGGTGACTCTGCCTTAAAAAAGTTGAACCCTTGCGGGCCTTTTGTCCGTTTTATATGCATCCGTCCGCCTTTGTCGAGCGGAAGTTTGCTTGAGAAACGCGACTTGGCAGGTCATAATGCCCGAGTATGAGAAATTTTCTAAAGTTAGGGATTCTGCTCCTCGTTCTGGCCGGTTTTTGCCTGCCGTCTCCGGCGATTATTTTCTATTCAACAGGCGATGTTTCACACAATACGACCGCTCCAGCGGGAGCGCTTGACGGCAGCGGCTGGCAATTTCAAGGACGGTTTAACCAATTTTTGGGAACGCCCGTTGGCCCGCATCATTTTCTTACGGCACACCATTTTGGAGGGAGCATTGGCGATAAGTTTTATTATGGCGGCGAGGTTTTTACGACGATTGGTAGCGTGGACGATGCGGGCAGCGATTTGAGGCTGTGGGAGGTTTCCGAGCGTTTTCCAAGTTATGCGCCTTTGTATTCCAGTACGGATGAGGCAGGGAAAGGACTGGTTGTCTTCGGTCGAGGTCTGGATCGCGGAGTGGTTGTGACCAACACAATACAGGTACGTGATCGAGGACAATGGGTAACAGCCGCAATGACAAACGGGTGGCAATGGGGCGCTTATAATTATACCCAGCGGTGGGGAACCAATGAAGTCAGTACGGTTACAACGGTTAATGGTTTTCCTGTGCTGAAAGTGGACTGGGATGCCGGTGCGGGGGATGAAGAATGTATGCTTGCCGATAAAGATTCCGGCGGCGGGGTTTTTATTCAGGACAACGGCGTTTGGAAGCTGGCGGGAATCAACTGGTTGGTCGGGCCTGCTACATCTTACAGCTTCAATTCGGATGGATCAGCGCCTTTTAATGCGACCATTCTCGATTTCTCAGGGGACTCGCCATTGTATATTGAAAACGGGGGAAGTTGGGTTGATACAGATTCCCTCGGCATAACGAAAAGTTCATTTTATTCCTCTAGAATCTCATCCCGCTATAGCTGGATTACAAATAACGTGACCGATTTTGATCAGGACGTCGATTTGTTGCCCGATTGGTGGGAACAGCAATATACAGGTAGCACGACCAATATGATTGCCTCCGCAGATCCGGATGAAGACAATCTTTCAAACCTGGATGAGTATCTGAATGGAAGCAATCCCGAAAACCCGGATACGGATAACGACACGATGGATGATGGATGGGAGGTGTTCAACGGTTTGTGTCCGACAAACGCGGTTGATGGCGGCGCCACGGATACGGATACAGACGGGCTGGTTAACACCAATGAATACGTACTTGGAACAGACCCGCAAGATACAGATACCGACGACGACTGGATGCCGGATGGCTGGGAGTTCGATAACGGACTGGATCCGACAAATGCGGTTGATGGCGGATTGGATTTCGATAATGACACGCTGGTCAACTCCAACGAGTACCTGCTTGGAACCGATTTGACCAACCCGGACATGGATGGTGATGCCGTGCTCGACGGATGGGAGTTTTTCGGAACCAGCAACACGGCTTATGGCAGTGAGGCCACGATTATTACCAATGCCGACTCGGATGATGACGGCCTTCCCGACGGGGTTGAAATGGGGATCACCAACTCGAACGGATTTATTACCAATCCGAATTCTGCTGATACGGATCATGACGACATTCCTGATGAATGGGAGGTCGTTAATGGAATCAATCCAATTGACGACTCGGATGGCACTGTAGATACCGATCTGGACGGGTTTGTTAATTCAGATGAATGGATTGCAGACACGAGTCCTTCCAATGAGAACTCCTTCCTGAAAATCGAAAGCTTTGTTCTGTCCACTAATCAGACCGTGTTGTTTCTCGGCAGCACGAATCGGCAATACCGCTTGATCTATACCACCAACGATTTGGCAGCGACGAATTTGGTGTGGATCACCAATGGGATCCCGATTATGGGTGAAGGCTCCAATACCTCGATTTCCGCCACCAACACGGAAGAATCTGTTTTTTACCGCCTGCAGGTCGAGCTGCCCTAAAAAAAGAAGGATTGAACCTCAAGCCTTCTTTAAGTAGCGTCCGAAGTCTATGACACACGACGTAACAGTAGACCTTGGCGACCGCTCATACCCCATCCGCATCGGATCGGGAATTCTTGACACTCTGGGTGATGCCTGCAAAGCCGCCGGGCTGACCGGACGTTGCCTGATTGTCTCCGACGAAAACGTCGCGCCGCTCTACGCTGACACCGTTTTCCAAACCTTGGAAAAAGCCGGATTCGACCCGGTTCTTGAAGTGCTTCCCGCCGGTGAGCCGACCAAGTGCCAGGCGCAGTTGATGAATCTCTACGCCAAGGCGGCCGAAACCCGGCTCGACCGTAAATGCTTTATGGTCGCGCTCGGCGGCGGCGTCATAGGCGACCTGACCGGCTTCGCCGCCGCCAGCTGGCTGCGCGGCATCCAATTTGTGCAGGTGCCGACCTCGCTGCTGGCGATGGTCGACAGCTCCGTCGGCGGCAAAACCGGCATCAACATTCCGGCTGGCAAAAACCTCGTCGGCGCATTTCATCAACCCGAGTTGGTGATGGTCGACCTCGATACGCTCAAAACGCTGCCGGAACGCGAGCTGGCCGCCGGCATGAGCGAAGTCGTCAAATACGGCGTCATCTGGGACGAAGAACTTTTCCAATCCTTGGAAGCCGGTAGCACCGGCGGGCAATCATTTTTCCAATGTTCGGAAAAAAACAGGGGTGCAGACTCAGGCTGCCTTGGGAAAATAATTTCCAAGTGCTGCGAGATCAAAGCCGAAGTGGTTCGTCAGGACGAACGCGAAGGCGGGTTGCGCGGCATTTTAAATTTTGGGCACACGCTGGGGCACGCCATCGAAAACGCGGCGGGCTACGGCGAATATCTCCATGGCGAGGCGGTTGCAATCGGCATGGTCTATGCCGCGCGCCTCTCGGTGGCTCTCAAAGGACTTTTGGTTGAAGAATCCGACCGCATTGAAAACCTGCTCGCCGCACTGGCTCTGCCGGTTGCGGCGCCGGGGCCCCAAGGCCTTCGGCGGGGCAGGCTGGCGTGGAGCGATTTGCGCGCCGCGATGGCGGTCGACAAGAAAACAGTCGGCGGCCTGCCGAAGTTTGTGCTCGCAGACCGGATCGGGCATGTCGATTTCGGATGCGAAGTTCCTGAAGAGCTGATGGAGGAGGTCTGGAATGGCATCGGTCAATGAGCTGATTGTTCGCGAGTATTTTGAGACGCTCGGGTTTTTTGTCATTCAGCCCAACAAGCATCAGGTGGTTGCGCGCCATAAACACGATGTCGAGGAGATCGACCTGCTCATCACCCGCCCCGGCCAGGCCGGAGTGTTTAATACCCCGAAGGAAGTGGTTTGGGATTCTAAAAATCTGGCCAAGGTGCAGCGGGCGGTGGTGAGTATCCGCGGCTGGCACACGGATCGCTTCAGCCCGGCGACGCTCAAAAAGAGTCCGGAGATTTTCCGCTTTACCGAACTGCCGGTTACCAAAGAGGCGCGCAAAATTCTCGGGCCGGGCTCTGTCACTAAAATCCTCTGCGTCTCCGACCTGACCGCCTCCGCCGATCTGCATGAAGAAACCTTGGCGATGATGCGTGAAAACGGTGTCGACGGCGTCCTCTCGTTCCGCACCATGCTGCTTGAGCTGGTGGAGCACCTTGATGTCGCCAAAAACTATGAGAAATCGGATCTGCTCCAGATCCTGCGCATCCTCAAAACACACGGGTTGCTCAGGGAGTCACAGATGGAGCTGTTTTCAGCGAAAAGAAAACGGCCTGGAATAAAATAGAGCAGAAAGCCCTGGTGGATTTTGAGCTTTCGAGGGGGCTCTTAATCTCTTCTGCTTATCTCTTTGAGGGCGTCGGACGCCGAGGAAAGCTGGTTGTTTAAATCATTCGCCTGATCAATCAGGTAAGTGGCTGAGAGGGAGGCTATGGCTTTCTCGATTTTTCTTGATCGTCTTCTGCCGGCATTGGCCAGGTCGTTAAACCACTCTTTCCGGGTTTTATCTGAAACGTTGTAATAGCATACGTATTCTTGCTTCGCGCGATTGTAATAGGGTTCGGCTTTTCGCTTTATCTCACTTTCATAGTCCTCAACCCAGCTTGAAGAGAGAAACTTGCCGTGGCCGCCATTTTCTACTGATAATTCGTGCCCATAATAAATAACATTTCGCATGGTATCGAATGCATCATTCACCGCCAATTTCACTTCATAAAAGGCATCCAGTTCTTCCTGTGCGACCGGCTGCCATGTGACATCTTTAATCTGAACAGCGAATCGCCGCGTCTCACCATAGCGGGTTCCTTTCAGCACGGCTTTTCTTTGAGTTAGCATGGCCCTTTCACCCGCACCTGCCTCTTTGAGGGCGTCTTCGATCTGTTCGGACTCGGAGGGAACGATATAAGCCGCGACGCCCAGAACATTTTGATTTATATCGATAACAGGTCCGCCACTGTTGCCGGGAATAATGGCGCAATCCACTTCGATTTCTCCGCTGCCCATGCCAATGATTTCACCTGCATTCCGCGTGATAACACCTCGGCCATCGCTGTTTCCGAAAGCAACAACCTCGTCACCAAAGCTAAAGGTGTCAGAAATCGCGAGCCCATCCGGGTGATCAACAGCAAAGCGGATTGCATCACGGTCTATTGCCACTTGAATTTCAGCAGGCAGCGAAAAGGTGCAGTCGGGATCACTCATGTTGATGAACTCAATTTCCTCCGCACCCTCAATGACGTGGTAGCTGGTAACCATCCAGACGTCTTCTTCATCCTTGCATAGAAATGCCGAGGCAATATCTCGCCCGTCATCCTGTACGGTAAACAGATAATCCTCTATTGGGACAATTGCTTCTTTCGGTTGTTCAGTATCTGATGAGGGAGAGTTGTCAGTTTCTTCTTTTTCAACTGGAGAATCATTGGTCAGAGGAGCAGAGTTGGTTTCCTGAGCTTGTGTTGAAACGGTTGCGAAAAATAAAAAAACAAAGAAGATAAACCCCGTCCGCATACCATATCCTTCCATTTAACTTGAATTCTGACGAAGTGTAGGAGATAGACTGTATAAAGTCTAGGGGTTTTCGGTTCCTCGTTTATGTAGGAGAAAAGCCCTTGAGGTGTGTGGACTTGTAGATTTTCAAGTTGGTGACCGTTACAGAGGGGAATAGTAATATTACATGACAAGCCGTGAAGCATATATCGCCTTGAACATGATGGAGGGGCTCGGGCCAATCAAAGTCCGGGCCCTGATCGATTTTCTGGGTTCGCCGCAAGCGGTCTTCGAGGCGGATGGCGATGAGCTGCAGAGCGTTCGAGGGATAGGAGAGAAGCTGCGTTATTCTATTCTAGAACAGCGCACGCAGATTGATGCGTCCGAAGAAATCGAAAAGACCGAAGAACTCGGTATTCGGATTGTGACGTCGCTTGACGACGAATATCCCGAGGCACTCAAAATGATTCACGACCCACCGCTTGCGCTGTATGTGCGCGGCTCGTTTCTGCCTGCCGATAACCTGTCGCTCGGAATGGTCGGCTCACGTAAGGCCACGCATTACGGATTGAATGTCGCCGACCGCATGGCCTATCAACTGGCGCAGACCGGCTTCACGATTGTAAGCGGGCTGGCGCGGGGAATTGATACGGCGGCGCATCAGGGCGCGCTCAAAGCCAAAGGCAGAACAATCGCGGTACTGGGCGCGGCGATTGATCAGCTCTATCCGCCGGAAAACGCCGAGCTGGCCGATGCCATTGCGCAGCACGGCGCGGTCATCAGCGAATATCCGCTCGGGCGGCAGGCGGATCGCCAGACGTTTCCTTACCGCAACCGGATTATCAGCGGCCTCTCGCAGGGGGTTTTGGTGGTCGAAGCGGGCTTCAAAAGCGGGTCGCTGCACACCGCCGATGCCGCGCTGGAGCAGGGGCGCAGTGTCTTCGCCATTCCGGGCCGGATTGACCATCCGTCGGCTAAAGGAACCAACTGTTTAATAAAAAACGGAGCGAAATTGGTCGACAATGTGGGTGATATATTAGAAGAGTTCGAGCTTTTGATTCCTCCGGGAGAGCTGAAAGAGCCCAAAAAACAGCCCTCGGCGCGGCCGGAAGTGCCGCTTTCAGAGGAGGAAAAGAAGCTGGTGGAAGCCCTCTGGCCGGGGGCACTGGACATCGACAGTCTGGCGCGCGAAGTCGGAATGACGAGTGCTGAAATCAGCGGCGTGCTGCTCGGATTGGAGATGAAACGAGTGGTGAACATGCTGCCGGGTCGCGTGGTTGAGCTGGCTGACGATTTAAGAGGTTAGATGAGCCGCCAGAAAGCGGTTGAAAAGGAACTTTTATGAAAAAACTGGTGATTGTGGAGTCCCCCGCAAAGGCGAAGACGATTAATAAATATCTGGGCGACGATTATATTGTCAAAGCCTCCATGGGCCATGTGCGCGACCTGCCGCCGAAAAAGCTCGGCGTGGATGTCGATAACGCATTCGCACCAGAATATGTGAACACCACCGGCCGTGCCAAGGTGATCACCGAGCTGAAGGCCGCCGCCAAAAAATGCGACCATGTTTATCTCGCTCCCGACCCCGACCGCGAAGGGGAGGCCATCGCCTGGCATCTGTTTGAACTGCTCAAAGGAATTATTCCGGAAGAGAACTTCAGCCGCGTCACCTATAATGAGATCACCAAATCCGCCATCACCGAGGCGTTTGCCCATCCGGGTGAAATGGATATGAACCGCGTCAACTCGCAGCAGGCGCGCCGCGTACTCGACCGCCTGGTCGGCTTCAAGGTCAGCCCGTTGCTGTGGAAGCAGGTGAAAGGCGGCGTCAGTGCCGGCCGTGTGCAATCGGTTGCCCTGCGGCTTGTCTGCGAACGCGAAAAGGAAATTCAGGATTTTAATCCGGAAGAATACTGGGTGCTGGGCGCCAACGTCCGCAAGCAGGTTGCGCCGGTCGATCCGTTCTCCGTTAAACTGGCGAAAATTAACGGCGAAAAAGCCGAAGTGAAAGGTGGAGAACAGGCCGAAAAAATCCGTGCGGAGCTCGAAGCGAGCAAACTGCACGTTGAGCGTGTCATCGAAAAGACGGTTCAACGCAAAGCGTATGCCCCGTTCATCACCTCCACCATTCAGCAGGCGGCCTCCAGTGTCTGCGGCTTCGCCCCGGCGCGCACCATGCGCATTGCGCAGGGACTTTACGAAAACGGGTTGATCACCTACATGCGAACCGACTCGTTCAACATCGCCAAAAGCGCGCAGGAAGAGTGCGCATCCTTTGTTTCTGCTGAGTACGGTGCGGAATATCTGCCCGAAAAACCGAACTTCTACAAAAGCAAAGGCGGCGCACAGGAGGCTCATGAAGCCATCCGCCCGACCGAAGTTTCCAAGACGCCGCAGTCTGTCAGCGGTCTCGAAAAAGACGAAGCCAAACTCTACAAGCTGATCTGGGAACGCTTCGTAGCCAGCCAGATGGTTCCGGCGAAAATTGCCCGCCGCACCGCCGAAGTCGAAACCGACGGCGAGAACACGTATATGTTCCGCGCCACCGCCTCCGAAGTCATCTTCCCCGGTTACATGCGCGCCAGCGGCATCGAAGCCGCCGCCGATACAAAGAAAGAGGGCGAAGATGATGATGCCGAGGCCAAGCTGCCGCCGCTGAGCGAAGGCGAAAACCTCGACTGCCTCGAGTGGACCGGCGAACAGAAATTCACCAAGCCCCCGGCGCGTTACTCAGAGCCCTCGCTCATTAAAGCGCTCGAAGAAAATGGCGTCGGCCGTCCGTCCACCTATGCACAGACACTTTCCACCATTGAGAAGCGTGAATATGTGAACAAAGAAAAACGCCAGCTCATCCCGACAGAATCCGGGATGCGCGTGAACGACTTCCTCGTCAAATCGCTCGATCCGCTCTTCAATGTCAAATTCACCGCCGAAATGGAGGAGAAGCTCGACAAGGTTGAAGAGGGCTCCGTCGACTGGACCGACATGATGAAAACATTCTACGACCAGTTTCTTGAATGGCTCGAAGGCGCCAAAGATATGGCCGAGCCGGAAGAGACCGAAGGGGTGCTTAAGGCCCTCGAGCAGGTCGCCGAATGGGCCGAGCCCGTCAAGCGCGGACGCCGCACTTACGACGACAAAGAGATCGTCCAATCTGTCACTGAAAAATTTAAAGAAGACGGAAAAATCACTGCGCGTCAGCAGCAGATGATTTTCGGGCTCGCCTGTAAATATATAGAACAGATGCAGCAGGAAACCGTCACTGAGCTAAAACTCGAAAAACCGGAAGCGCCCCGCACCGAAACCGGCAAAAAGATCGCCCTGCTCGAAGGGCTCGATTTCGACGAGCCGCGCAAAGTGGGCAAACGCACCTACGACGACGGCAAATTTATTGAATCGCTCAAGCAGCAGGTGCAGGGCGGTAAACGCCTTTCCGACCGTCAGGTCGGCGCACTTGACACCCTGCTCGTTAAATACTCCAAGCAGATCGATAACTTCGAGCAGGTTAAGGAAGACCTCGGCCTCCAAGTGAAAGACAACTCCGAAGCCGCCGGTGAAATCAGCAAACTGATCGAGCTGTGCAAAACCATCGAAACATGGAACCCGCCGGTTAAACGCGGTAAGCGCGAATTCAACGATGCCGACTTCTACGAATCGCTCTCCACCCAGTTCGACGGCAAAGGCACACTCTCCGAACGCCAGGTCGCCGCGCTCAAGAAAATGATCGGCCGCTATGCCGCTCAGATTCCGGCCTACGAAGCCGTTCGCGAAGAACTCGGCCTGCCCGTTCCCAAAGAGAAAAAGGCATAGTTTGACGGCATAAATGTTTCCAAGGGTTGGGCAAAACGATGGGTGCAGGCTCAACCTGCTTCCAAACCTTGGAACTTTCTGTGGTTTTAGTGTGTTCCGTGGTGAATCTTTTTCCAATGTTTGGAAAACCGGTGTAATTTGTGCGGATGGATCCGTGTGTTGAACATTTTGTGCAGTATCTGCAAGGGGAGAAAAACGCATCCGAGCATACGATTTCTAATTATCTGATGGATATCCGCCAGTTTGTCGGGCTGATCTGGGGCGACGAGGCAAAGCCGCCGTACCGTTGGAAAGAGGCCGACCGCTTCGCCGCCCGCAAGTTCCTCGTCTTTTTTCAAAAGCTGGACATGGCGCCGACGACGACCGGGCGCAAACTTTCCGCATTGCGCTCGTTCTACAAATTTCTGGTGCGCGAGGAATATGTGGCGCTCAACCCGTTCAGCGGACTGCCTCTGCCGAAAAAAGGAAGCTATCTGCCTGCTGTGCTCTCCGTGGGCGAAGTCGATCAGCTGTTGGCGGCTCCGCACGCCTTTGCCAGAGAAAAGCCGAAGAAGAGCCTGTTTGATGAATATGTTCCTGTGCGCGACACCGCCATTCTTGAAGTGCTTTACAGCACCGGCATGCGCGTCGGCGAGCTGGTCGGCATGAAGGAGAGCCAGATCGATATTCTGTCCGGCATTGTCAACGTGCTGGGTAAAGGCAAGAAGGAGCGGCTCTGTCCGCTCGGACGTCCGGCCGAGATCGCGCTGCAGAACGCACTCTCTATGCGTTCCGAGGTTTGGAACGCACTGGGACAGAAAGGCGCCCCGCGCACCGTGGTGTTTCTCAATAAGAACGGCGGACCGCTTACTGCGCGCTCCATTGAGCGCATGGTCAAAAAATATGTGGCCTACTGCGGGCTCAAACCGTCCATTTCCCCGCATGCGCTGCGTCACAGCTTTGCCACGCACCTGCTCGATAACGGTGCCGACCTGCGCAGCGTGCAGGAACTGCTCGGTCACGCCAGCCTCTCCACCACCCAGATCTACACCCATGTCTCCATCGAAAAGCTCAAGCGCGTCTACGAAGAAGCCCATCCGAGAGCGTAGACATTTCCGATTTATGATTGCCGATTGATGATGGAATGTTGGAAACTCTTTTTTTGAACTCTGAACTCTGAACTTCGAATGATCTGGATTTTATATAACTTACTTTTTCCGTTGGCGTTTTTGCTGATGCTGCCGAAGTTTCTGTCGCGCATGGCGCGGCGCGGCGGCTACAAGAAACATTTTGAGCAGCGGTTTGGTCTGTATGGTCATGGCACGACGGCCCGGTTGGCCGAAGGCCGCCACATCTGGATTCATGCCGTCAGTGTCGGTGAGCTTTTTGTGGCCCTTCGGTTTGTTGAGGAATACCGCAAGGTTCATCCGGAAGCACTTTTCGTTATCAGCACCAACACCTCAACCGGCCATAAGCTCGCGAAGCAGAAACTCGATTCGCGCGATGTGCTGATCTATTTCCCGCTCGATTTCCCCTTTGTGATGAAACGGGTATTCAGTGCGCTCAACCCGCTGCGGTTAATTCTGGTGGAGTGTGAGTTCTGGCCGAACATGATCCGTGAGGCACAGCGCAGGAATATTCCGGTCGCGTTGATCAACGGACGGATTTCGGACTCCTCGTTTGGCGGCTATAAAAAAATCCGCCTGTTCACCGATCCATTGCTGAAGATGATTGATCTGTTCTGCATGCAGGGCCAGCAGGATGCGGAACGAGTGATTGCCCTCGGTGCACGACCCGAGACGGTAAAAGCGATCGGGACGGCCAAGTACGATCTGCAACCGTCTGCCGCTGATGCCGCCGCGCCCGCTCGCGCGGTCTTGCAACAGGCGGGGGTTCCCGATGACGCGCTCGTTTTGCTCGGCGCCTCCACCTGGCCGGGCGAAGAAGAGGCCCTGTGTAAAATCTATAAAACCCTGCGCGAAAAACACCCGAACCTCTTTCTAGTGCTGGTGCCGCGCCACGCGGAACGGCGCGATGATGTTGTCAGCGCCATCGAAGGGCAGGAGTTGACCTGCTCGCTTCGTAGCCAGAATATATCGAAATCCGATGTGCTGGTGATCGACACCACCGGGGAGTTGATGAGTTTTTACGCCGCATCGGATGTGGTGTTTGTCGGCAAGAGTCTGTGTAAGCACGGCGGGCAGAATCCGATTGAGCCGGCACTGTTTGGCAGGCCGATTGTGGTCGGCCCCAATATGGAAAACTTCCCGTCCGTTATGGATGATTTTCTTTCCGCCAATGCCCTGCGGCAGGTTGCAGACTTCCAAACCTTGGAAAAAACGATCGATGAGCTTCTCGGCGATGAGCCAACTCGCGCGGAGCTCGGCGCGGCGGCGCGGCAGGTGCTGGAAGACCAGCGCGGCGTGATTGCGAACATGGTGGAGCAGATCGGATGAAGATCGTCCTCGCATTTGATTCCTTTAAGGGGAACCTGTCGGCGCGCGAGGCATGTGAAACAGTTCGTGATGGCATCGTTTCTGTCCGACCGGATGTGGAAGCTGTGATTCTGCCGATGGCCGACGGCGGCGAAGGTACCGCCGAGGCGATGATGTCCGCGCTTGGCGGCGAATGGATTTCCCAAACCGTGACCGGTCCGTTGCCGCATATGCGCGTCGAAGCCGGTTACGCCTGGCTGCCGGAGAGTAAAACCGCGGTGGTCGAGATGGCGGTGGCCAGCGGGCTGCCGCTGCTGAAACCCGAAGAGCGCAATCCGATGATCGCCACCACCTATGGCACCGGCGAGCTGATCAAAGCCGCCGTCGCAAAGGGCGCCGAAAAAATTCTTCTTACCGTTGGCGGCAGCGCGACCATCGATGGCGGTGTCGGCGCCGCCGAAGCGCTCGGCTGGAGCCATAGCATGGCGGCAATTATTCCTCCTGAAAAGCTGACGTTTCCTGAGATTGATGTGCTGTGCGATGTGACCAACCCGCTGTGCGGCCCGAACGGCGCCGCGCAGGTTTACGGCCCGCAAAAGGGCGCGACCCCGGAGCAGGTCGAGCTTCTTGACAGGCGGCTTGCCGCTCTTGCGGATGCGGTGAAAGAGCAACTAGGAAAAGACATCCGCGATCTGCCGGGCGCAGGAGCTGCCGGCGGACTCGCGTTCGGCGCGGTGGCCTTTATGGGCGGCAGGCTGGTGCCGGGGATAGATACCGTGATGGAGGTTGTCGGTCTGGCCGATGCGCTGTCGGGCGCGGACTGGGTGCTGACCGGTGAAGGGAAATTCGATTCGCAGTCGGTGCAGGGCAAGGTGGTCGATGGCGTGCAGCGGCTGGCCAAAGCCGCCGGAGCCAAAACCGGGGTCATTGCCGGTTGCGTAAAGCTCTCCGAAACTGAATGGCGCGCCGCCGGGGTTGAATGGGTGGCGACACTCCAGCCGGCCGGGATGAGCACGGAAGAGTCGATGCGCCGCAGTCGCGAACTGCTGTTTGAGGCGGCCGCCGCTTTTGCGCGCGGTTTGTAATTGTTGCGATCTCTGCGGTTAGTGTAGGGTTTCCCCTCAACAAGGAATGATTTATGCCGTCGTCGGATATTTATAATGTCAAAGAATCGCCGTGGGCGAAAAAGGAGGAGACTCCTCCAGAGCCGACGCGTCGTCGCCGGCACAGTAGCGAGAGTTTTGATGAGGCGATGGAGAAAGATGTTTCCAGAACGAATCGCCGCCGTCGAAAAAACAGCGGCTTTCGACGCTTTCTGCATCTGATGAAAAAACCGGAGTTCAGCAAGAGGTTCTGGACGACCGCTTTATCGATTAGTGGGGTCATTTTGATCGTGCTTTTGATCTGGGACTTTTTCTTCCGCTATCCCGATCCCGAGGCGGAGTATTCCGGCGACGCCTACGAATACAAAGGAGAGTAAGCCGGCGGCTTACTCCCAGTTTTTGAACAGATCGTTGAAAAATGCGTTGGTGTTCTTTTTCCACTTTTTCCAGAACGGTGGAGCTTTGTGCGCATAGGGAGGCGGGCTGACATGGATGTCGGCCTGCGGCTCCACCGTGAACCATTCCTGACTCATATGCTGCGCATACACCGCGCGGTATTCCGCTCCGGCCGCGTTATAGATGAAAATCGCGATCAGAATCAGAATGAAGTTCCCATTGAACAGTCCGAAGATTCCAAAGGCTACGGCCATGATGCGCCCGATGCGCGCGGCGAGCGCCGTGGCCTTCAGCCGTCCGAGCCGCGGCGTCATGAAGGCGCGGAAGATGCGACCGCCGTCCATCGGAAACGACGGGAGCAGGTTGAACAGGCACAGCATCAGGTTAATGACGAACAGGTTGATGAAAAACTGAGTAAAACCACCGGTGGCGGTTAGGAGCCAGAAGAGCACCGCCAGCAGAAAACTGGCGAGCGGTCCGGCCGCCGCAATCAGAAATTCATCCCTCGGGCGGGAGGGGATGTGGCTCATTTTGGCGACGCCGCCGATGGGTAGCAGCATAATTTCGCGCACCTGGCACCCTTTGCGGATGGCCACCCAGGAGTGGCCCAGCTCGTGCAGGGCGACACTGGCGAACACGCCGACCGCGATCAGAACACCAGACAGTCCGCGGGTAAAGGCGACAAAAAGGAGCAGGATAACCAGCGTCAGGTGCACCCGGATCGGAATGCCCATTACGGCAGTTAAATTATAGGAACGTTTAATCATAGTAAAATCTCATGGGTTTGGCAGAGTTTCAGGGCTGACGGGGAGGGTGTCAAGTTTCACCTCGCAATGGATTGACGGGGTAGGGGTGTTTCGGTAGGGTTCGCGGGATTTTATGGGAAAACAGCCCTTATTCGGGGCGAACAAATGGGAGAGAATAGAATGGCTACAAAAGTTGGAATTAATGGATTCGGACGCATCGGCCGCATGGTTTTTCGTGCCGCTGCTGCTCGTGAAGATATCGAAATCGTAGGAATCAACGACCTGCTGGACGTTGACTACCTCGCATACATGCTCAAATACGACTCCGTACACGGTCGCTTCGGCGGAACCGTCGAAGTCAAAGACGGTTCGCTCATTGTAAACGGCAAAAGCATCCGCATCACCGCAGAACGTGACCCGGCGAACCTCGCCTGGGGCGATGTTGGCGCTGAAGTGGTTGTCGAATCCACCGGATTCTTCCTGACCGATGAAACCGCTCGTAAACACATCGAAGCTGGCGCAAAGAAAGTGGTTCTTTCCGCTCCGTCCAAAGACGCGACTCCGATGTTCGTCTGCGGCGTAAACACCGACAGCTATGCTGGCCAGGACATCGTTTCTAACGCGTCCTGCACCACCAACTGCCTGGCTCCGGTTGCTAAAGTTCTGAACGACAACTTCGGCATTGCTAAAGGTCTGATGACCACCGTTCATGCGGCTACCGCTACTCAGAAAACCGTTGACGGTCCTTCCATGAAAGACTGGCGCGGCGGTCGCGGTATCCTCGAGAACATCATTCCGTCCTCGACCGGTGCTGCGAAAGCGGTTGGCAAAGTGATTCCGGAACTCAACGGCAAACTGACCGGTATGGCCTTCCGCGTGCCGACCTCCGATGTTTCTGTTGTTGACTTGACCGTTGTTCTCGACAAAGAAGCTTCCTACGAAGCCATTTGCGCGGCAATGAAAGAAGCTTCCGAAGGCTCCATGAAGGGTGTCCTCGGATACACTGAAGAAGCCGTTGTCTCTACGGACTTCCGCGACGAAGAATGCACCTCCGTGTTCGATGCCAAAGCCGGCATCCAGCTCGACGGCACGTTCGTTAAAGTGGTTTCCTGGTACGACAACGAGTGGGGTTACTCCTGCAAAGTGCTCGACCTGATCAAAGTAATCGTTGGCTAACGCCCGATTCTTCGATCCGAAAGCCGCTCCGGTCTCCGGGGCGGCTTTTTTGTGTCCAGGCCACGCTATAGCCGTTGTGAGAAACACATGGTTTTTTTTGCTGCGTACTCAGGGGGTTTCCTAAGAAAAAGATCCTGTTCCTTAAAGCACTTGAGTTCGGCGCGGGGACTTTTAGTCCATCTCGACTTCTATTCCATAGTAATTCGGTGAATCCCCTGCGTGCTCGCTGTCGGTGTAACTTCCTGTGGTCAGATCGAAAGCGATGCGGATGAAGGGTTGGTCAAGGTCGTTGGTCCAGTAGACGGAGTAAACGCGACCCGGCTTTGCTGTCCAATACAGGGTCGGGCCGGATATGTGCTCCACGACAAATAAGGAGGCCGGATTGGTCGGGTTGGTGTCGGCAATATATTCTTCGAGATTGTTCTGTCCGTCAAAGTCCCAGTCAGGGTTTGCCTGTTCCAGAGCCAGGAAATAATTCATCTCCCAGGTATCCGGCAAGCCGTCACCATCGAGATCACCGATAAACGGCAACCGAACGGCTACACAATAAAATCCAGCGGAAGATACTGAATGGACGCGGTCGGTATAACTGTTAGCCGGGAAGGGGATTGCAGATGCCAGTGTTTGGAAGCCATGCACCAGATTCGATGTCCAAAGCACATCGTAGAACCGCCCCTCGACCGAATCCCAGTTAACGATGAACCCGTCAGGCTGTTCCGATACGCCAATTTTGAAACATGACGCAGCATTTGTCGGGTTCATGCCTGTGATATATTCCTGAAGGTTATTGAGCCCGTCATGGTCAGCATCATTCGTAGAAACACAGCTGGACGGAAGTCCAAAAAAGGCGATCTCCCAAGCATCGGGTATTTCGTCGCCATCGGCATCGAGTGTTATCGCAACATTAAAAGGATTGCTGCTGCCTACGTGACTGTTTCCGTCATTCGCAAATAGAAAGATATTGGTGCCTATATCCTGCACCGTCAGGGTGCCCGTCCACACACCGTTTATAAAATTACCTGTTGTAGAGGGTGAGATGGTGACGGAGGCGGACTCAGTAACCGTGCCCCCCAGTTTAATGTTGGGAACATTGGACGATTGTTTCGGTGTCGGCGTACTGTTTTCCCACGCCAATGGATCTCCCCAGCCACTATCAGAATAATAATAGATTGCGCGAGTGGATGGTGATGCGGTCGCATAACATCCTCCGTAACTGCTCCAAGACGTATTGTTGTGGCTGAAGTCAATCATCAGATGATCGGTTCCGTTATATTCGAACGGGGTATCAAATTCGAACGTGATCCAACCCGTAGAGGAAACGGTGGTGTTGTTCTGGAAAACAGTGGTCCAGTCCGACTCCCATTCCGGCGCGCTGCCATAGCTGTCCAAGGACGTATGCCGCATCCGGAGGGTCCAATTGTTCAGTGCTTGTCCCGGGATGCTACTGACATTGAGCGCGAGAGAGGTCACACTGCAGGCTTCCCCCAGCTCGTTGTTCAGATAAATCACCTGAGTTCTTGAGTCATGGTAATAGGTAAACATTGGGAAACTCCATGACTGTGAGCCGGTTCCTATCTCGATCTCTTCAGGTTCTTCTGTTTTTATTTTTCCGGAAATCGGTATCGGAACGCTAAACGACAACATGGGATCACTATATTGATCCCGCGCGGTAAGCCTTACATAGAAGGGCTGTCCCGCGGCCTGATTTGTTGCGACCGGGTCCCACGAAAAATGGTCGAGCAATTGTTCATATAGATCCAGCACAACGAGGATCTGTTGGGGCGAGTTCAATGCTCCGGAAGCGGCTACATCCACCCGCCCGGTATGAGAGCCGGCCGTTAACGCGGCGGTGTCATAGCTAAGGGATACGCTGGCATGTTCTCCCGTGCTCGATCCGCTGGACGGCGAAACGGAAATCCATGCAACATCCGCGGTGATTGAATAATTCAGGGATGCCTCTCCGCTGTTCCAGACGTCGAATGTGGAGTCGGGTGGAGTCTGCCCGAGCATTTCTCTGGTAAAGAAAGATGATTCTGAAATTCCCATGACTATGAGGGGAGTGTCGGGAACTCCCCAGCTCGAGAGGCCGGTGCGGACAAGTGGATGACCCGCTCCGTCGGCGCTGGTCGGCCACGGGCTCTGATCAAAATAGTATAGCTCATCCACAACCGCCCACGAGATGTCGAGCGGGTTCAGGGGGTCGTCCGATGCCTGCGGCCGCTCCAGTGCCACCCGTTCGCCGCGATTGGAGAGCTCGCCTTCATAGGGGCCGTAAACAGAGTCGGTCGGGCTCAATCCGTATCGGAGACGGAACTGGGCAAGTAAAACGGTGTCGACTGCCGGATCGAAAGAAACCACCCGGATCTTCTCGCCCGCCGCCAGCGACAGGCCCGCCGGGAAGGTGTAGGAAACGCCGCCGTCAATGCGATAGCTGCCGACTGTGTTTTCCAGTGAAGCGCTCGCGCCTTCGATATTCTCGATTACAATGTATTCCATTTCCGAGCCCGCCGGTGGAAACGGATGATACATCAGTTCGCTGATGCGGAACGGAAGTGGGCAGGGCTGGTTTGTACTTCCAGGGGTTGGACGTGTCGCTACCCAATAATTGGAACCATCCGGATAACGACCGCGCGCAATCCCGTTTTCCTGTCCCTTGAAGCGGATCGCGTCTGCCACGCCGCGGGCGGGATCGAATAAGTAAACCTGCTCGCCTGATTTATTGAGACCAAAGCCGTTGGTGCGGTCGGTATGAAAATCGTTTTCATCGAAAACGATAAATCCGCCCGCAGCGATTGTCGTACTGTTGGGTATGATGAACTGGGTCAGATCATCACGGTCGTCACTCAGGCCCCAACCGCTCAGGTCAATAGTGGACGCGGTCGGGTTGTAAAGCTCGATCCCGTCGTTCGAATCAAACGGCGGAGCCAACCCGGTATCGGTGTGCGCCGTGATCTCATTCAGCAGCACGGTTGCGCCCGGTGTTGGGTCTGCGAAACCCGGGGAGCCGTTGGTGTATGTGCTGGCACGACAGTTGCCGCCATAGTCGAGCGATCCGGATTCTTGGCCATCAACCGCGGATTCCAGCGGCACAAGTGAATGTCCGGCACCGTCGGCGGCTTGCGGCCAGTTGCGCGCATCGGAGTAGCTGAATGAAATCAGGTCCTGATTGTGGAATTCGAGATCGATCCGTTCACCATTGTTGCTGAGGTCGCCGCTGAATTCGCCGGCGATGGTGATGCCGTTGGTCGGGTAGGTTGCGCTGAAGACGGCGAGGTCGTCGACCACCACGAGGTATTCTCCGGGCGCGAGGGTGGTCGGGCCGTGCTCGAATTTGAAGGAGACCGCGTTATCGAGTTTGTAGCCATTGAGCGGGACGGTCCTATCGGAAATGTTTCGAATTTCGATGAATTCAGCCGGATTGCCGGCGGGGGCATGATACATCAGCTCGGTAACGGCCAGCGGAATCTCCGCCGTCCAGAAATCCGTTTCGGTCAGCGCACTCCATTCGGAGCCATCAAAGCATCGCGCCTTAATCCGTGTGGGTTGGTGAATCGCGATGGCTTCTGTATATAAAGTCCCGGCCGCTCCGCCGCCGATGGCACGCGGGTCGGTACCGTCGGTAGTGAAATAGATGGCCGAGCCGGAGGACGTCAGACTGATGACGGTTCCATCATCCACCAATCCACCGGACGGGTCGAACTGCGGGCGGGCGAGGGCGGGTAGCAGGCCGTCGGCATCGAGATAGTCGAGTACCTGTGGGGTCCGGGTTGGGAAAAAGGCGCGGAGTTCGGCAACCGCGTTCGTCCAGGTGTCGCGGTCGAGACTGGTATTTCCCCAGCGCGCGGCGTTGGCGACGATGGCGCGGTCGATTTGAGCGGTGCGGTAGTCGACCAGCGCCTGCATGTTGGTGTGCACGAGGGCGCCCCCGTTTTCAAGGTGCTTGTAAGCCCGGTCGGCAAAGGCAAGGCGGTATTCGGCATTCGTACGCAGCCGGTCGTGCAGCGTCTGGGCATTGAAATAGTGCGGTAGTGTGAAGTTGTAGTTGGTGAAAGGTCCGGTCCGGTCGAGGGAAGTCGAGGTGTCAAAGGCATGCTCGCAATCGTGCTGGATCCATTTGAAGCCATCGGGGTTAGCGCGGTTGTAGAGCGCATAGATATTGTTAACCTTCGTGTTGTCGCCGAACGCACTTATTCCGTTGTCGGAAGCGCCTGCATAATCGATCAGCAGCACATAGTCGATCATGTTGTTGAGATCCAACAGCTTTTCCTTGGTTGGATCCGGTTCGCCCTGAGCGTCCATGCCCTGGATGGCAAAATAGTCGGCATTGGTAGCAAATCCATTCATCGCGGCGGTGTAGAGCCGCTGGTAGGCATCGGTGGTGCCATCGGTCGCCTCGATCTGATACGAGGGGTCATCGATCCACGATGTGGTCTTTATGGCATCATAATCCTCTTTGTCACCACCGAAATAATCGGCGGCAAAGCTGGCGACCGGCCGCTCTTCGGTCATGAACAATCCCCAGTAGAGTCCATTGAGATAGAGGTGATAGTAGCGGCTGCGGGTATAGGCATCGTCCATGGCGCTGGCGGCATCACGGCAGAGGATATCTCGGAGAAAAGTGTTTTTTAGTTTCTCCGCTGCAGTTCCATTTACCCAATTATAGTTTTGGGCGGTGCGCAGATCAATTTTATCGAACGAGGTGACTCCTTCGTCTTCAAACAGAGGATAGTCGAGTTTGGCAGCACCGTATTCCGATCTGAAGAACAGACGAAATGCATGTTTCGGAAAATAATTGTGTCGGCTCCAGCCGCCGCGGATGCGCAACCCGGCGTTGATATGGAAGCCTTTGCTGCCATCGGGATTGATCAGCTCCACCGATGCCGGCCGTTCCCAGCGCTCTGTAGCGTTAACGTAAATACCGATGGCGGAATCGTAAAGGTTGTCGTGATCGGTTGTAACGGAAATTGTTGGAATGGCTTTTAGCGCGTCCTGCACACTGAAAACCTGATTGGATGCATCCTGATAGGTTTTGTTGAGCACTCCCTCATCCATGCCGAGGTTGATGATCTGACTGTTGGTGTAGTATTGCGAGGATGGCTGAGTCACAACATCATCCACAAAAATATAGGTGTCGGTGCGCGGATAAGAGGCTTTCCACCCATCCATGAAGGCGCGGACGCGCAGATTGGTGGTGGCGGAAATCGTGATGGGACCGGAATAGGGTGTGCTCTCCTCGGTGGGTTCCGACCCGTCAAGGGTGTAGCGCACGGTTGCTCCGTCGGTTGTATTGGAAACAGAAACCTGAAACGGAGCATCATAGAACCCCCGTTGAGGGAAGGTGACCGGTGTTTCGACATATCCTTCATAAGCGATGTTGGTATTGATGGATCCCGGAGTTGGAGTCGTTAACAGCCCGGTGTCAGAGGTGTCGATCTCTCCATTGGTAAAGGCATAGCCGAAAGAGACGTCTTTCTCCAATGCCGGGAAGATGAGACTGTTTTTTACGGTGTTTCCGTCGGAGTGAATCAGTGCTAAATATTCACCCGCGGCACTCAGCTTAAAGTTGGTATGCAGCTCCGAACCCGCCACGGATCGGTTTTTATCAGAGGCGAATACGACCAGAAACCCCTTGGCTACAATGTTGGTGGCGGGGAAGCTCCATAGAGTTAGATTGTTGGTATCGTCGGTCAGAAACCAGCCATCGACACTGACGGACTGGTCTGAGGGGTTGTACAGTTCGATCCAATCGGATGAATCACCATTTTCGTCTAGCAGACTACTGTCGTTGTCGGCAACGATTTCGCTCATATGGATCGTTTGCCCATGGCTAACGCTGGCAAACATTGCCAGGAACACCGTTAAAATAGAGCCGTATTTGATCGTTTGTCGGAATGTTTTCTTCATCATTTCAAAATCATTTATTTCTTCAAGCTCAGCTAGGCTGATTCAATCCACAGTATGATGAAAACAGCTTATTTTTCTAATGATTTATAATATTTATTTCAGCAAAGAGTTGTGCGGGCGCGCCGTCCGTTAGAGATTCCGAGACTCCTGTTGTGCGAAGTAGATAAAATCTAGAGGAGTCCCGTGGAAAACAAACAGGCCGATACGAAGCTGTTTCTAGGGCTTGAAGAAGCAACACAACTACGCCAAGATGGCGGTTCTTACTGATTTTACAACGTGATAGAGGAATGTGAGAAAACGAATTGGAATCATTTCTCGTTCCTTCTGTAAAATGATTTGATTAAATGGCGCGTGGTTTGTCCGACGTTTGAAGCCGTGCAGGGCCGTCATTTTAGCAGGTAATGAAGAGAGATAGACATGAGTAATACGAGCTTGATTTTACAAGCGCCGATGACCGGGACCATCATCCCGATCGATCAGGTTCCCGATCCGGTGTTTGCAGAGCGAATGGTGGGCGACGGTGTATCGATCGACCCGGTTGAAAGCCGACTGCTGGCCCCGTGTCCCGGCACGATTACGCAGGTTCACCCCTCGCACCACGCGGTCACCATGATGACGCCCTCCGGCCTCGAAGTGATGATGCATCTTGGACTCGATACCGTCGGTCTCAAGGGAGTGGGGTTTGCTCCAGTCGTTCAAGAGGGCGACAGGGTTGAAACCGGCGATCTGCTGATCGAATTCGATATGGATTATGTGGCGCTCAATGCGAAAAGTCTGCTCACTCAAATCGTGATCACCAACAGCGATAAAGCCGAGCTCTCACTGAACTCCGGTTTTGTTGTCGAAGGCAAAGACCACCTCTTTACGGTTCGTTCGTCCGATGCCGCCCTGATCACCGATGAAAGCATGGATCTAAACAGCGCAATCAGCTCCGAGCCGATCATCCTGGCCAATCCGTCAGGTCTTCATGCTCGCCCGGCTGCCGTGCTTGCCAAAAAGGCGAAAAGCTTCTCTTCCACGATTGAACTGATTTGCGGCGCAAACAAGGGTAACGCCAAGAGCACGACGGCAATCATGAAAATGGACATCGGCCCGAAAGCGACGGTGCAGGTCCGCGCTGCCGGTGCCGATGCGGAAGCAGCTATTGAGGCGTTGACCGCTGAAATTCTGTCCGGTCTCGGCGAAGACACCGTCAGTTCATCCGTGAAGAGAAAAGCGGCGGAAGAGACCCCGCCGCTTTCAGATAATCCGAACGAGCTGATCGGTGTCAGTGCATCAGCGGGCATCGCGATTGGGAATGTATTCCAGCTTCCCAAAACGGTACTGGTACTTGGAGAGTATGGTCAGGATGCCGCAGTCGAGCAGGAGAAACTGGAGCAGGGCTTGCTGGCCGCGATCGGCCAGCTGGCAGCCCTCTGCAAAAGCTCAGAGTCCTCGGAAGCAGGGATTTTCCTGGCGCATCAGGAATTGCTCGACGACCCGGAAATCCTTGCCGCAGCTGCCGCGGAGATCACCCGCGGGAAAAGCGCCGGCTTCGCCTGGCAGAAAGCCTACACGCAGGAAGCCAACAACCTTTCCGCTCTCGACAATGAGTTGCTGGCCGAACGCGCCAACGATCTGCGTGATGTGGGTGAGCGCACGCTCAAATGCATTCTCGGCCTTGCCGATGATCATATTCAGATTCCGAAAAACAGCATTCTGATTGCAGAGGATCTAACGCCGTCGCAGACGGTCACGCTCGATCGCACCAAAGTGCTGGGGTTCTGTACGGTTCATGGCGGCAGCACATCGCATGTTGCCATTCTCGCGCGCTCGATGGGGCTGCCGGCGATCACCGGAATTGAAGGCCGCGCACTCAAGGTAAAAAACGGCACGCCCATCATTTTAAACGGCTCCACGGGCGTCGCTGAGATCAATCCGTCCGACGCAATGATTGCATCAATTCAGGATGAAATGAAAAAACTGGCCGAACAGGCGAAGCGCGACCTGACCTGCTGTGAAGAACCGGCCGTGACCACCGATAACCAGACCATCACCGTCGCGGCCAATGCCTCCAGTCTTGCCGATATTCAGACGGCAATCGAACTCGGCGGCGAAGGGGTTGGCCTCTTGCGCACCGAGATGTTGTTCCATAATCGCAGTGAAGCACCGACGGAGCAGGAGCAGGAGCAGACTTATCGCGACATGCTGACGGCGCTTGGATCCAAGAACGAGCTGGTGATTCGCACGCTGGATGTAGGCGGTGACAAGCCGCTGCCGTACCTGCCGCTTCCAAAAGAGGAAAACCCGTTTCTCGGTGAGCGCGGAATCCGGGTTTGTCTGAATCACCCGGAAATTTTCCGCGCTCAGATCCGCGCGATTCTGCGTTCGGCCGATGCCGGAAAGTTGAGGATTATGTTTCCGATGGTCACGACAGTCTCTGACTTTACGCAAGCCAAGGAGATGGTCGAAGAGGAGCGCGCGAAACTGAATTTGCCGCCCGTACCGCTGGGGATTATGATCGAAGTCCCATCGGCCGCACTGATGGCAGAGGCCTTTGCGGAGGTGGCCGACTTTTTCTCCGTGGGTACCAATGATCTGGCGCAGTATACGCTGGCGATCGATCGGGGACACCCCACGCTGGCCGCGCAGGCGGATGGTCTGAATCCTGCTGTGCTGAAACTGATCGGGCTGGCGGCGACGGCGATGAATAAAGCCGGAAAAGAAATTAGTGTTTGTGGCGGCATTGCTTCCGACCCGCAGGCGGTTCCGCTGCTGATCGGAGTGGGCGTGAAAAAATTGAGCGTATCCGCTCCGTCGATCCCGCTGATCAAAGCGCAAGTGCGTACGCTCTCGCTGGAAACCTGCCGGGGGATGGCCGCGAAAGCCCTTACATTGACCGATGCAAAAGAGGTCCGTGAGATGGTGGCTGACTACGAATTGACCAGGAGAAAATAATGAGTTCATTTGCTGTAAAAATTAAGACAATGAGTCACGGGCTCTTCGCGAACATGCAGAAAATGGGTAAAGCGCTGATGCTGCCCGTGTCCGTACTTCCGGCAGCGGGTATCCTGCTGGGAGTCGGGGCGGCGAATCTGCCTTTTATTCCGACGATTGTCTCGTCCTACATGGAAGCGGCCGGGGGTGCGATTTTCGGCATTCTGCCGCTGATCTTTGCCCTCGGCGTGGCGCTTGGCTTCACGGAAAACGACGGGGTCGCCGCGCTGTCTGCAACGGTCGGCTTTTTTGTAATGCTCTCGACGATGGGTTTGATGGCACAGACGCTGGGTGTGGAAACCCAGCCCATCATGGGCGTTGAGTCGATCAACACCGGGGTGCTTGGCGGCATTCTGGTTGGTGGCATGGCCAGCGCGCTGTTTAATAAGTATTTCCGCATCCAGCTTCCGTCGTATTTGGGCTTCTTTTCCGGGAAACGTTTTGTGCCCATTATCACGGCCTTTAGCGCGATTTTCCTCGGATTGATTTTGAGTCTGATCTGGCCGCCAGTCGGCCTTGCCATCAAGGCCTTTTCCGTCTGGGCATCGACCAGCAGTCCGAAAGTCGCGTTTTTTGTCTACGGTTTTGTCGAGCGACTGTTGATTCCATTCGGTCTGCACCACATCTGGAATGTACCGTTCTTCTTTGATGTCGGTGAGTTTGTTAATTCGCACGGCGAGGTGATCCACGGAGAAATCCAACGCTTTATTGCCGGCGATTCGGCTGCTGGAAATCTGGCGGGCGGGTATCTCTTTAAAATGTGGGGGCTACCGGCCGCCGCGCTGGCCATTTGGCACTGTGCGAAACCGGAAAAAAAGAAACTGGTCGGTTCGATCATGATTTCCGCGGCGCTGACCACCTTCCTGACCGGGATCACGGAGCCGCTGGAATTCGCGTTCATGTTTGTGGCGCCGATTCTCTATCTGTTGCACGCCTTGATGTGCGGACTGGCCTACCTCACCTGCATTCTGTTGGAAATCAAGCATGGCACGACCTTTTCGCATGGTTTGATCGATTACATTGTGCTCTTTTCCAAATCCTCCAGAGGGCTCTGGTTGTTGGTCCTCGGGCCGATCTGGGCTGGATTTTATTATGTGCTGTTCCGCACCGTGATTTGGAAGTTTAACCTGAAAACGCCGGGACGCGAGGATGACGACGATAACGATAGCGCCGTTGCCGTGGCGACGGATGAGAGCGGGTTCGCGCGTCAATTGGTTCTGGCGTTTGGCGGGCGCAGCAACATTAAAACGCTCGATGCATGCATTACACGATTGCGCATCAGTCTGAACGATCCGACGAAAGCCAATGCCGCGCGTCTGAAAGAGCTGGGTGCCGCGGGCGTAGTGGTCGTCGGAGACAGCGTGCAGGCTATCTTCGGCACGCGTTCGGATAATCTCAAAACCGACATGCAGCAGTATCTGAAAACGGTTGGCTCGGAAGCCGATGTGGTTGAGGCCGCGCCGGCCGTGCCGGCCTCGCCGGTTGCGGAAGCAGTCAAACCTGAGGGGGCTTTATCTGAGTCGAAGATCACCGCGAAAGCCGCGGCGCTTTTGAAAGCGCTCGGCGGCGCGGAAAATATCGAAGAGATTTCGATCTGCGCCCATACGCGTCTGCGAGTTATTCTCAAAAACACGATCGACCATGCTCAACTGGGCAAAGAACACGGTGTGGAAGGGGTTGCGGTGCTGCCCAATGGTGTCATGCACTTGATCGTTGGTAATCAGGCTGAAGGGTTTCTTCAGACAATTAAAAATATATAAAATTAACCCGTGAACACCGAGGTGCTTATCCGTTGGTTCCGGATGCGTGTTTTAATGCCTACACCTCTTACTTGGAGAAAACAATGTTGAAAAAAAGATCATTCATATCGCTGTTTTATTTATTGATTGCGCTTACGTCTGAAGCGAATGCTCAGCCCTCAAACGATCCGGTCACTTATCCCGCATCCAATTTAAAGACGGATACCTATACCCCCGGTGAGCAATGGAAGCTTGTTTGGTCGGATGAATTTGATGGGGATACGCTTAATCGCGAAAATTGGAACTTTCAGGTGCTGGAGGCGGGGCGCTTCAACGGGGAGTTGCAAGAATACACGGACAGCGATCAGAACGCTTATGTTGAAGACAGCTGTTTGGTCATTAAGGCGATTCACAAAAGCGATGTGCATGGGCCAAACCAGTATTCCTCGGCCCGGTTAAATACGGCTCAAAAGCAAACGTGGAAGTACGGCAGGATCGCGGCGCGTATTCAATTGCCTTATGGGGAGGGCGTGTTTCCTGCGTTTTGGATGCTCGGCGCGAACTGCAACGAAAATGGCGGCGATACGCCATGGCCGCTCTGCGGAGAGATTGATATCGTTGAACTGTTCGGCAACAAAAGTGATGCGGTCGTTGAGGCGAACATACACTTTGCCGATGAGGAAGACGCTCACGACCAGATGGGCTCAGCGAGCTTTGAGCTTGAAGAAGGCATTTTTGCCGATCAATTCCATGTGTTTGAGATCGAATGGGATGAGAACCGTGTTGTCTGGTTTGTTGATGGCAAGGAATATGCCAGTCAGGATATTACAACCGAGGTGATGAGCGAGTTTCACCAGGAATTCTTCATCTTGCTGAATTTTGCGATAGGCGGAGTCTCGGCGGGCTGTCCCGACGAAACCACCCGGTTTCCGCAACACATGTATGTGGACTGGGTGAGAGTCTACCAAAAGTAAGATGTTTTCTCCTTGAGCCCGCCATCGATCGAGCTGTATCGGGGCGGGTTTTTGTTTCCCTTATTTACAGACCCGGATTCTGATCCTGCTATAGTTTCTTTTCATGGATTATATCAACGATTTAATCACAATCGCGGGATGGGGCGCCCCCTTTATTTGCGTTCTCCTGTTTCTTCTGGCCAGTCTGCTGGTGGTCTGGCGGCTCGAGGTGCTTTCGGGCAAAGGGGTTGAAGGCACGGTGCTGGGCACCATTTTTATGCCGTTCTGCTCCGGGATGGGGAATATTATTTTCGCTTTGGTGCTGGCGACCAATCAGGGTGACGGCCGGGATGTGCTGATCAATTGCCTGTTCAATAATGTGGCGAACCTGACGGTGTTGATCGGCGCACCGGTACTGATCTGGAGTATGGCAAGCATCCCGCGGCGCAAAACACAGGCGGCTATGCGTGAGCACAAGGCGGGGCGCCTTTCGCTTGTCCTTAATCTGGTGGCGGCGCTGTTCTTTTCGCTGTTTGTCTGGTTGCTTGCCGCGGATGGAGTCGTTTCCCGCACCGACGGGTTTGTTTTGCTGGCCCTGTTTGTTTTCTGGCAGTGCTTCCATGTTTACGACGTGAAGAAAACCAATCTGCTCAACAAAAAGGCCTATCCGAAGACGTTGCCGTGCGAAGTTGTTTTGCTGCTCATCGGCGCCTTTGCGGTGTTTATCAGCACCGACTGGCTGGTGTGCTGGTTCCAGACATTGGAAAGCGGAGGCACCCGGCCGTATATGCTGGGCTGGTTGAGCGGATTGCTGATGGTGCTTCCCAACGCGCTGCTTGCGTTTTACTACGGCGCCAGAAATCGGATGGATGTGGTGTACACCTCGCAATCCGGCGATGCCCACATTTGTATTCCTTTATGTATCGGAATTTTCGCGGCATTCCGGCCCATTGCATCCGGGGAGTTTTTACAGCACACGCTGTTGATTTTAATGGGGCTGTGCGCGGTCCATCTGCTGTTCGTTGCCGTTGCCGGCCGCCTGCCGCGCGTGGTGGCGGCGCTGTTGATGGCAGCCTTCGGTTGGTTTCTCTGGTCCGGACTGGCTTGACGGCTATTGGATCGGGTCGGCGAGAAAGGCCTCCAGCAGTTCCATGAAATGGATCTGCGCCATTTTCCACTTCGGGTTGCTGGTGATCTCCCCCGTGCTTTTGGCGGTGTTGTTGAACAGAACAAACAGATTATTCCCTGCGCAGATGTGGGCGTCGTAGCCGGAGCCATATCCCTCGTGGGAGAAGGCGAAATCGCCGATCTGATCCTGGGAGGGATTCAGCGTTCCGCGCAGGGCGGCCATGTCGGTTTTAAACTCTGCCAAAAACTCCTCTTTCCGGTTCCCGCCATACTCAATGAGCTTCCAGTTGCCTGCGTCGCGTTCGACCAGAGCCCACTCGTCGAACACCGGTTCGCCGAAGCTTTTTTCAAGAAGGGAGAGAGCAGAATTAATCTGGGAGCAGGCTGTGGCGCTATTCATGGCTTATTCCTTTAATTTGGTGTTTAGCATTCATCCTAATGGATTTGCGGGCGGGCTCAACTCCTTTTGACTCGCCCACTTTCGTTTGACTCGCTTTTGGATATGATTATAGTCAGCGCCTTATTTTAAGGATGTCTAACCAGTAAGGAGTTAATCCATGAACAAAATGACGATTCGTGATCTCGATGTGCAGGGCAAAAAAGTGCTCATGCGTGTAGACTTTAATGTGCCGGTGAAAGATGGCGTGGTGGGCGACGACACCCGCATCACCGCAGCGCTGCCGTCCATCAATTATGTTCTCGAAAACGGTGGTTCGCTCATCCTGATGAGCCACTGCGGTCGCCCGAAAGGCGAGAAGAACATGGAGTTCACCCTCAAACCCGCCGCCGACCGCCTGGCCGAGCTGGTCGATGCCAAAGTGACCCTCGCTCCTGATGTGATCGGGCCGGAAGTGCAGGCACTGGTCGACGAACTGAAAGCCGGCGAAATCCTCGTTCTCGAAAACGTCCGCTTCTACAAAGAGGAAGAGGGCAAAGGCTGCACGCCGGAAGAACAGGACGCCTTCGCTAAAGAACTCGCCTCGTTCGGTGATGTTTATGTGTCCGACGCCTTCGGCACCGCGCACCGCGCGCACGCCTCGATGGCAGTTGTTACCAAATATATGGATCAGTGCGCCGCCGGCTTCCTGCTCGAAAAGGAAATCGAATATCTCGGCAAAGCACTCGAAACCCCGGTTAAACCGTTCGTTGCCATTATCGGCGGTGCCAAAATTTCCGGCAAAATCGATGTGGTCACCAACTTCTTGGATAAATGCGACGCCATCCTGATCGGCGGCGGCATGGCCTACACCTTCTACAAAGCGCAGGGCAAAGCCATCGGCGGATCCCTCGTGGAAGACGACAAGGTCGAACTCGCCGGCGAAATCCTGAAACAGGCCGAAGCCAAAGGCGTGAAGCTGATGCTCCCGATCGACAACATGGTCGCCGATGCGTTTTCCGCTGAAGCCAACACCAAAGTGGTCGGCGACAGCATCGAAGACGGCTGGATGGCCCTCGACATCGGCCCGAAAACCATTGAGCTCTACTGCGCGGAAGTGGCCGGCGCCAAAACCGTCGTTTGGAACGGCCCGATGGGCTGCTTCGAAATGGCTCCCTTCGCGGCCGGTACGTTCTCGGTCTGCGAAGCGGTTGCCAAATCCGACAGCATCAGCATCATCGGCGGCGGCGACAGCGTGGCGGCAGTGAACCAGTCCGGCCTGGCCGATCAGATGAGCCATGTCTCCACCGGCGGCGGCGCGTCTCTCGAATTCATGGAAGGCAAACAGCTCCCCGGAATTGTCGCCCTGACTGACAAAGCATAGTTTCCAACCATTGGAAAAAGGAAAGCCCTCGGTTCATACCGGGGGCTTTTTTGTTTTACAGGTTGCTGGACGCGCCCTCATCGGGCTGCGGTTGTGCGGCAGGCGGGTGGCTCGGGATTTCCTCTAAACGTTTTACCGCCTGCATACTGAGCTCGCCGGTTAGGAAGCTGCTGGTGAGCGCTCGCAGACTGCTGTTGTCTTCCGATGCCCAGCGCCGACCCCGTTCTTTTGAGAACAGGGTCAGAAAGCCAACGTTTCGGCCATGCAACTGCATCGGCGAGAGCACAATGGAGCGGATGTTCCATTTTTCATGCAGCCCGGCCAGCGCATCGGGAGCATCCTTCAGGTCTTCCGGAAACAGATAGGCGATTTTCCCGTTTGTTTCCGTGGCGTCGACGGCTTTTGTAAGGGCTTCGGTGAACACCGGGTCAGATGATTCTGGACGCTGCGGCCAGATCCAGATGTTGCGGAGGGTGTGGCCCAGCGCATCAAAAAAACCGGCACCGGCGAACTCGTGGTCAAAGATTTTGGCCGTTTGTTCGAGAGCGTCCAGGCAGGCGTTCCCGAACAGCTCCGGATCGGCGCTCAAAAACGTTGCCGAAATATCAGCAAAGGTTTCCTCCAGCTTCACACGTCGTTGCAATTGAACCCGGGCGTGCTGCCGCTCGTCGAGATTATGCAGAATCAGCACCGCGCCGCCGTTGCGGTTGTGCATGCCGGAAGTCTGAATTTCAAGGAGATACTCGTTGCCGTCTTTTGTTCGTCCGGTGGCATAGCCCAGATGGAACCCGGCATGCTGGATCGCGGATTGGATTTCATAGCCCTGTCCATCACTTTGCCGGTTGTGATAGAGGGTGTCTGCTGTTTGTCCGATCAATTCTTCCGGCGTGTAGCCGGTCATCGCCTGCACTGCGCCGCCGCAGCGCAGAATCCGGTTGTTCGGGTCGATGGCAATAATCATATCCGGCCCGATGCTCTCCAGAATGGTCTCGAGCTGGTCGCGTTCATGAATGATGCTCTGCCACTGTCGGTACGCCAACCACAGCAATCCCAGCATCAGGAACAGCAGAAAGGTGGCCAGGCCCTGAACATGGCGCTGGTAATCGGCGACATTGTCGAAGAGCTTTAACTGCGCAACCACCGCAATCAGTACGCGGTAGACCGTCAGAATGACAACCATGCCGACGATGTAGCACAGCAGGCCGGTTCGCTGTTTGCCAAAATGATCAACCTGTTGCATTCACGCCGCCTTGGGTAATGGATTCTTTCAGCCCGTTCCGGCTGACCGGATTGAGCTCCACCGTATCAAATCGGTTGAAGTGTATACAAGGACAGAGGCGCAGGGGAATGATGCCGGGGATCACTCATTTTCTTGCACGTTTGAGCGTTGCGCATTGGGGGCGGGTTCGGTAGATTCCCTGCTCATTTTTGGGGATGAATTTAAATAATCAGGAGAATCCAATGAGAAAGAAAATTGTCGCAGGAAACTGGAAAATGAACAAAACCGTCGAAGAGGCTGTGGCTCTCGTCGAAGGTCTGAAGCGTGAGCTCGCCGACGTGACCGGTGTGGAAGCGGTTGTCTGTCCGCCCTTCACCGCACTCAAGACCGTCAGCGACCTCATCGCCGACACCGAAATCAGGCTCGGCTGCCAGAACATGAGCTCCGAAGATGACGGCGCTTACACCGGTGAAATCTCGCACGCCATGCTCAAAGAGCTGTTCGTCAAATACGTGATCCTCGGCCACAGCGAACGCCGCGAATACTACAAAGAAACTGACTTCTGGGTGAACAAGAAGGTCAAAAAGGCCCTCGAAAAGAACCTGCGCCCGATCGTTTGTGTCGGCGAAAAACTCGAAGACCGCGAATCCGGCAACACCGAAAAAGTGGTTGAAGAACAGGTGCGCGGCAGCCTTGCCGACATCACCGCCGAGCAGTTCGAAAACGTGGTGGTTGCCTACGAGCCCGTCTGGGCCATCGGTACCGGCAAAACCGCCACCTCCGATCAGGCTCAGGAAGTGCACGCGTTTATCCGCGGCATCATCGCTGATATGGTTGGTCAGGAAGCGGCTGACGGCCTGCGCATCCAGTACGGCGGCAGCATGAAGCCCGCAAACGCGGCGGAACTGATGTCTCAGCCCGATATCGACGGCGGCCTGATCGGCGGCGCGGCGCTCGACGCGGCCTCTTTTGCCGGCATCGTCAAAGCGGGAATGTAAGGGGAGTGGAGTGATGGAATAGGGGGATGATGGAAGAATAGAATCCATTAATCCCATACTCCAGTACTCCATCGCTTCATGAAATTTGTTTGGCAATAGGTGCCGCAAAGGCCTAAGCTTCACTTTTTGAAATCCACGGAGGATTAATTATGGCTGTTATTCGTACATTACTCATTATTTTAGAAGCCGCCTTCAGTCTCGCGCTGATCGGGCTGATTCTGTTGCAGAAGTCCAAAAACGAAGGTCTTGGCGTCGCATTCGGCGGCGGCGGTAACGACTCGCTGCTCGGCGCCCGCGCCGGTAACGTGCTCACCAAAGCCACCGTCGGCATTGGCATTCTGTTTCTCGTCAACACGCTGATTCTCGGCATGCTCTTCGCGGGCAGCGCGGAACAGTCGCTGATGGACAGCGCCGCCGCTTCGGCTGCTCCGCTTGAGCAACCGGCTCCGGTTATGCCTGAAATCCCGATCGCTCCCGCAGAGTAAGGGGATTGGCTTGATGCAGCAGTGGAACCATGGATGGAATGTCTTCCTCCGGGGTTCCGCTTTTTTTTTGTGCCTGCTCGCTGTTGCCTGTGGACGGCAGGAGCTCGACACACTTCGTTTTGAAGACGAACAGGTTCTCTACGGCCAGACCGCCCGCATTCAGGGGTTTGATCCCGCCAAATCCGGCGATGTTGCTTCCTCGATGGCTATCGGCAAAATGTACGAAGGCCTGCTCGAATATTCCTATCTCGACCGCCCGTATCGCGTGGTTCCAATGCTGGCCGGGTCAATGCCGGAAGTTTCCGCAGACGGCCTCACCTACACCTTCGAAATCCGCGACGGCATTTTCTTTAAGGACGACCCCTGCTTCCCCGGCGGGAAGGGCCGTGAGCTGGTCGCGGAGGATTTTGTTTATTCCATCAAACGCATCGCCGACATCAAGAATGCCTCATCCGGATACTGGGCGTTTAATGGCCGCCTTGTCGGGCTCGATGAATTCCGCGCCTCCACCGCCGGCGCGGAGCCGACCGACTACGATGCGCCGGTCGAAGGATTGAGCGCGCTCGACGACCGGACGCTTCAGATTCAGCTGGCCGGCCCGTATCCGCAGCTGCTCTGGATTCTCGCCATGCATTACAGTTTTGCTGTGCCGCGCGAAGCCGTCGAAATGTACGGTGACGACTTTGTGAACCATCCGGTCGGCACCGGTCCGTTTTGCCTCAGTAAATGGACGCGCAACTACCGCATTGAATTTGAACGCAACCCCAAATGGGCTGAAACGGGCAGGGCGGAGCTCTATCCGTCAGAAGGCACCGAAAAAGACCGCGAACTCGGCCTGCTCGACGATGCGGGCCAACCGGTTCCGTTTCTCGACCGCATTGTGCAGTACGTCGTCGACGACCCCGCCACCCAGTGGATGATGTTCCTTTCCGGCCACTTCAGCTTCAGCGGCATTTCGCGCGACAACTGGGACGTGGTCATCAAAGCCGACAGCGGCCTCGACGAAAAACTGGCCGAGCAGAAAATCGACCTGATCGCCAGCCCGACGCTCGATCTCTACTACATCGGCTTCAACATGGACGACCCCGTTGTCGGCAAAAATAAAAAGCTGCGCCAGGCGCTCTCCTGTGTCTACAACCCCGACATCATGGTCAAATACTACAACGGACGCATCACGCCCGTGTACGGCCCGGTTCCCGACCCGCTCGCCGGCTTCAAGCCTGAGCCGACCGCCTACTCCTATAATCTTGAGAAAGCCAAACAGATGCTGGTCGAGGCGGGCTATCCCGACGGCATTGACCCCGCAACCGGCCGTCGTCTCGAATTGACTCTCGAGCTTGGCAGCGCCGCCGGCGATACCCGCCAGCGGATCGACCTGCTGGTTGATATGTTCGAAAAGGCAGGCATCGTTCTCAGAGCCAGCTACAACAACTGGCCTACCTTCCTCGATAAAATGGATCGGCGGCAGGCACAGCTCTTCCAGCTCGGCTGGGTCGCCGATTATCCGGATCCTGAAAACTTTCTGCAGCTGTTTCACAGCGACAACGTCTCGCCCGGCCCCAACCACTCCAACTACACCAATCCGGAGTTTGATGCGCTTTACGAAAAAATGCGCGTTATGCTCCCTAGCGAAGAAAAAGACCAGCTTTGTGAACAGATGGCCGACATCATTATCGAAGACTGCCCCTGGATCTTTATGCATCAGCCGATGAATTACGTGCTCATCCACAACTGGCTCAAAAACTATAAAGAGCACGACTTCCCCTACGGCATGGTCAAATACCGCCGTGTCGATAACGCGCTGTGGAATGAATGGAAGGCGGAGTACAAATGATCCGTTATATCCTTAAACGAATCCTGCAGATGATTCCGACCGTATTCGGGGTCATTCTGATTACGTTCATCCTGTTTAACGTGGCGGGAGGAAGTCCGGGGCTTAAGGTGCTCGGCCCGCACGCGCAGGCCGACACGCTCGAAGCGTTCGACGAACAGCGTGGATTCAACAAACCACTCTTTTTCGGTTTCAAAACCGAAACGCGCGCCTACGAAGATTCCGACTTCGAGCGCACGGCGGGCGACTGGCAGAACATCGATGGCGTCACAAACACCAACGGCATGATCGTGCTGGCCGAGGGCGGCGAATATACCATTCCACTTGAGTTCGACCTGCGCGACGACTGCGAATACGAGCTGGAGATCGAAGGCCGCACCGATGGGTTTCCAATGATTGGCTTGTCCGACGAAGCTTCAGCGAAGGCGGAAAAATCGAAGCTCGGTTTTTCCAAGGATTGGAAAAAAACAAAGGTGGTTTTCCAAGGTTCGGAAAATCCGACGATCATCCCGATCGACGCGCCGGTGGAGATTCGATCGATTAAACTGCGCCGTTTGATGAACAACCCGTTCGACTCCCAGCTTCTCTTTTATTTCAAGCAGCTGGCGAAACTGGATTTCGGGGTGTCGTATGCCACCAATCAGCGGGTCAGCAAATTACTGGCCGATGGCATTGTCCCGTCGCTGATGCTGACGGTTCCGATTTTTATTATCGGGCTGGTCACCTCCATTGCGCTGTCGCTGTTCTGCGCTTTCTGGCGCGACACCTGGGTCGACCGCTTTTTTGTGATTTTCTCGGTGGCGCTGATGAGTGTGAACTATCTGGTCTACATTGTGGCGGGGCAGTATTTTCTGGCCTTTAAAGCGGGCTGGTTCCCGGTCTGGGGCTTTGAGGGGGCGCGCTACCTCGCGCTGCCGGTGCTGATCGGCGTGGTCAGCGGCCTCGGCGCCAACCTCCGTTTCTACCGCACCATCATGCTCGACGAGGCGCACCGCGACTACGTCCGCACCGCCCGCGCCAAAGGCGTCAGCAAAAGCCGTGTCCTGTTCCGCCATGTACTTAAAAATGCGATGATCCCCATCATCACCAACGTCGTCATTGCCATTCCGTTCCTCTACACCGGCAGCCTGCTGCTCGAAAGTTTCTTCGGCATTCCTGGTCTCGGCTATCTCGGCATCTCTGCCATCAACTCGTCGGACGTCGATGTGGTGCGCGGCATTGTTTTAATCGGGGCGTTCCTGTTTGTGATCGCCAACCTCCTCACCGACATCTGCTACGCCCTCGTTGATCCAAGGGTAAAACTAAAATAAGAAGGCTTTAGGCATTAGACTTTAGATCATAGGAAATTTGCCGCGAAGCGGCTTTGGAGTGCGGCGACTCAACCGCCGCTTTGAGACTTTTGATGAGCGATAAACTGATAACTGAGAACTCTGAACTGAGAACTTCAAAGCGAGGCACTTCGCTTTGGAGTGACGCCTGGCGGCGGTTGAGAAAAAACCGCATCGCCATGGTCTGCCTCGGCATCATTGTGATCTACACACTCGGTGCTATTTATGGCGAAGCGGTTTACCAGTATTATCAGGCGATAGATCAGACCCCGTTTTATAAACTCACCAACCTCGACCTGGCCTATCAGCCTCCGTCTTCCGAACATTGGATGGGAACTGACGCGCTCGGACGCGATGTGGCGGCGCGGTTGATTCAGGGCACGCGCATCGCGTACAAGGTCGGCATCATCACCGCGCTGATCGCCATTCCGATCGGTGTGTTTCTCGGCTGTCTGGCGGGCTACTTCGGCGGGCGGGTCGACGATTTCATCGTCTGGCTCTACTCCACTTTCGCCTCGATTCCGGGACTGCTGTTTATTCTGGCCATTGCCATGGTGGTGGGCAGGGGGCTGACCGGCGTGTATCTGGGGATCGGGCTGACCACCTGGGTCGGCATCTGCCGCCTGATCCGGGGGGAAGTGATTAAGCACAAAGAGCAGGCTTACGTGCAGGCGGCGCACACGCTGGGCTTAAGCTGGCCGCGCATCCTGTTCCGTCACATTCTGCCCAACGTCTTTCACATCATCATCGTCACCTTCACGTTGCGCTTCCCCGCCGCCGTCAGCACCGAGGTTTTCATGAGCTTCCTTGGCATCGGGGTGCAGAACGACCCGTCGTGGGGCATCATGATCAACTCCGCGCGCATGCGCCTGTGGCAGGGCGTCTGGTGGGAGATGACCTTTGTCACTCTCGCCATCTTCCTGTTGGTACTCGCCTTCAACCTGCTCGGCGACGCCCTGCGCGACGCCCTCGACCCCCGCCTCCGCACGGAAGGCAACTAACCGCGTTAGGGCTGGCGGGTTTTCCAAACCTTGGAAAAGAAATAAGCGCCCCGACGCAGTCGGTTACAACCATTGGAATTTAACGGATCGTCCGATTGTTTAGGCGGTTTTTATTGGTGTTTTTAGGTTTATAAGCCCGTTCTATTTCAAATTTTCCCCGCACCTATATAGGTATAGGAAAAATCGTGGTGTATATGCCGAAAATGAGCTGGGAGTTGTAGCCAATATATTGAGAAAATATGCGTTTTATTAAGGGAAAACCAAAATTAATGAAAAGCTTTTCCATTCTGGCGGGCAGGGTCGTGGCGTAAATTTAAGCATTTTTCCAGACATTGGAAAAAACGGGTGAAAAAAGTTCCGAACCGTCGAACTTTTCGCCGCAGGGATCAAAAATCCGGTTCGGATTTGAACTCCAGTTTTTTGCCGGTGGTTGGATGGGTGAAGCTCAGAAAGGCGGCGTGCAGTTTGAGCTGCCCGGGGGCGGTGCCGGTGCCGTAGAGGCGGTCACCGACAATGGGTGTACCTAGCCCGTGTTCGGATGCGGCATGGACACGCAGCTGGTGCGTGCGGCCGGTGATCGGGATAAACTCCACGCGGGTTTTTCCGTTTTCTAACGCCAGCGTCCTCCAGTGCGTGATGCCCAGCTTGCCATGAACGGGATCGTAGATCTGCATGGGCCGGTTATCCACATCGAGCCGGAAAGGCAGCTTGATCGTTCCGGACTCTTCGGGGAGTTCGCCGTCGAGCAGGGCGATGTAACGCTTTTGGGTTTCGCGGTCATGGAACTGGCGCGACAGTTCGCGGTGCGCTTCTTTGGTGCGGGTCAGCACCATCAGTCCGGAGGTGTCCATATCGAGCCGGTGTACTTCGGGATGATCCGGGCAGTCCGGGAATTGTTCTTTGACCCGCGCCGCCACACAGTCCTGATTTTCAGGGCCTTTGCCCGGCACCGACAGCAAGCCGGAGGGTTTGCAGATGACGACGATATCATCGTCGTGGTAGACGATGACCATGGAGTGTTGGAGTGTTGGAGCATTGGGTTTTTCAGTACTCCATTGCTCCCTTACTCCATCACTCCATTCTCCCGCTCCGCACAGCATGAAACCGAGAATCGGTTGGCATTTTTCTTCGCAGGCGGGATAGAACTCACCGTGCTGCCGTTCGCCGGATTTGCTCTCTTTGCCGAAGTAAAATTCGCTCAGGCCAACCGGTTTGAGCCCGTTGAGCGCGGCGTAGTTCAACAGCTTGGGTGCACAGCAGTCGCCGGTACCGGCCGGGATTCCCTGCCGTCTCCCAAGAAGTTCGCTTAAGAGGCGGTTTTCGCCGGTAAAGTTGGATAGACGATAGAGGTCGTGGATTTCCATCATCAGGTTGCGTGAGAGGGCGGCTCGTTTCTCAATCAGTTCTTTCTGCCCGGAGTTTTTTTCAATCTGTCGCCCGAGTTCGCTGATTTCTTTATAGACGGGCTGGGTTAGTTGATGGAACGCATCCACGTCGAAGAGAGGCGGCACCCAGCCGTCAATCAGCCATTCCCCGTCGTACTGGCAGGAAAAGGCTTTGAGCACCACGGTGTTGCCGTCGGGATCTTCACATTCCAGCACGCCGAACATTTGCCCGCGCGCATCGCCCCACAGGTAGGAGGTGGAGAGTGGCAGGTGGCGGGTGGCAGGTGAGAAGTCGAAATCAAGGCATTCGTGCCTTTCGAGCTGTTGCATCAGTGCCTGCGCATGTTGGCGGCTGTTACCGACTGGCAGCGAGTGTGTGGTGTCGCAGTCGGTGCAGAAGCCGTGACAGGCCATCGTGGAGGGCGGCTGCTTCATTCAGCGGTGGAGCGGAACGCTTTTTTAACGGGTTGCAACAGCGTATGGATGTGGCATCCAACACAGATGCCGAGGAACGCTTCCATGCCGGCCATCAGGACGAGAATCTCAGCCACAACGCGCGCGGCGGCGGTCAGGCCGGTAAAGGCGAGTAGGGCAATGATTGCGGTCGCGATAAACCCGAGTCGGACCGCGAATTTTTTCGGCGGGGCATCGACGGGTTTCGGTTCGCGGCGCAGGAGTTTTGCCTGGGCGCGCGCGGCGCGGTGCAACGGGCTGAGCGGCAGGCGGGTGAAGCCGCGGATAAAAAAATCGAAGCAGAGAAACAGAGCAATCCATTTCAGGTAGGAAAACAATCCGGCCAGCAACAGCAGAACGGTGAAAAACGCAGTCATCCGCACAACGCTCTGATCAACCGTTTCGGAGAATATGGGGCATTGCTTGTCCATCCATCACTCCGCTTTCGGGGTTCGGGTCATCAGGTCGGTCAATGCCTGCCGGGGATCTTTGCCGTCCTCGACGATGGCGCAAACCTCTTCGGTAATAGGCATTTCGATGCCGTGCTCTCTGGCGAGGTCGCGCGCGGCTTTGGCGTTCCAGATGCCTTCCGCCACTTGTTTCATGCCGCCCATGATTTCCTCCAGAGTTTCTCCTTTGCCCAGTCGTTCGCCGACCGAACGGTTGCGGCTGTGGCGGCTGGCGCAGGTGACGATCAGGTCGCCGACACCACTCAGACCGGAAAACGTTTCAGGATTTGCGCCGAGCGCTGTGCCGAGGCGGGTGATTTCGGCCAGCCCGCGTGTCATCAGCGCGGCTTTGGAATTATCGCCCAGTCCGATGCCGTCGAGGATACCGGCGGCAACGGCAATAATGTTTTTGAGTGTTCCGCCCAGCTCGACGCCGATGACGTCATCTGAGGTGTAGACGCGGAAGGTTCCGCCCATGAAGGTGCGCTGGACTTTTTCCAACGTCAGGAAATCTTTTGAGGCAATCGTAACCGCGGTGGGCACGCCGCGCGCCACTTCTTCGGCATGGCTCGGCCCGGAGAGAATGACAACATTGCGCCCGAGGACGTCGAAGGCGACCTCGCTTATACGCTGGTGCGTTTCCTCGTCGAGCCCCTTGGTGGCGCTGACGATCGGCGCGTCGTCCCGCAGATGCGGGGAGAATTTTTCGAGTGTGGTGCGGACAAAGCGCGACGGAACCACCAGTACGATCAGATCCGCTTTTTCGGCTTCGGTTTCATCCGCCGTCCAGTTGATTCCGGCGGGCAGCTTCACGCTCGGCAGGTAGACGGTGTTTTCTCCCGCCTCGCGGATCGTGTTGATCTCCTCCGCGAACGGCCCCCAGATGGTCACCTTATGGCCGTTTCCGGCCAGCACCATACCCAGCGCCGTTCCCCACCCGCCGTTTCCGATTACAAAACAATTCATGGTTTCAGTTCTTTCCGTTCAAAAGATGGCAATGTTTTAACCACGAAATACACAAAACACACGAAAGATATCGTTGGGTTTGCGTGAAGAAGTTTCGTGTGTTTTGTGTATTTCGTGGTTTGTGAATCTACATCAAGCTTTCTTGGCTTTTCGTTCAAATTTATTTTCAGTTCCATCGAGTAACCGCTTGATGTTCGAGCGGTGGCGGTAGATGGCCAGTGCGCCGAGCAGGGTGAGGGCGATGGCGGTGGTCAGTCCGTAGCCGGCTGTCCAGCCGGTGAGGATGACGATGAGCGCGGCGAGGATGGAGCCGAGCGAAACGTAGCCGGAGATGAGGAAGACGATCACCCAGCACAGGATGCCGAGGCCGACAGCCAGCGGCGCGACGCCCAGCAGAACGCCCGCACTGGTGGCGACGCCTTTGCCGCCTTTAAATTTCAGGAAGACGGGAAAGTTGTGGCCCAGAATCGCGGCGGCACCGAACAGGATGCCGAATTCCGCGCTGTCGCTTCCAACCATTGGAAAAAGGAATGCGGGTAAAAACCCTTTGAGCACATCGAGTATAAAACAGGTGATGCCCAGCGGCTTGCCGAGGCAGCGCAGCACATTGGTGGCGCCGATATTTCCGCTGCCGATAGAGCGGATATCTTTACCCTGAGTTTTGGCAATCAGCAGTCCGAACGGAACGGAGCCGATCAGGTAGGCGAGCAGGGCGAGGGTCAGTGTATTCATGGTTATTTTTTCAGGAGGTTGTTGAAGAGACCCTTTAGGTTGTCGGAGCTGGTCTTATCGACTTCATTCACATTTTTTTCGAGCTGTTCAAAAAGCACATTACTGAGGCTTTCCTTAATTTGGGGCTGGTTGGTGGCGGTGTTGTTTGTGGTCTGGGTGCCCGGCATCACCTGGCGGATCAGGTTTTGCAGTTCCTGACTTCCCTTGATCTCTTTCACGTTGTTGGTGAGGCCCTGCATCAGTACATCACCCGGTTTGGCGGAGGAGTCGATGCCGAGTTCTTTCAGGCCGATCGCTTTAATGATGCTGGTCGATTGTTCCGAAAAGAGAGCCCGCAGCGCGGCGGTCAGGTTGACCCGCGGTTTCTGGAGTGTGCCTTCAAGCTGAAGCGGCAGGGTGGTTTCGCCGATTTGCGCGCCGTAGATTTTGAGGTCGCTCAGCACTAGATCAATGCGCGAGCCCTTGAGCTGTCCCTGGTTGCAGGTGATGGACGGCTTGATCGTGAATGGCCCGCTCGACATATCATTGCTACTCAGCAGCTCTTTGAGAAACTCGGCATCGATATCGAGAATACTGCCGGTGGCGTTAAAGGTCGGGCTGGCCGGATCAGTCAGCGGTTTAACAATCGCATTGAGGTCGGTCACAAAGGAGTTTTTATCATCCGCCATGCTGCCGCGCAGCACAACCAGGCTGTCCGGGTGCCCTGCGGCGGGAACGGTGAACAGATCGCTGGCGGTCAGCCGCAGATTCAGCGGATACTTGTGGTTCCGTTTGCTGTCGACATACACCACGTTGGCATCGACCGCGACGCGGCGGATATGTACCGGAATCAGCTCAGCCTTTTTCTGCGCGGGGGCGGGTTTTTCTTTCGGCGCGCCGGGGCGTTCCGCCGACTCCATCGGCTTGAGCGCGTCGGCCAGCTCTTTCACGTTGAATTGGCGCTCTTTGTTGCGCTCAACCGTTAGAACCGCGCCGCTCGCTTCGGCGCGCTTGATGATGATCGGATCGCGCTTGATCAGCGACATCATGTCGATCTCAAGAACGCACTCCTCAAAGGTCAGCAGGTTCGGCTCCCAATACCCTTTCAGGTTACTGACTTGAAAGCCCTGCAGCACGGCCTTGCCCTTCAGGATATTTACCGAAGCGTTGGTGATGCTCATTTCCAGCCCGTACATCGATTTGACGGCCGGGAAAACCCCCTGATTCAGCGCGCTGGTCAGCCCTTTGGTCAGAAACATCTGCAGGCCGACTCCGAGGAGCGCAACGATTACCAGCAGGACGGCAAGAATGATACTTAGAGTTTTCATGCGGGAAATGTACTCACATGCCGTCTCAAAGGCAACCCGTGCGGGGAGGATTTAGAAGCGGTCCCAGAAGTCGGGATCAATCTGGATCGATTTCCCGTTCCATCTGAAGCCGCCGTGTTTTTCGATTTTTTGCAGCAGGCGGCTGAAGGTTTCCGGGGTGGCGCCGATGGCGGAAGCGATATCTTTTTTGGACAGGTCGGGGGTGATGACCGCCTTTTCGCCGTAGTGCTCGCGCAAAAATTCGGTGAAACGCTCTTCAACATCCATTGACGTGAGCTGCTGGATGCGCTCCGCGAGGTAGCGCTGCTTGGCCATCAGCATCGCCATGAAATCGTTGCGGAACTCCTCTTCGTTGAGCAGGTTCAAAAAGCCCGCGCGCGGCAGCTCGATCACCTCGGCCTCGGTGCGGGCGATGGCGGTGACGGGATAGCGCGGTTTTTCGAACAGAATCACCTCCGCAAACAGCTCGCCCTCTTTGACCGTTTTGATGACGGTCTCTTTGCCGTCCGGGTTGGTTTTGACCAACTGCAGGCTACCGCTCACCAGTAGATAGATCGCATCGCCTTTTGCCCCTTCCATAAACAGGATGTCGCGCTTTTTGACGCTTTTTCGGCGGCTCAGTTTGGCCAGCTTTTCGCAGGCGGCTTCGGACAGTTCGCTGAAAAACTTCGCGTTGTGGATCAGATTGGAGGGGTCTGTATTCATGGCGGGAGATTTAATCATGGGTGCCCGGGAAAGGGCACAAAAAAAGGAATCTGAAGCAAGTTCATTTTTTGAGACGCGGATTGGTTCCGGGCGAAGTGTTTCGAGCGGAAAAATAAATGTGGCTCACCGCACTTTCCAGTTGGCGGAAGATGGAAAAGGGAGTAAGAGGCGCTTTTGAAACTGTAAGAAAGGCGCATGAGTACTCTGACAATCCGTTCCGCCCAACCGTCCGACCTGCTGGCGATTGAGGCAATTGAAAAACGCTGTTTCCACAGCTCCCGCCGGAGTTCCCGGAGGGCTTTGGCGCATAGCCTGCGCAGTCCATCCCAGAGCGTCTGGGTGGCGGTTGTCGACGGCGAAACCGCCGGAGCGATGACGTTGCACCATCGCGCGCGGTCGATCCGCATCTATTCCCTGGGCGTTCTGCCGCCGTTCCGCGGCAGCGGGGCCGGCCGCCGACTGGTTAAGATGGCGATTGCGTTGGCGAGAACGCTGGGGATGCCGGCGGTCGTGCTGGAGGCCGACCGGCGGAATAAAGTGTTGGTCGGCTGGTATGCGCGTTTCGGGTTCGAGCTGGACACCGTATTGAAGGATTACTATTCACCCGGTCGGCACGCCGTTCGCATGCGGCTTGCGCTGCGGCCTGCGCTTAAAGGAGGGCAAGGCTGTGGCTGTTCGTAATTTAATTATTCTCAACAATACGGCGCACTGGAACTTTGATATTGAGGAGGTTGAGGTGGTTTCCGCCAAGGCGTATCTGACGGAGAGCCGCTATGCCTCCATGAAAAATGCGCGCATATTCAACCTGTGCCGTTCCTACCGTTACCAGTCGATCGGCTACTACGTCTCTTTGCTGGCCGCCGCGCGCGACCACCGCGCCATTCCCAGCGTGACCACGATGCAGGATTTCCGCTCACAGACGATTATCCGCACGATTGCCGAAGATATTGACGACCTGATCCAGAAGACCTTTTCCAAAGCGACCGAAAAGGAAGCGACGCTGTATATCTATTTTGGACAGACTGTTTTGCCGGAACACCGTTTTGTCGGCCGCGCGCTTTATAATCTTTTTCAGGCGCCGCTTCTGAAAGTCACCTTGGGGTTTAATAAAAAGTGGCTGGTTCAGCAGATCGCGCCGCTTTCGCTGGATCAAATTCCGGAAGCGGACCAGGAGCATATCTGCGAGTTCGCCCGTAACTATTTTTCCCGCAAGCGGTTCCGCGAGAGCCGCATTCAGCAATATGCTTACGACCTCGCCATTCTCGTGAACCCCGAAGAAAAGAGTGCTCCGTCCTGTAAAAAAGCGCTCAAAAAGTTTGCCGAGGCGGCCGATAAACTTAACGTCTACACCGAATTTATCACCAAAGAGGATTACAGCCGACTGGCGGAATTCGATGCGCTCTTTATCCGCGAAACCACGTCGGTCAATCATCACACTTATCGCTTTTCGCGCAAAGCGCACGCCGAGGGGCTGGTGGTGATCGACGATCCGTGGTCGATCATGCGCTGCGCCAATAAAGTCTATCTGGCGGAACGGCTCGCGCTCGCCAAACTGCCCGCGCCGCGAACAGTCATTCTGCACAAAGAGGCGCTGAAAAGCACGCCGGAGCAGCTCGGCATCACCTTTCCCTGTGTGCTTAAACAGCCGGACAGCGCTTTTTCGCAGGGGGTTGTGAAGGCGGCGGACGAAGCCGAGTTTCGCGAAAAGCTGACGCAGTTGCTGGTAAAATCCGACCTGATTATCGCGCAGGAGTTTATGCAGTCCGACTTTGACTGGCGCGTCGGCGTTCTGGACCGCAAGCCGCTTTACGTTTGTAAATATTATATGGCGCGCGGTCACTGGCAGATTTGCAACTGGGCGGGCGGAACCACCAGTCGCTTCGGCAAGAGCGAATGCCTGCGCGTAGAGGATGCCCCGCCGGAGGTCATCCAGACCGCGCTTAAAGCCGCCAACCTGATCGGCGACGGGCTGTACGGCGTGGATCTCAAGGAAATCGACGGAAAAGTGGTTGTGATCGAGGTGAATGATAATCCCAGCATCGATGCCGGAGTCGAGGATTTGGTTCTTAAAGACGAGCTTTATCTGACCGTGATCCGCTCCATTATCAACCGCATCGACGGCCCGCAAAAGTAAACGGTGCGCCGCTAAATCTCCGGTTGGCCCCGCTCAACGTTTGACGGCCGAAAATGCTCCCCGTTTTCCAAGGTTTGGAACTTTTGGGTGGAAAAAGTTCCAAACCTTGGAAAATCAGAGTAAAAAAGTTCCAATCATTGGAAAGCCGGAGATTTTAGATGTCAGAAAAAAAGTGCCCGTTGAACCGTGAACAGCTCGAGGAGCTGACGAAAGAATACCCGACGCCGTTTCATCTGTACGATGAAGCCGCGATCCGTGCCAACGCCCGCGCCCTCAAAGCCGCGTTCGCCTGGAATCCGGGCTTTAAGGAATATTTTGCCGTCAAGGCGACCCCGAATCCGTACATCATGAAAATTCTGAAGTCGGAGGGGTTTGGGTCGGACTGTTCGTCCTATCCGGAGATGCTTCTTTCAGAGAGCATCGGTGTGACCGGAGAGGATGTGATTTTTACCTCCAACGACACGCCGGCGTATGAGTACGCCAAAGCCAAGGAGCTGGGCGCGATCATCAACCTCGATGACATCAGTCATATCGAGTATCTGGAGAAAGAGATCGGTCTGCCCGAGCTGATCTGCTGCCGCTACAATCCCGGCGCGCTTAAAGGCGGCAATGCGATTATCGGCCATCCGGAAGAGGCGAAATACGGCTTTACCCGCGAGCAGTTGTTTGACGGCTACCGCATGCTTCGCGATAAGGGCGTCAAGCGCTTCGGTCTGCATACGATGGTGGCCTCCAACGAGCTGGACGCGAAGTATTTTATTGAAACGGCTCACCTTCTGTTTGATCTGGTGAAGGAGCTCTCTGCCGAACTCGGTATTGAGTTTGAGTTTGTCAATCTGGGCGGCGGCATCGGGATTCCTTATAAGCCGGAAGACAAACCGGTTGATTTGACGGTGGTCGGCGAAGGAATTCGTGAGCTGTACGAAAAGGCCGGGTTCACTTCGCTGGATGTGCGTCTGGAATGCGGCCGCATGGTGACCGGACCGTTCGGCTGGCTGGTCGGCCGCGTGCTTCACAAGAAGAACACCTATAAGCAGTTTGTCGGGCTCGACGCCTGTATGGTGGATCTGATGCGCCCTGCCATGTATGGCGCGTATCACCACATCACCGTTCCCGGCAAAGAGGGCGCGGCGCACGACGTGGTTTGTGATGTGACCGGTTCGCTTTGCGAAAACAACGATAAGTTTGCGATTGATCGCGCGCTGCCCGAAATGGAGATCGGGGATCTGGTTGTCATCCACGATACCGGTGCGCACGGCCATTCCATGGGGTTTAATTACAACGCCAAACTGCGCTCCGCCGAGCTGCTGTTGCGCGAAGACGGGTCTGTCTTGCAGATCCGTCGCCCGGAAACGGTCGAGGATTATTTTGCGACACTTGATTTTCAGGGTTTGAAATCGTTCAACACATAAGGCATCATTAGCTTTTTCAGGAGGAAACATGAGTTTAAAAGGTGCCCATACAGCCATTGTCACGCCGTTTAATATCGACGGGTCAGTGGATTTTGCAAAATACCGCGAGTTGATCGAGTTTCAGATCGATAACGGGATCGACGGAATTGTGCCGGTTGGAACCACCGGGGAGTCGCCCACGCTGAACAACACCGAGCACATGAAGGTGATTGAGCAGACGGTTCAGATCGTTAATGGACGGGCGAAAGTAATTGCCGGAACCGGCGCCAATTCCACGTCTGAAGCGGTCGAGTTGACCATGCTGGCTAAAAAGCTGGGTATTGATGCCACGTTGCAGGTCACCCCGTACTACAACAAGCCCAATCAGGAAGGGTTGTACCGCCATTTTTCCGCCGTTGCTGATCTCGGTGTGCCGGTGGTGCTCTATAATGTGCCCGGCCGTTCCTGCTGTGAAATCGCCATTGAAACCGTCGCGCGTCTTGCGCAACACGAAATGGTGGTGGCGGTTAAAGAGGCTGGCGGCGATGTGGCCCGCGTGAGACAAATTCTCGACGCCTGTGATATTGAAGTGCTTTCCGGCGACGATGGTCTGGCGCTGCCGATGATGCGCGATGGCGCCATCGGGCTGATTAGCGTGGCCTCTAATGTGGTGCCGGGCGTGGTGGCCTCTCTGGTGCACACCGCGCTTGAAGGACAGTGGGACGCCGCGCAGCTCCTGCACGATCGGTATATCGGACTTTTTGAAGCAATGTTTATCGATACCAACCCGATCCCGGTGAAAGCCGCGCTGGCCATGCAGGGGAAAATCGAAGAGGTGTATCGTTTGCCGCTTTGTTCAATGGAAGACGCTCTAAAACAGGATCTGAGAGAGGTTCTTTCGGGTCTGGAGTTGTTGTAGAAAGTAAAAAAGGAGAGAAGATGAAGATAGCATGTTCATGTTTGATGATGGTTCTGCTGATGTCGGGTTGTACAACAACCGGCAAAGTGGATCAGATGATTGATTCCAAAGTTTCCCCGCAGATCGAACAGATCGATGCGCAGCTTGACGCGCAGGCTGTTGCCGCCGCTATGACCCTTGAAGACATGAAGGGGTTTATAACCCGTATCGGCACAACGCTGGACGCGAATGTGAAAGAACTTAAGGCGGAAGTAAACGGTCTGAACGGCCAGCTCGCCGAGCTTAGAAGCAGTACCCAAACTGATGTGAGCGCTGTAGAGGGCAAGCTCGATGCGTCCGTCAGCGAGCTTTCAGAAGCCGTTGACTCATTGAAGGCTGCTATTGAGGCGTTAGCGATTGATACTGCCGCCGCAAAAACCGCCGCGGATGCCGCCACAAAAACGGCAGCCCGCGCACTCGGTGGAAAATAGGCGAGGTTAAATCGCTTAGAAATCCGCCTCGGGAAACCGGGGCGGTTTTTTTATGTCAGCGAGGCGAGATAATCGAGCCAGGCCTTCATGCCGTCACCGGTTTTGGCGCTCAACTTGAGGGTCATCATACCGGGGTGCACGCCCTGAATGGAGCGCTGACAGGCTTTGAGATCCCAGTCGAGCGCATCCACCAGATCCATCTTGGTCAGTAGTGTCAGCTTGGCGGTTGCAAAGAGCACCGGATATTTTTCAGGCTTGTCCTCACCCTCCGGCGTAGAGAGCAGCGCCACCTTGAAATGCTCGCCGAGCTCAAAGGCGGTTGGGCAGACCATATTGCCGACATTTTCGATGAAAAGAATCTTCGTATCATCGTCCAGCACCTCGGGCAGGGCGGCGGCGACCTGGTCCGCATTGAGATGGCAGGAGGTCTTGGTTTCGATCTGGTAAATCTTCGCGCCTTTGTTCGCGAGGCGGCGGGCATCGTTATCGGTCTGCTGATCTCCGGTAATCACTGCGCATTTGATTTTCCCGTTTAGCGCCTCCAGCGTCTTCTCAAGCAGTAAGGTTTTGCCGGAACCGGGAGAGGAAATCAGATTAATGGCAATCACGCCGCGCGCATCAAGCGCCTCGCGGTTGTGCAGGGCGATGTGGTCGTTGTGCGCCAGCACACTCTGCTGCACGTTTACCACGCGCTCGGCGTGGTTATGATTGTGGTCGTGATCATGATCGTGGTCATGGCCGTGGGAATGACCGTGATGATGTTCGTTGGATTCGCCGCATCCGCATTCAGTACACATTATTCAATCTCCATTGACTCGATATTAAATTCCCGTCCGCCCAATAGTTCAATATCGTCCGAACCACACACGGCGCAGATGCAGTGCGGAAAGTCCGGGTTCGACTCCTTCTCGCAAACCTTGCAACGCACGTGGATCGGCAGATCGTTGATCACCAGCGCCGCCTCTTCCAGTCGGCTTCCCTTGGCCGCCATTGGAAAAGCGAACTCAAACGCATCAATTTCCACGCCTGAAAGTTTGCCGATGCCCAGCGTTATGCGGATTACACGCGCGGCGTTCTCGGCTTCGAGCACCTTTTCGGCCTCTTCAATAAGACTGCAGGCTAGTGAAAGTTCATGCATAGGGGGACATTGTCTCATTTCCGCAGAACCATCAATAAAGTTTTCCCAACGCTTGCCGAGTTCGGTTTCGGTTACTATACTCAAAAGCGGTTTAGAACAATTGAAAGGGAAAAATATATGTCGACAGTAAGTAAAGTGCTCGAGAAAAAAGGAACTGATATCCTTTCCGTGTCCCCCGACGCCGTTATTTTTGATGCTATTGAAAAAATGGCTGAGCGTTCTGCCGGAACTGCGTTGGTGATGGATGGCGATCAGCTGGTCGGGATCATCTCTGAGCGTGATTTCATCCGCAAAATCTACTTGAAAAAAAAATGCGGGCAAGGGGTGACCGTTAAAGAAATTATGTCCACCACGTTGACCACCGTAACGCCGGACGAACAGCTTGAGAACTGCATGAACGCCATGACCTCCAAAAGGATACGTCACCTGCCGGTTCTGGAAGACGGTAAAGTGGTCGGCATCCTCTCCATCGGAGATATCGTCAAATATCTGGTCGACGAAAAAGATTTCGAGATCAAAAACCTGCAGAGCTACATCTCCGGGCCGGGACTCTAAGTTTCCAGCCCTTGGAATTTTCCAAGCATTGGAAAAAATGTAGTTTTCGCGTTGCGAAGCACTGAAACGCAACGCAGTTGCTTCCAAGCATTGGAAAAAGAAAGACGCTCCCTTGTCCGGGGCGGCTATTCTTTTGCTTCGAACGGCTCTTCGCTCAGGCCGTCACCTTTTTTGACCAGCTTTTCGATCTTCTGCTCCACCTCGGTCAGTTTTTTGGAGCATAGTGTCACCAGCTTCGAGCCTTCCTCGAAATGCTTAATCATCTCTTCGAGCGCCAGCTCGCCGCCTTCCATCTCGTCCACGATGGTTTGGAGCCGCTCCAGCGACTTTTCAAAATCGACAGTTTTCTCAGCCATGAATAACTCCTTGGATTATTGGAGAGTGGAATATTGGATTACTGGATATTTAGAGTCAGGCATTTTTTGCTGATTCGTTAATCCATCGCTCCTTTACTCCATTACTCCACGGTTGTTTTTACCTCTGAAATGATGGTTCCTTTTGCAAAACGGGTTTTTAAACGCTCGCCGGGTTTGACGTCTGATGCGTCGCGCACGACGGCGCCGGCTTCGGTTTCGGTCAGGCTGTAGCCGCGGTCGAGCACGCCGAGCGGGCTCAGCGCGCGCAACTGCGCCTCCAGTCGTTTGATATTCTGTTTGCGTTCCGCCACTGCGCTTTGCAGGCGGTGGGTCATGGTCTGCTGCAATCCGGGTAACCGTTGTTGCTGAACGCGCACAGAATTTTTTAGTTCGTGGGTCATGCGCAGGGCGGCTTCATCTATGCGCTGTTGGCGCTGCTGTACTCCGGCGCGCAGGCTCTGCCCCATGGCCTGCCGGAAGCCGGGAATCTTTTCGCACAACACCAGCGCGCGGTTGCTCAATGACCCGCCTAGCCGCGCGGCCAGCCGCGCGACCTGTGTTTGCAGTTCGCTCAGAACCGGCACGGCCAGCTCGGCCGCGGCCGATGGCGTCGGTGCGCGTACATCCGCAACAAAGTCGGCAATCGTGAAGTCGATCTCGTGCCCGACCGCGGAAATGATTGGAATGTTCGAGTCCGCAATCGTCCGCGCCACCACCTCTTCGTTGAAGGCCCACAGGTCTTCAATACTTCCGCCGCCGCGCCCGGCGATGATCAGATCAATGTCGCCGCGGGTATTTAAATAGGTGATCGCTTTGGCGATTTTATTCGCTGCGCCGTCGCCCTGAACGGTCACGGGTGCGAGCAGAATTCCAATGTTTGGGAAACGGCGGGTGAGCACGTTGATGATGTCGCGCACCGCCGCGCCGGTGGGGGAGGTGACCACCCCGATTTTCCTCGGGAGCATCGGCAGCGGTTTTTTGCGATCCGCATCGAACAGCCCTTCGGCGGCCAGCTTGGCTTTCAGTTTTTCAAACTGCTCTTGCAGGTTGCCTTTGCCCGCATCCTCCATGGCGCGGACGATGAGCTGATAGTTTCCGCGCGCTTCGTAGAGGCTGGCCTGTCCCAGTACGCGCACCTTCACGCCGTCTTTCGGTTCAAAGAGTATGCTGATGTTGTTCTGCTTGAACATGGCGCAGGAAACCGCGGCGGCCTCGTCCTTGAGCGTAAAATACCAATGGCCGCTGGCGTGGCGGGTCAGACGTGAGATTTCGCCCTCCACCCATACTTCGCCGATCCCGTTTTCCAGCGTCAGCCGCGCGGTGCGGTTCAGCTCGGTTACACTCAGAATTTTCCGCTTCTCTTCCATGCCTATTCAAATTGCTTTTTGAACCCGGCAAACTGCTCAAGGAGTTCGGTCATTTGTGAGCGGAGCTGTTCAACGTCCTCTTCGAGCGCGGCAATTCGTTCGTTTTCGGCGCGGACAGCCAGTACGGCAGTGTCTTGTTTAACCTCAACGGGATCATCCGAAATTTCGGGCTCGCCGCACAGCAGGTGCGCGTAGCGGTTTTCGCGGCGGCCCGGCTCGCGCGGCAGTTTGACGACCAGCGGCCCGTCCGGATAGTCCGCGAGCGACTGAAGCGTTTCTGCCGCCTGGGTGATGTCGCCCAGCGGGTGCATGCGCTCGCAGTGCGTGCGCAGCTCGCCGACGGTTTGCGGCCCGCGCAGCATCAATTCGGTCATCACGGCCAGCTGCTGATCGGTGAGGGGTAACAGCCGGGAAATCTCGTGGCTGTATTTCATCACGCGCGACCCCGCCGGAGCCGTTTCCCACGCGACATTCCGCTCGCGCAGATTATACAGTGCGCGGGCCACTTCTTCTTCGGTCAGGTCTGTGACCGGATAGCGGTTGCTTTTCTGGTTGCAGGCGGTTGTAAGCGAAGTGAGCGTCAGCGGATAGTTGTTGGGCGTGGTGATTTCTTTTTCGACCAAGGTGGCGATTACCCGGGCTTCAACTGGATTGAGTCGTGTTTCCATAGCAGATGCCTCTTTTTAGGCCCGTTCTCGGATCCGTTCAATGGAGCGCGCTTTCCCGGTCGCGATATCGACATCCACAATCACCCCTTCAAGCGCGGGATCTTTTTTTGAGACATCGAACTTCTGCGGCATACCGGTGATGAATTTCTGAACAACCGGCTCCACGTCGCGGCCGATGACGGAGTCTTTCGGGCCGGTCATGCCGAGGTCGGTGATGTAGGCCGTGCCGTTGGGCAGGATGGTTTCGTCCGAGGTCTGCACATGCGTATGGGTTCCGAAGACGCCGCTGACCCGCCCGTCGAGATAGCGCCCCAGCGCGATTTTTTCGGAAGTGGCTTCGGCATGGAAATCGACAAAGATGGTTTTGGCGTTCGCCAGCTCGATCAGTTTGTCGGCGGTGCGGAACGGGCAGTCGGCCGGGTCCATGAACACGCGGCCGATCAGCGAGATAATGCAAATCGGGCCTTCGTCGGTTTCAATCGTCGTCATGCCGCGGCCGGCGGCTCCCGGCGGCAGATTGGCCGGGCGTACAATCCGCGGCTCAGTTTCAAGGAAAGGAATCAGCGTCTTGTCGTCAAAGGTGTGGTCGCCGAGGGTGAGCGCGGCGGCTCCGGCATTAAACAGGGCTTCGGCGATATCCGGCGACGGCCCGCGCCCGCCCGCGCCGTTTTCGGCGTTGGCAATGATTAGTTCAATCCGCCCTTCCTCGTGCAGCCGTTCGGTCACCCGCTGAAACACCTGTCGTCCCGCGCTCCCAACCATATCGCCTGTAAATAGAATCTTCATGGGTGTGAATCTAACCGCTAATGGACGCGAATGCACGAGAATCGAAATAGGAGTTTCACCCGGAGCAATCGAAACGGGAAATTCCGACAGGATAACAGGATGAACGCTCTGAAAGATGCATCTCTGTTCTTTGGGTAATCCGGTTAATCCTGTTATCCTGTCGAAAATCGAATGTGGAGACGTTTATGGAAGACCGACTGACCAAACTGGAAATGCTTTATTCGGATCAGAGCAAAACGATTGAAGAGATGAGCGGCGAGATGTTTCAGCAGCAGAGGGAAATCACTTCGCTGAAACAGCAGATCGAAGAGCTCAAAGAACAGATGGAAGCCTCATCGAATGAAATCGGCGGCCACGAGCGCCCGCCGCATTATTAACCCGCATTGCATGCGGGAAGCTCTAACCGCGAAATACCCAAATCCGAAAGAAGCTCAAATGACCGAATTCCAAATTAGGTGTTTTGGGAATTGGGATTTCTTTGGGTGTTTGGGTGCTTAGGGATTCGGACTCACTAGCGTTAGTGTTCGGTCAGCGATGAGCTCGTCGTCGAGCCAGCTGCGGATGCGCCACGGCCCCGCCTTGTCTTCGATCGGCTCCCAGGTGGTGTCGCCGAGAAAAAACTTCCAATCATTGGAACGCACATATTCTTCGCCGGTGAAGGGTGGGCGGAGATTGCCTTCCACATCCGTGAAGGGCGGATGGTCGATCTGGAAAGTGAGTTTCATGCCGCGCCCTTTGCGAATGTGCAGGATGTAGCCGAATTCGACGCCTAGCTCGCAGGGGATCTCGTCGGTGAAGCGCACCAGCATCGGCAGTTCTTTGCCCTCTTTTTCGAGCGGTGTATAGAGCCCGCAGCTCTCAATTTTAATCTCTGGCTTCTGCTTCGACATAATTTTTACAAACCACTAATAGTAAATTCAGATAGCTTTCGGTCTTTGCAGGCGGGACGCCTGCGGTACGTATCGCAGGCGTCCCGCCTGCCTTGTCTCAAACCCAAACTGAAATTGGTATAATTCACACAAATTGGACTCAGATTTAAATGGGCCGCTTTTGATCCGTGGGGATTAGTGAAGATTAGTGGTTACGTCTCTTTTTTAACAAACGAGGCGCGGCCCGGGACTTTATGGGCGAAGATCAGCTCAAAGTCGGTCACTTCATCTTCAGCGGGGACAAAGGTGTCGGTCTCCTCAAAACGATCATCTTTCTTGAGCAGTGCGTAGATCTCCTCGAAGTAGGGCAGGTGGTCGCTGGCGGTATGGATCTTTCCGCCCGGCTTCAGCGTGCGGGCAACCGCGTCCATGAACGGCTCGTTGAACAGCCGGTTGTGGTGATGCTTCTCCTTCGGCCACGGGTCGGGGTAGAAAATGTAATAGGTGTCCACGCTCTCCGGCGGAATGAGAAAGGTGGTGGCGTAATAGGCGTCGACCCGGAACAGCCGTACATTCTTTCGCCCGAGGCGTTGCGCCTTCTTGTCGATTTTTCGGATCCGCGCCAGTAGCCGGTCGATTCCCAGAAAGTTCACGTCCGGGAATTTGCCGGTGCGCGCTAGCAGGAAACGGCCCTTACCGCAGCCGAGATCGATTTCGAACGGCCGTTCCGGATGGTCGAAGGTCTGCCGCAAGTCGGTCGGATTGATGAAATCCTCGGGATGAACGCGCAGTGTGTTTTCGGGAAGGTTAATCATTAGAAGGGAATAAAGTTGGTGCGCGGAGTGATTTTTTTCATGACCGCCGCCAGTAGTTTAGAAACCGCTTCGACATCGTTCAGGCTGATCAGCTCGCACGGGCTATGCATGTGGCGCAGCGGAATGCTAATGAGCGCGGTGGCGACGCCGCTTCCGTTCAGCTGCATGGCGTTGGCATCCGTTCCGGTGCCGCGCGCCTCAGCCACAATCTGTACCGGGATTTTTTCCGCTTTAGCCGTTTTAATAATCAGATCAAAAAGTTTCGGGTTGATGTTCGGCCCGCGGGTAACCACCGGTCCGCCGTCGATGTCGACTTTTCCTTCTTGCTGAATCACCGCCCCGATATTCGGGTGGTCGGTGGCGAAGGTGACGTCCACCGCGATGCCGACATCCGGCTCAATGCCGAAGGCGGCCGTGCGCGCGCCGCGCAGACCGATTTCCTCCTGAACGGTGGCGACGATGTGCACCTCGCATTGAAGATCTGCTTTGGCGAGCAGGCGGCCTGTCTCGAGAATGGCGAAGGCACCGGCGCGGTCGTCGAAGGCGCGGCCGACAGCGCGGTTGTTGAGCAGCTCTTCGAAGCCGTACTGAATCACCAGCGGGTCACCGATGCTCACCAGAATCTCAGCCTCTTTTTTGTCTTTCGCGCCGATATCAACCCATAGGTCTTTGATTTCAGAAACCTTTTTGCGCTGCTCCGGCTCCTGCAGGTGGATCGCGATTTTACCGACCACGCCGCTGATGGTTTTGCCGCCGTTGCCGATAATGTGGACGCGCTGGCCTTGTGCGATTTGCGGATCCCAGCCGCCGATCGGTGCGATCCACAGGAAACCTTTGTCGTCGATGTAGGAAATCAGGAAGCCGATTTCGTCGTAGTGGCCGGCCAGCATCACCTTCACCTTGCCGCCCTTGTTGAAGACGGCGTGCGAGTTGCCGTGCACATCGGTCTCGACCGAGTCGGCATATTTTTCGGCATAGCTTTTCCAGACCGCCGCCGCGCAGTTTTCGTAGCCGGACGGGCTGATGGCATTGATCATATCTTTGAGAAATTGTTTCGATGTTTTGTTCATAAGAGTTCCTTCAGTTGAAAACACCCATTTTTCCAATGTTTGGAACAAACAGCAAGCCCCGACGGCAACTGCGTTGCGATTCATATTTTTGATGGGATAACAGGATGAGACAGGATAATACCTCCTGTAGATCAGGATTTCTTCCGCTTCGTTTCCGCAGTGTCTGGGGTTGCTGTCTTTCAGTTGGTTAAGGCTTATAAGCAGGGGCCTTTTCAGCGTAATCCGGTTCATCCTGTTATCCTGTCAAAAACAGCAGAGGTTGGGGAAACGGTGATGGGTGCAGGTTTTTTAATCCCGATCCTTCGGGCCCGCTTCCAAGGTTTGGAAATAATCACACCTTCGAAGGTGTGATTATTCACCAGATGCCCAGATATTGGAAAAGAGGGGGCTCTTGCGCCGTGCCCTGATGCAGTCAGTTCCAACCATTGGAAAAACTACGTTTTATGGCGGCAAAAGCTTGGCAAACCGGTGGATAGACGTAGTCTGTGCGGCGAAATGACAAATGGAAAAATTACATTGGGCTGGCGGGAATGGTGTGTGTTGCCGGAGCTCGGTATTCCTGCAATTAAGGCCAAGGTGGACACTGGGGCGAAAACCTCGGCGCTGCATACCTTTGGTATTGAGCCATATACCGAGAATGGCGCGCCATGGGTGCGGTTTTTTGTGCACCCGCTTCAGCGGAATGAAACCGTGGTTCGCGAATGCACAGCGCCGGTCGTGGACGAACGGGAAGTAACCGACTCCGGCGGTCATTGCGAGATGCGCTATGTGATTGAAACGCTCGTTGAGATCGGCGGCGAGTCCCGCCGGATTGAGATGTCGCTGACCAACCGCGACACCATGCGCTTTCGGATGCTGCTCGGGCGCAAAGCGATGACTGGAGATATTGCGGTATACCCGGATAAATCGTTTGTTAATGGACGTCTTCGCGCGCGAAAAATTTATGAATCGGAGGAAACGAAATGAAAATTGCACTGCTGTCGAGAAATCAAAAACTTTACTCATCTCGCCGTCTCGTCGAAGCGGCCAAGGAGCGGGGGCATGAGATTCTGGTGATTGATGCGCTGCGCGCGTACATGAATATTGCATCGCATAAGCCGACCATTCACTACAAAGGGGAACCGATTGAAGGCGTTGACGCCGTGATTCCGCGTATCGGTGCTTCGGTTACGTTCTACGGCGCGGCGGTACTGCGTCAGTTTGAAATGATGGGCGTCTATCCGCTCAACGAATCCGTCGCTATCACCCGCTCGCGCGACAAACTGCGCTCACTTCAGCTGCTTTCGCGTAAAGGGATCGGTCTGCCGGTCACCGGGTTTGCCAACAAACCGGATGATATTAAGGATGTGATTAAAATGGTGGGCGGCGCGCCGCTGGTGGTGAAGCTGCTCGAAGGTACGCAGGGTATCGGAGTCGTGCTGGCTGAAACACAGAAAGCGGCGGAAAGCGTTATCGAAGCGTTCATGGGGCTGAAAGCCAACATTCTGGTTCAGGAATACATCAAGGAGGCGGGCGGCTCAGACATCCGCTGTTTTGTCATCGGCGGCAAAGTGGTTGCGGCGATGCAGCGCACCGCGGCACCCGGTGAGTTCCGCTCCAACCTGCACCGCGGAGGCAGCTCATCGCTCGTTCGCATCACGCCTGAAGAGCGCTCCACCGCCGTGCGTGCCGCGAAAATTATGGGCCTGAATGTCGCCGGGGTGGATCTGCTGCGCTCCAATCACGGCCCGGTGGTGATGGAGGTCAACTCCAGCCCCGGTCTCGAAGGCATTGAGGGGGCGACCGGAAAAGACATTGCCGGACAGATCATCGACTATATCGAAAAAAATGCCAAAGTGGGGAACACTAAAACCAAAGGGCAGGGCTAATTCGATGCAACCTCCGTGTATTATTGGTGGAGAATCCATTGCGGCCGGAACGCGTGGGGTTGTGCGGCTGCCGCTGCCCGATTTTTATACCCATGCTCCCACCACTATGCCGGTGCATATCATTCGCGGCAAACAGGCCGGTCCCTGCCTGTTGATTACATCCGCCTTGCACGGCGACGAAATCAACGGTGTGGAGATTATCCGCCGGCTCTCCGGCCACCCGTCAGTGGCCCGGATCAAGGGTACACTCATCCTGATTCCGGTCATGAATGTGTTCGGGTTTGTGTCGCAGTCGCGCTATCTGCCTGACCGCCGCGACCTCAACCGCTCCTTTCCCGGCTCACCCAAAGGCTCCATGGCGGCACGGCTCGCCAACCTGGTGGTGACCGAAGTTCTGCCGCTCTGTACGCATATGATTGATCTGCATACCGGCGCTGTGGCGCGGGAAAATCTGCCGCAGATCCGCGCCGCCTTTACCGGCAATCCGGAGCTCGAAGCCTTGGCGAAAGCCTTTAATGCGCCCGTTGTGCTGGATGCGCCCCTGCGCGACGGCACCTTCCGCGAAACCGCCCAGAAGCGCGGCATTCCTTCGCTGGTCTACGAAGCGGGCGAGGCGCTTCGCTTTGACGAGCTTTCTGTCCGTGCCGGTGTCGCCGGTATTCTCAACGTCATGTCGCATCTGGGAATGATCCGCAAGCGCATACTCCGCAAGGCGCATACGCCGTTGGTCGCCAAAAGCACCCAATGGGTCCGCGCCCCGCAAAGCGGCGTCCTGCGCTCGGTGACGGTTCTCGGCGCAAAGGTTACCGCCGGGGAGCGGTTGGCTCTGATTGGCGACCCGTTTGGCGACCACGAAGAGGAGGTCATCAGTCCGGTTGCCGGCATTGTGATCGGCCGCACGCGTGTGCCGCTCGTGCACGAGGGCGAAGCCCTTTTTCATATCGCCAAATTCGCTCAACCCTCCGCGGCCGCCGAATCGATTGAAAGTTTTCAGGACGCCTTCGATCCCGAAACCGGCACCTCCGAAACGGAAGAGCCGCCGCTCATCTGATTCTCAAGATGCTGGGAACAGCAGCTGTGCGGATCAGAATTTTGACAGGATAACAGGATGGGCAGGATTATTTCTCCTGTAGATCAGGATTTGTCCTTTGCGGCTTCCCAATGTTTAATGCGTTTTCGCACGCTGCTTACAGCCTGAGGGCTGGAAGGTGTTGATCAACCGGATACAGTGAAAACATCCACAACACATCCTGTTTATCCTGTTATCCCGTCAAAAAACAGCGGTTGTGGATAAATCGGGTGCTTGTCCGCTGGTGCAGGCTCTTCTATAGTGTGCGTTTTCTGGGAGAAACTTATGTCAGATGCAAATCATATGGATGTTTCGTACGTCGCCAATCTCGCGCGGATTGAGCTGACCGACGAGGAAACGAAGCTGTTTCAGGGGCAGCTCGATCAGGTGCTCGACTATGTCGAGCAGCTCGGCGAGCTCGATGTTTCGAATGTGGAACCGACCGCGCACGCCGTGCCGATGGTCAATGTGCTTCGTGCCGACGAGCCGGGCGTTTCGCTCGATAACGACACCGTCACCGCCAACGCCCCTGCCTCCCGCGACGGGCAGATCCTCGTCCCCAAAATCAATGAACAGTTTTAACCGCGAATTAACGCCAATGAACGCTAATGAAAAAGACCGGACAGGATTCGCGATAATTCGCGTCCATTAGCGGTTTAAAAGGTGGATAAAAAATGCTGAATACAAAAACAATTTCTGAACTGAGCGACATGCTGGCCGCGGGGGAGTGCACCTCGGTCGACATCGTCAATGACGTGCTGGCCGCGATTGACGCACGCGACGGACAGGTTGGAGCTTACCTGACCCTCGACCGCGACGCCGCACTGGCCGCCGCGAAAGAAGCCGATGCCAAAAGGGCATCAGGAGAAGTTGCCCGCCTGCTCGGCGTGCCGTTGGCCATCAAGGATCTACTGAACGTCAAGGGCCAGCCCTGCACCTGCGCCTCTAAAATACTGGAAGGCTACACTGCGCCCTACGACGCCACTGTGATCGCCAAACTGCGCGAAGCGGGCGCGATTCTGCTCGGCCGCGTCAACATGGATGAATTTGCAATGGGTTCGAGCACCGAAAACTCCGCGCTCGGCAAAACCACCAACCCGTGGAACGCTAATCACGTTCCCGGCGGCTCGTCCGGTGGTTCGGCCGCCAGCGTCGCCGCCGACGAAGCGATTGCATCACTTGGCTCCGATACCGGTGGCTCGATCCGTCAGCCCGCCGCCTTCTGCGGATGTGTCGGTCTTAAGCCCACCTACGGTATGGTGTCGCGCTACGGCCTGACCGCCTTCGCCTCATCGCTCGACCAGATCGGTCCCCTGACCAAGACGGTCAAGGACTCCGCCATCCTGCTTGAAGTTATCGCCGGGCATGATGAAAAGGACTCCACTTCGATTGACCGACCGGTGCCGGCGTTCGGTGACATACTGACCGATGACCACAGCCTCGCGGGCATGAAGATCGGCCTGCCCAAAGAATATTTTGTCGACGGCATGGATCCGGAAGTGGAGACGGCCGTTCGTGATGCGGTTAAGCACTGCAAAAGCCTCGGTGCGGAAATCGTCGACGTCAGCCTGCCGAATGCCAAATACGCGATCGCGGTCTACTACATCATCGCCACCGCTGAAGCTTCCGCCAATCTGGCGCGCTTCGACGGCATTCGCTACGGCATGCGGCTCGATGGCAAGAACCCGATTGAGCTCTACGGAAAAACCCGCGCCGCCGGCTTCGGCTCCGAAGTGAAGCGCCGCATCATTCTCGGCACCTA
>JACKQG010000146.1_pt1 | contig 101021 bp, 88 predicted proteins | sample 8237621 | NCBI WGS metagenome assembly JACKQG01 (sample SAMN15677084, study PRJNA649215) | marine metagenome | biome: marine; feature: Black Sea; material: saline water; isolation source: suspended particulate matter (SPM) from the Black Sea western gyre | collected 2013-06-09/2013-06-10... | reverse complement strand
TGAAGAAAAAACAAATGATAGCACTCTTACCTTTAGTGTTATTTCTTCCTGGTTGTATGCAGATGTGGATGGGAATGCACTCACACATGAAAATAGTAAAGCCGGTTTCTATCGGTTTGGTTCAGGAAACAAATAAAAGCAATAAGATAGACCAGGTGATCGGTAGGGTTACTAATGATCTGAAAAGGCAATCCTTATCTATTTCCAAGATTGCCGTGTGGCAAGTCCGCAGTCAGTCTGCAGGAATTGATGTGGATTTATTGCACGCTAAACTCATCAATGAACTGGTCTCTTCGAATTCATTCCAAGTCATCAGCAGACATCGATTAGAGGAATTATTGAAAGAGCAGGAGCTTGCTTTATCCGGAATCATGGATGAAAAGAGTGCGGTGGAAATCGGTGGTTTGATCGGTGTGGAGGGTTTTCTGGATGGTTATGCAGCACTGGAAAATAATCAACTCTCATTAACGCTTCACCTGATTGAAACAAAAACAGGGAAAATACTGTGGTCAACCACCGCTCAATCGGAATAGTTGAATTATTACTCCGGCGATAGTTAGTCGTGTGAACTTTGAACAGACATTCCTGTCTGTTGAAAAAGAGTTTAAAAGATTAGGTCGGAATATTACGGTTAACCATCGCCGAAGTAATAATAATAACAGACTAAAAAATGGGAGGAAAACCATGAAAGTCAAAACAACAGTCAGCATGATGCTGATATTAGTTTTAGGTTTTTGGACCTTGGGATGTGAAGACGACGTTTCTTCGGAAATTCTGTCAATTACACCTCCTGATGGTGCAACAAGCGTAGCAAAAACAACGGAAATAAAAGTGGAATTCAGTGAAGCAATGGATAAAATGTCCTGTGAATCCCGGTTTGCCCTAATCATGGGAGACTTGGATGATATGCCCGTCGATTTTAATGACGGCATGCACGGAACATTTGATTGGGATGCAAATCAGTCTATGATGACATTTCATCCTGATTCTGCATTAATGGATTCAGCCATGTATTCAATTTGCCTGAAAGAAGGTATGGAAATGCATGAACACGGCGGTGGCATGATGATGTCCGGAATGAGCGGACATGGTTCATCCGTAACCGGCGGTGTTATTTCCCAGTTTGAAACTGTGAAATAATGAATAATTATAGGTTTTGAAAAATACGTATGTTTTTTCCATCCCATATTGCATCCGGATATTTGTTAGGAAAATCCATGAATCGAACGTCTTGGACGGCATTTCCTTTTCTGCCGGTTTTGTTGCTTTCCTCTGTCCTGCCCGATGTTGATGGTCTATTTTCCACAACTGTCGCCGGGCACCACTCTGTCTTGCATACACCTATTTTCTGGATAATGTTGTTTGGCGGAATGGTTCTTTTTGAAAAATGGAAGAAGCAAAAAAGTTTAAAACCAATTTCATGGGGAATATTTCTCGGTGCTCAACTTCACTTAATCACCGATTGGCTCACGGCAAGAACAGTGGGAATAAAATGGTTATACCCGTATAGTGAAAAGGACTATTTTCTGTATCAGATTCAACCGAAAAATGGACAAGGCTCTATTTGGGAGATGGTGCAAAATCCCTATTTTTCATTTTACATGGAGAATAGAATTCTGTTTTGGAGTGAAGTTGGGGTAATATTATTGGCTGGAACGTTCTTATTAAGCAGATGGGAAATATTAGGCTTTAATGAACCATATCAAAACAGTTTATCACTAAAAAAATGGAAACAACGATGAAAATACTTACACAACTAATTTTTGTAAATATAATTATTTCACAAAATCAACTCATTATTCCACCCGCTTTGAACGGAAATAATTTTGAACTGACGATTCAAGAAAGCGAAATGGAATTTTTCCCCGGAATATTTACTCAAACGATGGGTGTGAGTTTTCCTATTTTGGGTCCGACATTAATTATGGAAAAAGGGGAAGATGTTAATATTACATTTGATAATCAACTTCAAGATACAACGACCATTCATTGGCATGGAATGCATGTTCCGGCAGAATTTGATGGCGGACCCCATACGCCCATTCCACCCAATACAACTTGGAATCCTCATTTTACTGTAAAAGACCATGCTTCAACCATGTGGTATCATCCCCATTTAATGCATAAAACAAATGAACATGTTCAAATGGGAATCGCTGGTTTTGTTATCGTAAAAGATGAAGAAGAAGCATTGTTAGATTTGCCACGAGAATATGGAGTAGATGATATTCCGCTCGTTTTTCAAACAAAAACATTGGATGAAAATTTTCAAATTGTCACGAATATGGATTCCAGTGGATTAGATACATTTTTATTGACGAACGGTACACGAGATGCCTTCGTTGAAGTTCCTGCTCAAATTGTTAGATTCCGTTTACTGAATGGATCTTCCGAACGGTCATTCAACATAGGTTTAGATAATAATGCGAATTTTTATGTAATCGGGAATGACGGAGGATTATTAAATGAACCTATTGAATTAACGGAACTTTTAATATCACCGGGAGAACGGTATGAAATATTAATTGATTTGAATAATATGGTTGGGGAAACGGTAAGTATTATGAATATCGGTTCACATATTCCAAATGGAATTTATGGAGCGGAAATCGTTGGAGGAATGGGAGGGAGCTCCATTCCCTATTATGCAGATAATCCATTAAATGGCAGTGACTTTATATTATTGGAATTGGTTGTAACAAACACTACTAGTACACCCATTACATCCATTCCTGAAACACTTGTAGTTGTAAATCAGTGGAATCCTGAGGATGTTGATGAAACGAGGGCGATATTATTTTCTCCTGTTGTAATGGGACCGAATGGTGCTTTGAATGGACCATTTCAATTTAATGGTCAACCTTTTGATATTAATGTTGTTAATTATGAAATTCCTTTGAATAATGTTGAAATATGGGAATTAACAAATCAATCTCAAATTGCCCATCCATTTCATATCCATGATGTTCAATTTAATATTTTAGAAATAAATGGAGAAATACCTCCCGTTCATATGCAGGGCTGGAAGGATGTTGTTTTAGTACCGCCGCAAAATGGAACAGCAAAATTTATTACAAAATTCGAAGATTATTCAGATACATCGGTTCCCTATATGTATCACTGCCATATCCTCACGCACGAAGAAACGGGAATGATGGGTCAATTTATTGTCGTGGATAACTCGCCTCCAGCGGGAATTGATGTTGAGAATACCGAGCCATTAAATTTCAAATTGAATTCTGTTTATCCAAATCCCTTTAATCCCGTAACAACCACTACCTATTCTGTGGAAAGAAAGGAAACCATGTCTTTGCAAATAATTGATATTACAGGACGATTGGTAACTACATTAGTGAATGGTCAATCTGAACCGGGTATTTATAGTATAGAATGGAATGCCACACATGATCCAAGTGGCGTATATTTTGTAGTGTTAAGAAGTGAAAATCAGATTCAAACACAAAAAATAATATTGATGAAATAAGGTTCCCCCAATGGAATACAAAGACCCAATTTGCGACATGACCGTAACAGACGAAACAGCCGTATTCGATCTGATAAACCTGGAACCTGCGATCAATGCGGGATGAAACTCTTGCCGATGAGATTGGCAAACAAATAAAATAACAAAGGAAAAAAAGATGAAGAAACTAACAATACTACTGATGTTGATACTGAGTGTATCATTGATAAGTGCTCAAGGTAAAACTTGCTGTAAAAAAGGCGGATTCGAAAAAGGAAAATGCCAAAAGACAGCAGTAGTGAATGCAGAAGATCAGAATAGTACAAAAGCTAACAAAGCTGATTGCCCTCATGAGGGGAAAAAATGCGAAAACCCGGATGGTTGCAAAAAAGCGGACTGTCCTCACAAAGGAGAAAAATGTGATAAACCCGGCGAGTGCAGTAAGATGAAAAAATGCAATCAATCTGTTGAGTGTAACCACAAAGAAAAATCATCCCGATGGATGTTTTGGAAATAATCAACTCAAAAAGGTTGTTGTAAACAAAAATAGTCGTAAATTGCGTCTTGCGGGAGCGTGCTCTCGTAAGACGCAAAACATAGAGGAGGAAGACATGATAACAAAGTTCCACATAAAAGATATGACATGCGGACATTGCGGTCAGAAGATACGTGAATCTTTGAGGAGCAATTCCTCTGTAGAGAATGTGGACATTGACCTAATAAAGAAGTTGGTCACTGTATCATCTACTGCAGATAAAGGTGAATTGGAGACAATGATTAAGAAGATTGGTTATTCTCCTGAGCTGGTGTTATAACCATGTTGGATATTCATCCGATTGTTGTTCATTTTCCTATTGTATTAGTCGTACTTGCCCTTTTTCTACAGATTCTTGGTGTCGTAAAAAGATTGCCTATGAAAATGTCAGATGCGCCACTATGGATGATGTACTTCGCAGCAATCGCTGCTCTTATTGGTGTTGCATCCGGATATAGAGCAACAGAGATTATTGGACATGATGCCCCCGGACATGATCTGGTGCATCAGCATCGGAATATAATGCTATGGTTTACGGGATTATTAACCGGCGGGAGCATTTTACATCTTCTTGTAAAAAAGGTGCAAACTCCGATATATAGACTTGTCCTCTTAACGTGTAGTGCTGTTATTATGATAATAGGTGCAGGTAAAGGTGGAAAATTAGTTTACGAACATGGAATTGGAGTCATGAAATCTGAAACAGCCATAGAAAAAACCAGTAATATCAATGACCGTAGCCACTTGGATGATTCACCCCATACACATTAATAAAGAGTAGGGATATCTCAGAATGGATAATCGCATTTGTATCATAGATGATGGAACCTTTAGTATCAACAAGAATATATCAACAGCATATCAACTCAAAGAGTCTTTCAATCAGATGTGGAAATATAAAAATATTGACAGGGCAAAATCATTCTTACTAAAATGGTGTGACGAAGTATTTGAATCAAATATTAAACCGTTAATTTCATTTGCTAAATCGATGATAAAAAATCAAAAATTAATTCTAAACTATTTCAAATATAGAATGACAAATGCTAAAGTTGAATGACTAAACAACAAAATTAAAGTGCTCAAAAGAAAAGCGTATGGGTACCGAAACAATGAAAACATTATCCTCAATATCTACAACCTTCACAACAAAAAGTATCGTTTATTGTGAAGAACCTTATTAAAATAGAGTAAAATATGATTAGTGCAAACATTGATAATACTCAACATTTTCAAACTAAAATGGAAAGCAAACGAAATGAAACTTTTGACAAATAGAATAACCGGTAGAACTCTAATACTTATTTTGGTTGCAGCCACCGGTTTATCTGCTCAGTATTCTATAGAATGGCAGGTGAACCAGGATGCCTCCGAGAAAGGAATTATTTATTTTGATCTAAACGATGACGGGACGAAGGATTTAGCAAAAATATGGTTAAATAATGTCGCTTTCTTTGATGGCGATAATGACTACCAGCCAAGTTGGGAAATTACGGATTCTAATTATGACTACTTAAATATCTATGAAATTTATGAGCTTGAAAATTATGGTGTTCGATATGCAATCTTGATTTCGACAAGTTATGACCCGATTTATCGTTGTAAAGTAGCTGCCTGGACTATCTTTGGATCGGAACCCGCATGGGAGACGCCTGAACTTCAGGGTACAGTATATTTCTTAGATTCCAACGACATAGATGAAGATGGTGTCGAAGAAATTATTATGGGACTTAACGATTTTAACTATGAAACCTCAACCTACACGAGTAAAATATTAATTTATAATGCATTGGATGGTGCTCTTGAATGGGAAAGTGATTTGTTTGATGGTTATATCGCCGGTCCTTATGTTGGAAATATGGACGCAGATCCACAAAAAGAAATACTTTACAATCTTTATGATTATGAAAGTGAAGTGTATACATTAAATGTTCTGCAATTTGATGGAACAGTTGCAGTGGACGAAACGACAGCTATTTCTAATAGTCTAAGCTTAGGTAGAAACTATCCAAACCCTTTCAATCCAACGACGCAAATCCCGATTACAATTGAGAGTAAATCTAATGTTACAGTTAAAATTTATAATTCAACGGGGCAAGAAGTGATTACATTGTGTGATAAGTCATTAGATCGAGGGAATTATACCTTCAGATGGTTTGGGCATAATCAACATGGAAAACCAATGCCCAGCGGAGTGTATCATTGCCGGATCGAAACGGAAACGGCTTCACACAGTCGCCCAATGGTACTATTGAAATAAGACTGAATCATGGTCAACTTACAAAATAAATGGGTTTTGGTAATTCTGATTTCAATGCTCACTCCTGGAATGCATGCCAAAGATTTCTCCAGTTTCCTATACCCATGGAACCTGTCACTGGGAAGTTATTATACTTATGGGGAATATTCTACCGGACAGATTTATCAATCTAAAATGGGGTATTTTTCAATGGACAGACGTTGGAAAGATCGTTTTTCAATAGCAGTGGAAAAAATCAAAATCACGGGGGATGATAAATCATACAATCAAACAAATTTCTTCGGTCGTGATTATTTTTATATAAAACCTGAAATCAGTTTGGGAGGTATTGTGGGAGTGTTTCAAACAGACACCACTTATACCACTGACATGGACTCGTCTAATTCATCGTGGAATGTAGAAAGAAAGTCCAAAGATGAACATCACGGCTGGGTTGTGGGTGTACAAATCTCCGGTGATTTACCCTGGCTGGGATATGCTGCTTCTTACATCCGGTCTGAGTATCAGTACATTTTTCGAAAAGCCGATGAATATCACTATGATGAATCCATAGGGGAGCAGGACACAACCTACTTTTATGATTATTATTTCTATGAGCCGGTGGACCAATGGGCTGTCCATCTAAGCCGGCGTATCGGAAATCATGTTGTTCGATTAGGAGAGACCATTCAACAGTTTGATACAGAAATATTATCGACAACTTCCGGGGGCTGGGATTGGACCATTTCGGACAATTTCGGAAGTACACTTTCTGCCGGATTTGGGAAGAGTCGATATGCGGTTGAACCGGCTTTACTTTTGCTGAATAATAACCCGGATAATTTGACTAAAACTGCTTCTCTAAGGCTGTCGTGGCGTGTATTGGTCAACTGGCGTTTGACTGCGGTGGTTTCCTATCAGGAATTCCAACCGATTGAGCATTCCAAATATCATATTACCTATGGGGCTATTGGGATTCAAGGGAGATTTTAATGAGGAAATTAATAATATTATTAAGCATGATGGTTGCACTCGTAAGTACTGTTCATGCACAAAGTCAGTCAGAACTTTCTGTAGATATTGTCGTCAGTGCTGATCATGGCTGGCCGACAAACATTCTCATCAGCGGATATTCGCATTTAGAAAAAGCATGGTTAGGGATATCATTATATCCTTATGGAACACTGGATGTTCAAACAGGAGGGAGACACAGTCATATCGAAATGGAAAAAGGACATTTTTCACATGAGATACAGGTAGACCAACCCCTTTTAGGTGGAAGTTTTGAAGTCGCTCTATGGAGTGAAAAAGTAGACAAAGTTGATTGCACATTAGATTATTGCTATTGGTGTAAAATTAATGGATTTCATTTTGCCGATTTACTTGTCTATAAATCCGGTTTACTGAATGTGATGAAAGGATATGAGGATTAAGATGGAATTAGGATTAAGATTAGGATAAAGTTGAGCGAAGCAAAATCCCGTCGAATGTCGGGAATTAGGACATAATAAGGAAAAAGTATGAGTGGAATTTTTAATTCAGAAGTGACGATAAGCGACAGCGGTTTTCTGTTTGATCACGGAACCGGCTTGACCTATTCATTAAATGAAACAGGGCAATTCATTTTTACAAAAATGAAAGAGGAAGTCCATGCGAATAAAATGCTGGAATTGATTATGGAAGAATTTGACATAAATGAAGAAACAGCTCGAAAAGATATTGATGATTTTTACAGACAATTGAAAGAAGCAGGATTAATCGACTGATGGGAATTAATGTAGGAATTACCGGGCTTCATGCCACCGATAATCCCGCTCCCGGGATTGGCGTAATCAGAAGTCTGAAACATCCGGATGGTTGGGATGGTGAAATCATTGGACTTGCTTATGATGTCATGGATACAGGAATTTATGATGAAGATTTATTGGACCACTCATATATGATTCCATACCCAAATACAAACAGTCAACAAATTTTGGAAAGACTTTTGTATATACATGATCAGAACAGGATGGATGTAATTATCCCAACATTGGATAGTGAACTCGCTCTGTTTCAAAAACTCGAACCGGATCTGAAAAAAGCAGGAATTGCTATTTTTATCCCTGAGGTTGATGTGTCGAAAAAAGTATCCAAAGTATATATCGCGGATTTTTGTGAAGAGAATAATATTGATTCACCTACAACACGAATTATTAAAGAACCCGGAGAACTGGATAAATCAATTAAGGAAATAGGATTTCCGTTAATGGTGAAGGGTGTTTTCTATGAAGCATTTAAATGCCGGACAAAGGTTGAAGTGCTAACGCATTTTGATGAAATGCGGACGAAATGGGGATATCCTATCATTCTTCAGGAAGTCATTGAAGCAGAAGAGTACGATATTTGCTGTGTTGGCGATAGAGATGGAAATATGCTTGGTGCAGTTCCGATTAGGAAAACACGTCTCACGGATAAAGGAAAAGCATGGGCAGCAATCACGTTGAAAAATGACAAACTTTACGATTTATCAAAAAAAATACTGAAAGCATTAAAATGGGCTGGACCTTGTGAATTGGAAATTCTTCAAGATAAAAAAACGAAAAAGATGCACTTAATTGAAATTAATCCACGTTTTCCGGCATGGATATATCTTTGCACAGGTGCCGATCAGAATCTTCCGAAAATGGTTGTCGATCTTGCGCTTGGAAAAAAAGTAGACCCGTTGCCAGTAGCAAAATCCGGTGTAACATTTGTCCGCCATGCCACGGATCTTGTTTGCCCTATCGAATGGCTGGAAAAATTAACTACAATTGGTGAACTTCACTATTAACTCACCCAACTAAATCACTTACAAACTCATTAAACTCATAAAACTATTATGACTGAAAAAAGAATATACACAAAACCAACTATCATCCGGCACACAGTCGGGGTGATGAATAAATACGGTCGTCCGCCGGCAACGGTTCCAATGAACCGTCTTGTCGGATATGAAGTGAAAGAACTTGCAGCTAAATATGGTTCTCCGCTCTTTGTTCTTAATGTTCAAGAATTACGCGAAAAATATCGTGATATGACTCGGGCGTTTAAAACGCGATATCCAAAAGCGCATATTGCCTATTCGTACAAAACTAATTATATGAAAGCCGTCTGTTCTATTTTGCATCAAGAAGGTGCATGGGCAGAAGTGGTTTCCGGATTTGAATATGATATCGCAAAAAATCTGAATGTGGATGGTACTAAGATTATTTTCAACGGTCCGTATAAAACCAGGGATGAACTGATTCGTGCATTTACGGAAGGGTCGATGGTTAATATCGATAATTATGACGAAATGCAATTGATCGAAGATATCGCAGAGGAAATGGATAAGGTTTTGGAAGTAGGTATTCGGGTGAATATGGATCTGAACAATCCGCCTTGGCATAAGTTTGGGTTTAATATGGAAGCCGGACACGCATTTGAAGCGGTAAAACGGGCTCAAGCAAGCGGAAAACTAAAAGTTGTCGGCCTTCATATCCATGCCGGGACTTATATTGATGACGTGTCTATTTATTCGAAAGCAGCACAGGGATTAGTGGATTTTTATACGTATATAAAAGCTCAGCTTGGTGTGAATTTAAAATACTGGGATATGGGCGGTGGATATGCGTCACATAATACGTTGAACTGGGCGTGGGCGCCGGCAGAACAAACCTGCCCGACCTACGATCAATATGCAGAGACGATTTGTCCGATTTTGATGAATGGGCCTTTTTCAGCAAATAATGCACCAAAATTATTTATAGAGCCGGGGAGAGCATTGGTGGATGAACCAATTTCTTTAATTACATCTGTCGCAGCGCAAAAACGTCTGCCAAGCGGAGCCAGAGGAATCGTGCTGGATGCAGGGATGAACATTTTATCTTCTGTCCAGTGGTATTCGTATAATTTTCAGACCGGACAAGACTCCGGGTTTATGGTGGAAGACACTGTAATCTACGGTGGGCTTTGCATGAATATTGACGTTTTGAGACAAAGTGCTTCTGTGCCGCCTGTACGAAGAGGTGACTTGCTGGTGATTCCGCACGTAGGTGCGTACAATATCAGCCAGAGTTGGCAATTCATATATTTACGTCCTGCGGTAATCGCCATTGATGGCGGTGAAATTCATGTGATTAAAAAAGCAGAAACCAGAGAGTACGTCCAAGAATTTGAAGATGTCCCGGATAAATTTAAATAATCACCCAATTCTCTAAAACCCTAACATTAATTCTGCCGGAGAAGATTGAATTAAAACCAATATGTTTAATTCTGCAATGAAAAAGCACTTCACTCTTACGATAAGAACCGTTTTTCAATCTTACGGAGTGTTAGCCTTTTCTCCTCATCCCGTTCCGGCTGCCTTCGTTTTGTTGGCGACGTTTTATTATCCTATGATAGGATTGATGGGACTTGTCGGAAACCTTATTTCGAACCTCGTCGCAAAATGGATGCACGCAAATGATGAAGCATGGAAAGCCGGAATTTTTGGCGTTAGCGGCATTCTTGTCGGGCTGGCACTTGGAAAATATGCAGATCCATCTCTGCGAATGTGGATATTTCTTATCGTGGGTGCAGGGATTAGCGGTGTCGCATCGATCATGCTGGCAAACTTTCTCGCAAAATACGATTTACCCATTTTAAGTCTGCCATTTATGATGGTCATTTGGCTACTTTTACTATCGTTGGGGATCACAGAAGAATCTGTTTTTAAGCATACAGCAATTCCTTTTTTGAATAAAGTAGATATTGCCCTGTTTGAATGGCTTCCGTATCAATTATTTGAATTTATAAAAATGTTTGGCAGTATTTTATTTCAGGATAATTTACTCTCCGGCGTCCTGGTTATTATTGCGATTGCGTTATATTCCAGACTGTCTCTTATTTATGGTCTTTGGGGAGGTTTTCTTGGGATGCTGACTTACGTATTTCTCCACGGGTCTATTGACGGATTTCACGGATTGAATTTTGTATTAATCTCTCTGGGATTCGGCGGATTTTTTATCGTTGGAAACCGACACGGTTTTTCGTTAGTTACACTAGCCATTATTACTGTTGGGTTGGTTGACGCCAGCATGACAACTTTATTGACACCGATTAATTTACCACCACTTGTATTCGCATTTAATGTTGTGACTATTTTGTTTTTATTCCCACTCAAAATGCTCCCCCAAACGGTATCTCCGCTTAGATTAATCCCCATTCCATTATATTTGATTAAAAATCCTGAAACAAATTTGAAATGGTATAAACGATGGTCCGGACAAACGACACGACAAAAGACAATCTTAACCGTACCGTTTATGGGCGAATGGTCTGTTTTGCAGGGGAATAATGGAGAGTGGACCCATAAAGGAGTCGGGAAATACGCGTGGGATTTTGTCGTCAGAGATGTTAGAGGTCACCAATCGAAAGGTTTTGGTGCTGAATTATCAGATTACTATGCATGGGAATTACCGGTGTTATCTCCGGCACCCGGTACAATTTATTCCGTTGAAAACTCCGTAGAAGATAATCATCCCCAAACAGCCAATACAGAAAGAAACTGGGGGAATTACGTCATCATAAATCACGGTAACGGAGAGTTTAGTGAATTAAGCCATTTTAAGCAGGGAAGTATTATTGTCTATCCGGGGCAGCAGGTAAACCGCGGAGATATTTTAGGGCATTGCGGAAATTCCGGGCGTTCTCCGGTTCCGCATATTCACTATCAACTTCAATCAAGTCCGGGCATCGGTGCTCCTACCATACCTGCAACTTTCGCCGAAGTAACGATTAACCGTGACATTCATATTAATGAAATACCACAAAAAGGTGATTTGGTTTCTGCAGTCACCATGGATGAAATATCCACTTGGAGTCTGCTTGGTAAAGAAACTGAATCATGGGTCTTTCAAACTAAAATTGGATGGCGAAAATCTACGGAAACTCTCACATTCTCTACGGATGAGTTTGGGTTACCTGCGATTGTATCGAGAAGTAATCATCTGTGGAGAATTATCGATTTACCGAATTTTATTATCATTCGTCCGGATTTTAAGACTTTCCCTTCATTGTTAACATCTTCAGTATGGATTCACATTGTAGGAGATCGATTAGTTCTGCCAAAATACTTGGCGGACGGATTTTCGTGGAATTCCGGAAGAATATCACGAAACGAGTCAAATTGGCTTATTGAAACAGAGGGTAGAAAAATACACTTAACCGATGACGGCGTTATTGAGAAAGCCACAATTATAGAGAAACCTAATATCCAATTTATTCTTAAGGACCGGATCGTAAAGAAACAGTAAACGCAGTTTTTGGATTATGGTTTACAGTTAATGGTTAATATGTTTGCCCTATTGTAATCTGTTATTAATGAGGTGAATTTTTAAATCCTTTTTTGATATAACCCATTCGTTCTGTAAATGACATTTTTTTACAGTAACGACAGGGTTTTTCTTGTTTTTCTGACGAACGAAGTGATAAATGTCATTTATTTTACAGGACAACGTGTCCTGTAAAAGTTTGTGTACCATCGTTTTTTGGTTTTCTCAACAGCTGAGTTACGATTATTTCGAAAATTATCATTTAGTCTCGAGTAGGATACATCTTAATAAAAAACAAAGTACCGGAGTACAATAATGAGTCGCATATGAATTATTGTCAATAGAAAATGATTCACTTTGTTCATCATTTTACTCCAATCCTGATTTTAAAAGTAAAAAACATGAGTCCATTCCCGCTTGCGCTAAATCTTCTTGCCCGGTTGGTAGCCCAAAAGAACCTTTTCGGAGTAGGCTCTTTTAACATAAATTTTTCCTTTCATAAAGATTCAGCAATCGGTAATTTTTACCGGTATGAGAACTCATCTAATTCGTCGAATCGCCAAAATCTTAATCCTGTTTATCCTGGTAGGGATGTTTCCGTCTTCCGGCAACACGGCATTTGCGTCTTCAGACCCGGATAAAACCGAAAAGACAAAAAAGTCAAAGAAAAAGAAAAAACCGAAAAAATCATCGAAGAAGAAAAAGAAATCCACAAAGAAAAAAAGGAAGCCAAAGAAACGTAAGAAAAGTTCTTCAAAGAAAAAACGGCGTCCCAAAAAGAAAACAAAGAAAAAGAGACCAAGTAAAAAACAACGTATATCAAAAAAGAAGAAACGTCCTGCGAAAGAATCCAGTATCGTACATTCTCCTCGTGAAGATATAAAGGCAATAGACTTTGCCGGTGAATTATTTAACCTAACAGAATCGCTAAATACAAGCTCACGCGAACTTGCCAGAGCTACAAGATACCTCAATCCTGTTCATCAACAAAAAGCGGTGAGGATAGAATCCAAGCCACTTATGACTGTACGAGATTTGGAAAAAGCAGCAGATCGCAATCCCGATGATTTACAGTTACAAAGAGAATTAGCTCTACATTATGAATCAGGTTATGAATGGGAAAAAGCAAAAGATATTTATTTCCGACTGATTGTAAAGAATCCGCAAAATCCTGATGCACATTATTTTTTAGGGTCACTATATAATTCTACCGGAGAGATGGTAAAATCGCAACAGGCTTTTGAAGAAGCGATGGACCTGAAACCCGATCACAAGGCAACGCTGGAAGCACTAACGATTTTAGGACAATCACCGGAGAAAAAAAAGGTGACAGAGCAAGTATTACTTCGTTCGTCAATAAAAGACCCGGATGGTCCGGCTCAGCAATTAGCTGAAATTCAAAAGAGAATTGATGACGGATTATTTCAAGACGCAATTCGGTTATCGAAAGATGCGATTGAAAAATATCCGCAGAATGGTGGATTTATTTATCTTCATGGAAAAGTTCATGAAGAAATCGGAGACATTGATAAAGCAAAATCTGCATATCAGAAAGCCATTCTTATCGATGTGAAAAATCAGGATGCTTACACCGCATTGGCAAATGTGTACTTTGAACAGGGAAAATATATTTATGCCGCACTAACGTATACAGATGTCATCCGTTTGAAACCCGGCAATATTGACGGTCGCTATATGCAGGGATTATCATACTACCGCGCAAATGAGTGGGGGAGAGCCGCATCCGCCTGGGAGGATTTACTGCATTATCAACCCAACCATCCGATGGTGTTAAATTTACTTCCACAGACGTACTACGTTTTAGCCGTTGAATACAATCGGACCGGACAATCCGCGTTAGGCAGGACTTCCTTTGACAAAGCCATCAGCATTAATTCTAATTCCTTTGAATGGCTACCGAGTGCAATGCGTACGCTTGGGAGACACTACAGAGATAAAGCCATGTACAAAGAATCTCTCTCTGCATACCAAGAAGTGATTGAGCTTCGTCCAAAGGACTCATCAGCGTATGTTGGTATTGGAATAACGTATTGGAAGATGGGAGAATCACAACTGGCGAAAGCGGCGTGGGAACGCAGTTTGGAACTTAACTCTGATAATAATGAAGCAAAAGGTTGGCTTATTTTAACAGCTCAGGAATCCTAAAGAAGTTCAGCATATTGTATCGTATTTTCTTATTGTTAATTCTATTTTCTCTCTTAAGTGCAGAAAATACCATAGATGAAAAAGTCACAGCCGGAATCCATGCATTTTACAATTACGAGACTCAATTAGCGATAGACATTCTTACCCAAGCCAGAAAAGATGGACCGGAACATCCTGCAGTGCATTTAACATGGGTAACTGCTCGTTGGCTCCATAGTCAGGCAAACGATGAGGTCGAAAATTCTTATCGACGTTTAGAGCAAGATTTAGATGAAATCATTCCGGTATATGAAGCATTAATTCAACAATATCCGGACAACCCACGGTATCGGCTATTTTACGGAACTGCCGTCGGGTTGAATGCCCGGATTAGTCTAGGAAAAAAAGAATGGATATCGACTCTTATACATGCATGGAAGGGATTTCGGATTATACGAAAAGTGCATAACGAACATCCTGAATTGGTGGATGCGCAGCTTCCGATTGGAATCGTTGAATATTATGCAGGGCTGAGCAATGTGTTAGTCAAAACAGCGGTATCACTTTTTGGACTTGAAACGACGAAAGAATCTGGAATTAAAAAAATAGAGTTAGCTGCAAATAGCGGAGAGTATGCATGGATTGAAGCACAAAGCATTTTGTCGTTTCTTTATACATGGGTGTTAGACTCCCCCGGTAAAGCGTTGAATTACAGCCATAACCTCACTGAGCATTTCCCAAAAAATTATTATTTTAACATCATGTATTTAGAATCACTTATTAATACCGGTAAACTTAAAGAGGCAGGGAGGTTAGAGTCATATCTTAAACAATACCTTGAGGTACTGACTCCTGTTGAGCAGTCTTGGTATTCCGGTTATATCGATTATGAATCTGCCTTGTTGAATTATCACTTGGGAAATTTGGATATTTCCGAATCGTTGGTAGCGCAAGCAGTTGATAATTATGGTGCTGAACTGGATATTGTTTTAGCGAATGCGTTATTGTTAAAAGGAAAACTCAACGATTTAAAAGGAAGAAGAACAGAAGCTGTATCCTGTTATACGAAGTGCATTGAACTCAATAATTTTTCATCTGCGGTTGTAAATGCAAAAGAATATTTGGACTCTCCTTTCGTAAAATGATTTATCATACGTAAATTTGAACGGCGATTATGATAAAAAGAAAGAAAACAAAACAAGTATTGGTTGGTAATATTACTGTTGGCGGGGATGCACCAATATCCGTGCAGTCGATGGCGACAACAAAAACTTACGATACTAACGCAACATTAAACCAAATAGAAAATCTGGAAGATGCGGGATGTCAAATTATTCGTGTAACTGTCCCGGATGAAAAATCAGCGAAGGCATTAACCGAAATAAAAAAAAATATGACCGTCCCATTGGTCGCCGACATCCATTTTAATTATAAAATGGCATTGATGGCTGTCGATGCCGGTGTGGATAAAATTAGAATTAATCCCGGAAATATCGGATCAAAAGAACGAGTAAGAGACGTTCTCACAAAAGTGAAATCTGCCGGAATCCCAATACGTATCGGTGTAAATGCCGGAAGCCTAGAGAAAGATTTATTAGAAAAATATGGATATCCTACTGCAGAAGCAATGGTTGAAAGTGCTCGTCGCCATATTAATATTTGTAACGAAAATGATTTTCACGATATTATTGTCTCTCTGAAGGCATCTAATGTGAATCTGATGCTTGATGCAAATAGATTATTTTCTGAGGAATTCGATATTCCGCTACACTTAGGAGTGACAGAAGCCGGCCCAATAAAATCGGGGACAATCAAATCATCTGTGGGAATTGGAGCTTTGCTTGCAAGTGGTATTGGTGATACAATTCGGGTGAGTTTGACCGGCGATCCTGTGGAAGAAGTCCATGTTGGATACGAGCTGTTAAAATCCTTGGGGTTGGCGACAAAAGGAGTGACCATCGTTGCCTGCCCAACCTGCGGCAGACTTGAAGTGGATTTGTTCAAAATTGCAGGAGAGATGGAAGAAAAATTGAGTCATATTAAGACACCGATGTCTATCGCCTTAATGGGTTGCGCCGTTAATGGACCAGGTGAAGCATCGCATACAGACTTAGGAATAGCCTTTGGAAAAGGCGGCGGATTATTGTATTATCAGGGGAAGAGCATAGGCAAAGTTCGGGAAAAAGACGCCATAAATCGTCTGGAAGAATTAATTAAGCAGTTCGAGGAAGAGAATGAAGTATCATCTGAAAATGAATAAAATTACGTTTGGTCTGATCATTGTGTTTGGATTGCAGATCGGATTTACACAAATACCGATGGATAAAAATATTTCTCCCATCGTTGCCTATTGGCGAACGCTGACTCCGGAAGAAAAGGAAGTATATCTCTTCTCGTATCTTACACAAGTTTATGATACGTACACAGGTTTGAAAAATGAATTAGGCCACAATGAATTAACCACTTGGTATTACAACAATCGTGCAGAATTAGTATTCGGGATATTTGATAAACTGGAAGATACCGATATTATTGAATTTGTCGGTTGGGTCGATGAGTACTATCGACATGATGAATTCTTAGACAGACCATTTTACGAAGCCCTTTCTTTTGCCTTTCGTTTTCAGCAAGCATCAGGTGAAACCATCTGGGAAAAATACGAAAATTTACAATTTGGTAAGATTCATCCACAGAAGGAATAATACACTCACGGAGTATTTTCTCCCAACACAATCCTAACCTAACCTATATAAATTATGCCACAGAAAAAAATGTTAGCCAAAGTGTTAAGCAGTACCATTCAGGGTATCGATGCTTACATTGTTGAAGTAGAAGCCCACCTCACGGGAGCGAAATTGCCAAAGTATCATACGGTTGGACTTCCTGAAGGAGCCGTCAAAGAAAGTAAGGAGAGGGTAAAAGCCGCTATTAAAAACAGTGGATATGATTTTCCGTTTAAACATGTTACAATCAATCTGGCTCCTGCAGACATCCGCAAGGAAGGATCTGCCTTTGATCTCCCGATTGCCATCGGAATTATGGCTGCTTACGGATATGTACGCCATACGTATTTAAATAACATCCTTATACTCGGCGAACTTGCACTGGACGGAAGTTTGCGCCCGGTTAAAGGTGCGTTGTCGGTTGCAATTTCTGCCAGAGGTAATGACATCCGCGGCGTAATTTTGCCAAAAGAGAATGCGGAAGAAGCCGCTGTTGTAGAGGGAATTAAAGTCGCCGGGGTTTCCTCTTTGTCTGAAGTCATTGCGATTCTGAATGGCGAGGTGAGTATTCAGCCGGTAATAGTTAATCGGGATGAAATGTTTAAACGAAATAAAGTATATACTGTTGATTTCAAAGATGTCAAAGGGCAGGAGCAGGTAAAACGAGCATTGGAGGTTGCAGCATCCGGCGGGCATAATGTAATTATGATCGGGCCTCCCGGTAGCGGTAAAACAATGCTGGCTAAACGTTTACCTACGATTCTACCCGACTTGGTTCTTGATGAAGCCCTTGAAACAACAAAAATACACTCTGTTGCCGGTATCTTACCCACTGGAAGCGGGTTAGTTGGAACACGTCCGTTTCGATCGCCACACCATACGATTTCTGATGCCGGACTCATTGGCGGTGGCGGAATGCCGAAACCGGGTGAAGTCAGCTTAGCGCATAATGGAGTTCTATTTTTAGACGAATTACCGGAATTTAAAAAGAATGTATTAGAGGTCATGCGCCAACCTTTGGAAGACGGACATGTTACTATTGCCAGAGCAGCAATATCATTGACATATCCATCAAGATTTATGCTGGTGGCCGCCATGAATCCTTGTCCGTGTGGTTACTCAACGGATCCCAACAATGATTGCACCTGCGTTCCACAGATGATTCAGCGATACATGAGTCGAATATCCGGCCCGCTGATGGACAGAATTGACATCCATATCGAAGTTCCTGCGGTGCCGTTTTCTCAGTTATCCGGTATGGAGGCGGGGGAACCTTCCGAGGAGATTACAAAAAGAGTACAGAAAGCGCGACAAATTCAACTGAATAGGTATAAGTCTACAAGCGGAGTATTCTCTAATTCACAAATGCAAACAAATGAGTTAAAAGCTTACTGCAAACTGGATAAAAATGCGTCTGAAATGATTAAAACGGCTATGGAGAAACTCGGACTTTCTGCGCGAGCGTATGATAGAATCCTGAAAGTATCCCGTACGATAGCAGATTTAGGAGGGGAGAAGACGATTCAAGTTCAGCATGTGAGCGAGGCGATTCAATATCGCAGTTTAGATAGACAATTGTGGCGAGGGTAATGAAGAGGTTAACAGAAGGAACAGAAACTAATTAGGAAGATGTTTAAGATGAAAAATGATGGATATGGATTTACTGAAATATCTAATCACTTGAATAGGAATGGATACTCTATAAAGAATGGAAACTCATTTTCTTGTAGTTATGTGAGTAGTATTCTAAAAAATAAAAATGAGATTGATGATGTTGATAATCAGTTTTAAGGAGGAAGAACACCGAATTATTTGTGATTTTGGAATGTGTATTTTCATACAATATATCTAATAAATATAATTTGGGAAGTCATTTCCAATAAAGATTGTTGAGTATTACATTCTGTGTAGAGTTTTAGATGATTTGTATAGTATCTGTATTAAGTAACTAATAAAGGTGGTTCAAATGAAAAACATAACAACAATCCTAATTTTCACTATTTTTAATACATTTTTTGTAATGGCTGATGGGAGTGATTTTCATCCCACAAGAGATTGGAATAAAAGGTTATCTAACAACAAGGATAATCATTTATCTCATCTTATATCTACATCACCAAATATAGAGTTTGAAAGAGACAATCAATTCCCCAATTTTGAAACTCTTAAACGAAATGGACTCCTTGAAAGAGATGGGGATTTGTATCTCTATTTTATGTTAATCCAAGATTGGGATGGAAGTGATTGGGTGAATTATTATCAAGGTACTTACACCTATGATACGGATGGAAATCTGTTGAGTCGGTTAAAACAAATTTGGGATGGAAGTGACTGGGTGAATGATACACAATACACCTACACCTATGATACGGATGGAAATCTGTTGAGTGAGTTATTTCAATATTGGAATGGGAATGATTGGGTGAATGATTATCAAGGTACTTACACCTATGATACGGATGGAAATCTGTTGAGTGAGTTATGGAAAAGTTGGGATGGAAGTGACTGGGTGAATTATAGTCAATGGACTTTCACCTATGATACGGATGGAAATCAGTTGAGTGGGTTAGTACAAACTTGGGATGGAAGTGACTGGGTGAATTCTTATCAATATACTTACACCTATGATACGGATGGAAATCAGTTAAGTGAATTATACCAAACTTGGGATGGAAGTGACTGGGTGAATTCTTATCAATCTACTTACACCTATGATACGGATGGAAATCAGTTAAGTGAATTATACCAAAGTTGGGATGGAAGTGACTGGGTGAATGAGTGGCAATACACCTACACCTATGATACGGATGGAAATCGGTTGAGTGAGTTAGGACAATATTGGGATGGAAGTGACTGGGTGAATGATTATCAAGGTACTTACACCTATGATACGGATGGAAATCGGTTGAGTGAGTTATTTCAATATTGGAATGGGAATGATTGGGTAAATGATAGACAATATACTTTCACCTATGATACGGATGGAAATCGGTTAAGTTATTTAAGACAAGATTGGGATGGAAGTGGTTGGGTTAATGATTGGCAATACATTTACACCTATCAACCATTATTGGGAACAGATGATGAAACCAATCAATTACCATCATCCTATGTTCTCCATCAAAACTACCCTAACCCTTTCAACCCATCAACTACAATTCAATATGACTTACCAAAAGATTCACAAGTCAAAATTATGATTTATGATATTATGGGTAGAGAAGTAAGAACATTGATAAATAATCAACAAATGGCTGGTTTCCAATCAGTGGTTTGGAATGGAACAAATGACTTCGGACAAGAAGTTAGTGTTGGGATGTATCTTTATAGAATTACAGCGGGAGAATTCCATCAAGTCAAAAAGATGGTTATGTTGAAATAAGATTTTCTCGTAATTATGTGAGAAATATTTCACAAAATAAACAAAATATCACGGATAAAAACAACCAATTCTTCGTCGGTAGAACTCTAAATAATCTGTTAATAGACAGATGTGTAATTACACCGTAACAAAACACGGGATTGTAAACATCAGCTACGAATGGCACAAAGTTTCCCCGATAAATCGGGATTTACAACACGAAGGAAAAAGGTAAAATAATGACAAAAATAAAATTACAAAAAATATTTACACCAACCGTTGTAAATCCCTTGTTATCAGTTTTATGCTTGCCCCGCAAGAAGGAACGACTGTACTGGGGTGCATTTTGAGTGTTTACATCCCGCGTTTTTTGCGGGGCATCCCGTGTGCTCGCATCCTGTGTTTTGTACGGGGATTTTTGCGGGGGCGAATAATCCAGGTTATATAGTCATTTCTATCTTGCATCAAAGAAAAATCTGTCATATCCCTAACTTTGTTTCAGCCAATCTTGTCTAACTCGTTCAAGTAAAATAAAAAACTCTACATCATCAACTTTTGCTATCTCATATTTCATATCAATTTCCTCAAATCTTTATTTGCTGAAACAGCAGATTTCATCAGTTTAATAATTTTCTTCATCACTTTACGAGTGAATGACTTTAACCAATCTGTAAATCCTTCGTGGATTGGTGAAACTTGAAACTTGGGTTTCACATCAACCATCTAACCTCACTTGTTTCATCATGTCTTCATGCAGGAATCCATTTGATACCAGAATAGAGTCGTCATATATCGAATAAGGTTCTCCGATCATTTTTGTAACGATTCCGCCGGCTTCTCTAACGAGGAGAATTCCTGCAGCTGTATCCCATGGATGCAGATCAAACTCCCAGAAACCGTCTACAACTCCGCGTGCTACATGACATAAATCTACCGCCGCAGATCCAAGACGACGTACGCCCTGAGTGATATCTGTAAATGATTTAAACAACTCCATATTTCTATGCCAGTTTTCGTTATGGTCATATCCAAACCCAGTAACCAATAAAGATTGTTCCAACTCCGAAACACCGGAGACATGAATTGGCTCATTATCACAAAATGCTCCCGCATTTTTAACAGCGGTATACACCCGATTCACCGGTAATTCAACCACAACACCGACGATGGGTTCTCCATTTTGCAACACGGCAATTGAAACTCCAAACGACGGATATCCGTGCACAAAGTTTGTTGTTCCGTCCAAGGGATCAATCACCCAGAGATAATCAGAGTCGCGATAGGTCGTGCCGGATTCTTCAGCCAAAATGCTATGGTCAGGGAAGGTAGCTTGAATGTGAGAGATGATGGCGTCTTCTGAACGGCGATCAGTCTCCGTTACTAAGTCCGTTTTCCCTTTATGGTGAACATCCCGTGGGTGATGCAGTGTGCCCAAGATAATTTTTGCTGCTGATTTTGCAGCTCCAACTGCCACCGAACGAAGGGATTGAGTACTAGCCATTAATGTTAAATAATTACGATTTACGTAACACGTATCACTTATACGGTTTATGTTCTACTGAAAAGTATTTCTTTGTCATTTTTTTCAGAGCTGTAGACAATAGAATAATCGACAACAGATTTGGGAAAGTCATAAATCCAAGTGCCGCATCGCCAAACGCCCACACAGCATTTAGGCTTGCGATGGCTCCGATAAACACGAACACGACAAAAACCCAACGATATATTTTTATCGAACGTTCGCCAAAAAGATACTCAATAGAACGGTCACCGTAAAACGACCAACTGATAGCTGTAGATACGGCAAATAATGTTACAGAAATTGTGACGATTTTATCTCCGTATGCAAATAACCAGGACAATCCTTCCTTAAACGCAAATGCCGTCAGCCGACTGCTGTTTAATAAATCACCTGCAAATTCCGGGTTGATACGGTTCACATAAAATTCTGTATGATGCCATGCACCTGTCGAAAGAATAACCAACCCGGTCATTGTACAAATTATAATCGTATCAATAAACGGACCCAGCATAGCGACGGTACCTTCTCGTACTGGATGCTTTGTTTTTGCAGTAGAGTGTGCAATAGCTGCCGACCCCTGTCCGGCTTCATTGGAATATAAACCGCGTTTTATTCCCCATAGCATCGTGTTCATAATTACAAGGAAAGCCCCACCGCCAACACCGGCGATTTCTGCCGGGGGATTGAATGCCATTTGAAAGATGAGTTTTACACTCCCTGGGAGTAAGGGGAGATTAGCAAACAGAATTAACGAGGCTGCAGATACATAAATGAGCGCCATAAACGGAGCAAGAAATCCTGTAACGTGGCCAATCCTTTTGATTCCTCCAATGATAACCAACGCAACAACGGAAGAGAGTATCAACCCGTTAATTATCTGTAACATGGATAGGTCAAACCCAGTCCAAATGGTGTGTTTGATCATTAATGCACTCTCCGGAGACATGAATTGCAAAAATTCAGAATAAATTTGGTCAGAAACGGTGAATGACTGAATTGCATTTCCTGTGGCAAATGAACAAATAACGGCGAATGCTGCAAATGCAACGGCTAACCATCGCCACTGACGACCCAATCCATTTTCAATCGTGTACATTGGGCCTCCGGCAGTGTATCCTAATGAGTCCATTTCACGATATTTCAGGGATAAGGTACTCTCTGCATATTTCAAAGTTGTGCCAAAAAATGCCGTAATCCACATCCAAAACAATGCACCGGGTCCGCCGAAGTAGATTGCTGTGGCAACTCCGGCAATGTTCCCAATTCCTACGGTAGCAGAAAGTGCCGTCGCCAAAGCACGAAAATGATTCAAATCTCCTTCATCATCGGGATTATCATAAATACCGCGTGTGACTTTCACTCCATGCCAAAAATATCGAATTTGAGGAAAACCCAATTTGAACGTAATGAAGACTCCGGTTCCAACCAAGATAAGAACCATAAGAGGAATCGCCCGTTGAGTTGGGAATGACCAGACGGTTTCAAAAAAGGATAAGCCGAACGCATACATAATAAAGAAGATTGCACTGAAAGCTAAGAGTCCATACGTTGATCGTTTCATAAGAGTTTCCGGTTTGTTTTGAAATAAGTGAACAAAAATTACTTCTTATAAACCGGAACAGTAAAGAACTATTCTGAGAATATTTTCGTTTTTTTATCAGGCTATTCTTTGATCTTCTCAGAAATTTACAATCCATCCAAGGCGGATAAATCTTAAATCTTAATTTTATAAAGCAATTTGTGTAATTTCCAGTCATGATACGATTAAACGAAAATGAAACACAGGCACTTGTAGAACTACTTCAGCCCGAAATAATACGTAACTTGAATCCGAACTATCGTGCAATATTGGAAGAATTACACAACAAATTAACACATACTGATAAAGTGGATTTGTATGTGGATGGTGCGGCTGATCTCCATTCAAAAACTGCCGGAATAGGCGGGGGGTTTTACCGTAATGGAGAGGAATTATTTGCCTTTTCCGAATATTTGGACGATGCGACCAATAACGATGCTGAATATTCTGCGTTAATCAAAGGACTTGAAACAGCAAAAGTATTGTGCGTTAATCAGCTTAATATTTACGCGGATAGTGAATTAGTCGTCAAACAAATTAACGGGCAATATAAAGTAAAGCATCCACGAATGAAAATCTTACATTCAAAAGTGATGATTCTATTAAAAACTCTTGAGAGTTGGTCTGTGCAACACATCCCGAGAGAAAAAAATACAGTTGCAGATAAACTAAGTAAAGAAGGTCGCATGAAGGGGAAAAGAAAATGAAAGCTTTAATTACTGCTGGTGGGCATGGAACACGATTACGTCCAATTACGCATACGCAAAATAAACATCTGATTCCCATTGCAAATAAAATAATGTTGCAATATGCATTGGAATATGCCGCTGAGGCGGGTATTAGAGAAGCTGGGATTATTATCAATGCCGGAGATACGTCCATACAAAACGTATTTGAGGACGGAAATCAATTTGGGCTGGAGATTACATATATTCCACAAGACGCTCCACTTGGACTGGCGCACGTCGTAAAAATATCTCAGGACTTTATCGGTGATGATTCATTTGTATTTTATCTTGGTGATAATATTCTTGTGGGCGGAATCAAACATTTTATTGATGATTTTACTAAAAACGGTACCAATTGCCATTTGGTCTTAAGTAAAGTTTCAGATCCAAACCGTTTCGGTGTAGCTGAGATAGAAGGTGGAAGAATTCTCAGCATCGAGGAGAAGCCGGATTACCCCAAAAGTAACCTCGCTGTGACTGGAATTTATGTATATGATTCTACAATTTTCGAAGCAGTAAATAATATTGAACCATCCGCAAGAGGAGAACTGGAAATATCTGACGCACATCAATATCTGTTAAATAAAGGATATTCTGTGAGTTATTCAGAAATCACCGGTTGGTGGAAAGATACCGGAAAACCATCTGATTTACTGGAAGCAAATCGTTTAGTATTGGATTCTATCAAACACAAGAAGCTCGGAATCGTTGATGAACATTCAACTATTTCCGGCAGAGTCCAATTTGGAGGAAACTCTAAGGTTATTAATTCTACCATACGCGGTCCGGTTATCCTTGGAGAAAATACGAAGATTGAAAATAGTTATGTCGGACCCTATACATCCATTGGAAAAGATTGCGTTATAAAAAACAGTGAATTGGAATTTTCTATTTTGATGAATGGTTGTACGATTGAAGATATTCAAAGAAGGATTGAGGCTTCTCTGTTGGGGAATGACGTGGTCATTCGCCGGACACAAAAGAAACCGGTAACCCATCGAATTATGGTTGGGGATCAAAGTCGGATTGAAATAGAATAAAACTTTACTGAAAATGAATCATATAAACATGGTGGTTTGATAGATGAATATTCTTAAATTTTACGACACGTATTTTTCACATTAACTTCGAAATAACGACCCATGGGACTGTTTAACTCAGCATTAGATACATTTAACTGGATTTCCGGCGATGTCGCCATAGACTTAGGCACCGCAAATACATTGATTTGGCTTAAAGGAAAAGGAGTCATTATCGATGAACCGTCAATTGTTGCCCGATCTGTGCATGACGGAAAAATTGTTGCCGTCGGGAATGACGCAAAATATATGGTGGGGAAAACCCATCGGGATTTAGAGACTATACGACCGCTCCAAGACGGTGTCATTGCCGATTTCAATATGACGGATGGTATGCTTCAGGGATTTATTCGGAAAATTAACTTAAATCGGTTAGCACGCCCAAGGATGGTGATTTGTGTACCGTCCGGCGTGACAGAAGTTGAGCGTCGTGCGGTTAAAGATTCCGGTGAACGTGCGAATGCCCGCGAAGTTTATCTCATTGAAGAGCCGGTTGCTGCTGCAATCGGAATTGGTCTGGACATCAGTAAACCCATAGGAAATATTATTGTAGATATTGGTGGCGGAACGACCGAAATAGCTGTAATTGCACTAAATGGTGTCGTGACAAAGGAAGCCATACGTATCGCCGGTGATGAAATGGATGAAGCGGTAACACATTGGTTTCGCAATGAACACAAATTAGAAATAGGACTTCCTACAAGTGAAGCGATTAAAATCGCCGTAGGTTCCGCGATGAGAATGAATGCTGAAACAGTTTCCGTTAAAGGAAAAGATTTAGTTTCAGGCATTCCCAAAACAATTGAAGTATCATCTGATGAAATTCGCCAAGCATTAAAAGATCCGGTCAATGCGATTGTTGAAGCAGTAAAACAGGCATTAGAAAAAACACCACCGGAACTGGCAGCTGATATTTTAGACCGAGGAATTATCATGACGGGCGGCGGCAGCTTATTAAAAGGAATCGATCAGGTTATTCGTGAACGAACTCAGGTGCCTGTGAATGTTTCGGAGGAACCATTATTATCTGTCGTTCGCGGGACAGGTATGGTTCTCGAAGATGTGAAAAAGTACGAGGCGGTATTGATGTAACACGATGAGGAACTTGCCTCTCACACTGCTACGAAATAAGCATCATATTGCTTTTTTAATTTTTATAAGTCTTTCTCTTAATCTGCTATTCACAGAAGACTCCGAGGAAATCACATTACTCAGAGAAAAGGCCATTGATACATTCTCATTTTTATACTCACCTATCGCGTGGATGAATAATGCAGTATTACTAGAAGAAGAAAATGCTTTATTAAGAGAAAAGAATTTACAATTGTCTCTTCAGATTGAATCGATGGTACATTTAGCAAAAGAGAACCAAAGGCTGGAACACCTGCTTCAATTTAAACGTGAGAGTCAGTTAACGTTAGTCCCTGCAAAAGTCATTAATAAAGGTATTGCACCCGGAATTATGTCTATGGCGATTGATGTTGGGACGCGCTCCGGGATTAAAAAACACAATCCGGTTATTACATCCTCCGGTGTGGTTGGAAAAGTGCTCATCGCCAGCAAACGATCTTCAATTGTTCAGCTGTTAAATGATGCAAATTTCAGATTAAGCGTACGTATTTACCCTAGTGGTGCTACGGGTATTTTACGTTGGACTGAGGACAAGTATTGTGTTGTAAATGACGTTCAGAAAAATGCCAATATCCGTGTGGGTGACAAAATTGTCACTTCAGGTTTTAGCGATATATTCCCGAGCAAACTGCCTGTTGGTGAAGTTGTGGGAATTCTTGATGAAAGAGGGAGTTTCCAAATAATTGTTTCAGCTAAAATTTATGACGATCTTTCCTCCTTAATTAATGTTTTTGTTATTACAGAGCAAATAAAATGAAATGGACTAATATTCTTTTACCGGCAATTGGAGTTTTCTTCCTCCAGTTGTTTTTAGTGGAATTGCTGTCTATTCGTGGCATACGTCCGGATTTTTTACTGATATTTATTTTATACATGAGCGTAGCAAGAGGAAGTTTTATCGGAATAATAATGGGATTTATCCTTGGATTATTATCTGATTTTGCGGGTACGGGAACATCATTTGGACTTTCACCATTGACATACGTCCTGTCCGGCTATCTTTCCGGATTCTTATCCAAAAGATATGAACGAATGATACCCACTTATTTTCATCTTACTTGGATAGGAATTGTCCTCATTCACTTTTTAATATTTTCGTACATACAATACCAAGTATTATTTAATATAGATTTATTATCGTGGATACAACAATGGTTATTAGTATCAGCGTATACTCTCGGATTTATTTGGATACTGCAATATATCTTTCCTCTTGTCCGGCACGAATAAATGCTAAAAGCTAAAAACGTTATTCCTAAGCAACGTTTAATTGTCTTTACTATCGTTGTTGTTATTTCTTTTATTACATTGATCGGTCGATTTTTTCAAATACAAGTTTATCAGCATAACACATATCAGACAAAAGCAGAAGCGAACCGCATTAAAGCTGTGATGAGGAATGCGCCAAGAGGATTAATTATCGATAGAAATGGTAAAATATTAGTTGATAATTATCCAACATATGTTCTTTCATGCATTCCAATCGAAATAGAAGATAAAGATGCACTAATCAAGCTAATATCCAAATTAACCGGACTTGATTCGCTCTTCTTAAGGCAAAACTATTCAAAATATTATCGAAATAGGTTCTCACCGACTCGCCTTGCCAAAGATTTATCATTCCAACACATAAGCGTTCTGGAGGAACATAAATCGGAACTTCACGGGATTCAAATAACACAATTTCCTGAACGATATTACCCAACACAGATTTCCGGAACACATTTTTTAGGATATGTTAACGAAGTAAATCAAAACATTCGTGGAAAAATTAGTGATAAGAAACAATACGAACTTGGGGACCTTATAGGTTGGCATGGGTTGGAAAAAGAATATGAATCAGAATTAAGGGGAGATAAAGGGGTAAAATATATTGAAGTTGATGCATTTGGAAGGGAAGTTGGGAACGTTGATGAGTACAAAGATATTCCACCGAATCCAGGGAACAATCTTAAATTAACCATTGATGCCAAGTTGCAATTGCTACTGGAAGGATTAATGAGCACTTATCAAGGAGTTGCCATCGTTTCTAATCCGAAAAATGGAGATATTTTATCTTATGTTAGCTCCCCGTCTCACGCGCCGGATCTTTTCACGGGTTCGGTATCTTCAGAGACATGGAGTAATATCCTTAACAATCCGGGGAGACCGTTGGTCGACAGAGTCAGCTCGGGTTTATATCCACCGGGGTCAACGTTAAAAATGATTACTGCATTGAGTTTGCTGGACAAGAAACTTATTGATCCTAAATGGGCCACAACGTGTACAGGAAGTTATTTTTATGGAGACCGGACCTTTCGATGCTGGAACGAAAATGGACACGGAGAAGTGGATCTCAGAAAAGCGATTGCGCAATCGTGCAATGTATACTTTTATAAAGTTGTTCAGAGATTAACGTTGACGGAGTGGTCTGAGACTTGCAAACAATTTGGTTTTGGCAAGAAAACAGGGATTGACCTACCAATGGAAAAAACCGGAGTTATACCTACATCGGACTACATGAATGCTCGCTATGGACGCTGGGGGTGGTCTAAAGGTGTAATGCTTAATGTGGCCATCGGGCAAGGAGATGTGCTAGTAACTCCTTTACAAATGCTTCATTATATCAATCAGATTGCCACTCACGGAAATGCAAATCTCCTACATCTTGTACACAAAAAACCAGAGGAGCCTTCTCGCAGACCGGTATTTTCATCAAAAACATGGAAAAGAATAGAGAGATATTTAACTGCGGTGGTTTATGATAATAAAGGCACCGGGAAGGCGGCTAATCCAAATATAAAAAATGTAATTATTTCAGGGAAAACCGGAACTGCAGAAAATCCGCACGGTGAACCTCATGCCTGGTTCGTCGGCTATGGTAAGAAGGAGAATGATATCGTCTCTGTGGCTATCCTCATTGAAAATGGAGGACATGGAGGAGAAACCGCTGCACCTATTGCTCGAGAAGCATTCCGTTCTCATTTTAATAATAGTGCCTTAAATATTGAAACGTCAAATTCCGATTATTAATTTTGTTTTTCAACGCCAATAATAAAATCTCCGAATTAAGCTATAAAATCCCTGCGATTGTGATTATCTTGACCGCAATCGGACTATTCTCATTGTACAGCGTCTCACAACATCAGGGGGGTGATTTCTTTCATTCTGCTTTTTCGAAACAACTCATATTCGTTATTCCATCGATAATTGGATTCCTCTTGATATTTTTTATTCCACGACATATTATCCATAATTACAGCTATGTTCTTTATGTTTTTGCAGTGATTGGAGTTGCCATCCCTTATCTTGGTTCACATATTGCCGGGACGTATCGATGGATAAACATTGGTGGGATTGGATTTCAACCGTCAGAATTCGCCAAGTGGATTTTAATCCTTGCTCTGGCACGGTATTTATCAGATCATAATATTGAAATGAGACGGATAACCTCAGTTGTGATTCCATTTGGGATAGCGCTAATCCCTACGGCGATTGTTTTGAAGCAACCTGATCTGGGGTCTGCAGTTATCATGATTGTACCTGTAATGACGATGTTGTATTGGGCAGGCTCAAGACCTTTTCACTTGTTTATACTTGTCGCTCCCTTATTAAGTGTATTAACAGCATTTCATACAATTCCATTTACAATTTGGGCTTTCATATTGGCGATTGTAATCTTTTTTTCCAGACCGAGATTATTATTCGGAGTGAGTCTGTTTTTCACGAATATATTTTTAGGCTTACTGTGGCCGGTCATCTGGAACAGTCTGCGGTCGTATCAGCAAAATAGAATATTGACGTTATTCAAACCTGACCTAGACCCTCTGGGAGCAGCCTATCAAATAATTCAGAGTAAGACAGCAATCGGTTCCGGTGGGTTTATAGGAAAGGGTTGGGGGATGGGGACACAAACTCACTTAAAGTTTCTACCGGTTCAGGAATCTGATTTCATTCTTTCTGTGATTGGAGAAGAACTTGGTTTTATCTCTATCATGGTTATTTTTCTTTGTTTTGCATATATCATTTTAAAAATTCTCAAAATGGCTTATGACTCAAATGACAGATATTTCTCTTTAGTGTTGGTTGGAGTTTCGACAATACTTTTATCTCACGTATTTGTGAATTCTGCAATGACGGTTGGATTGATTCCGGTTAAAGGACTACCTCTACCGTTCATTTCTGCAGGGGGATCTTTTTTGGTTTCATGTTACATGATGATAGGTCTGATATTAAATATCGGAGATACATCTCGTAGTTGAGAGGGAAACCTATTGGAGATACATTACAGTAGCGGTAAATTCCAGTCATTCAAAAACGCATGAAATTGCTAAAAAGGTCATTATGAATAAAATACGCATGTTTAAAACTATTCTGATATTTGTAATTCTTGGCGGGATTTGTTTTGCTCAAAATAGTACCTCACGGGAATTAAAAAGATTAAATGCAAAGATAAATCGCGAAAAAGTAAGAGTTGATTCGCTGGAAACAGAAATTCGCATTTTGCTACCGGATCTCAGAAACACGCTTCGGGCTACAGTCAATGCTAAACAACAAACGGATTCCGTGGCAATTATGTTGATTAATCGTATTAATACTTTGCAAAACAAAATAAGTCACTTAGAAGATAAAGCTGCTTATGTTGACAGTACTAATTTTGAATTACTAGCTCAGCTTGTCATGATTGAGAATAAAATTGTCACCTTGACAAGTAGTTTTACGGAGATGTATAGTTTGAAATCCGGCAAGACTTCACCCTCTCACCCCGCTAAGATTAGCCCGGCAGAATATAAAAAGAAATATATTGAGAGTTTAAGCTATTATCAAAATGGGGGTTATGAGGAAGCCACTACCGGATTTTCCAAATTAGTTATAAATGATCCGATGAATGAGTTAGCAGATAATAGTCAATATTGGTTAGCGGAATGCTATTATTCGCTGAAAAATTATAAACGTGCAGTAAAAGAGTTTGAGAAAGTGTTCACTTTTCCCGGGACAGATAAAGATGATGATGCTCAGTTAAAACTGGGACTGGCTCATCAAAGTATGGGCAATTTTGAGAAAGCTCGTGAGGAATATCAACGATTGATAGATTATTTCCCCGGAAGCGAATATTACGAAAAAGCAAAAGAAACTTTAAAACAATTAAACATAGAGTAGACTAATTTATGGCGTTAAAAATATTTTACATAACAACGGAGATATCTCCATTTGCAAGTACTTCTTCATTAGGTAACTTTTCTGTAAAAGTTCCTTTATCCCTCCAAGGAAAAGGTCATGATATTCGTACAATGTTGCCAAAATATGGTTTCGTAAGCGAACGAAAATATATTTTACGAGAAGTGATTCGCCTAAGAGAAATACCATTTATTTACAATGAAGAAGAAATTATAACTTCTGCCAAGAGCGCTTTTATTCCAAAGACAAGAGTTCAGGTGTATTTCCTCGAAGATATTAATTGGTTTAAACCCTTAACAAATTTATTATATAAATCAAAAAATGGACGGATTCTTAGTGACAATGACATGAGATATTCATTCTATGGAAGTGCTGCTCTTGCGACGCTGCCGCACTTATTTTGGAGTCCGGACATCATGTTGGGCTGTGGATGGCAGACATCATTTATCCCCATCGTTTATCAACAATTGTACCGAGATAAAGAATTTTATCAAGGGATAAAAACTGTGCATGTAGTACATTCTTTGGGTGACTATGATGTATTTAGCAGAAAATCCTTTGATTTGGCAGGAGTAAAACTCCCTGACTTTTTCAAGGATGATCATGTCAATTGTCATGAAGCAGCATCGTTTTTCGCTGATCAAGTGATTGTTTTTGATACCCCTAATAATAAGGTATCAGAAGACCTCCTTAAATTAGAAGGTGTTAAAGAAAACAAGGATAAAGTGACCGTGATTGAATGGGATGACGCATCTCCCGATTATGACGCAGTTGCCATAGACTTAGAAGCAACTCTTCAGAAACTTTCTGACTAATCGAACGTACACAGACCATCTTTCATGAAACATACACATTTTATAAACCACTTTCTGTGGCTCGCAACTCTTAGCATCTTTATCGGGTGTACAAGAGAGCCGGAACCGTCTCCGGATGACTCTATTGTCGGAACGATTATGTCATTTCGATTAGATCCTGATTCCACCAGTTATTTTCGCTCATACCGCTCTTCACCGGAAATGGGCGGGGTGAGTGAATTATTCTACGGAAGTCAAGAAGGTTATTCTGATATTTATTCCTTGGTAGAAATTACACCGGTTGAGGCCGATTTTTTTCTGGATACACTTTATTCGGCTGATAGCTTGATAATGTCTGTCTTTTCCATTAATGCAGTTTATTTTACACTAAACTTGGTTACATCGGAAGACACGATTACTCCTCCTGAACTTTTTTATTTTTCCAGCGATGGTGACACCAACCTATTTTCACAGGAAGAATCATCCTTTTTTACTTTTAATATAGACGGCAACTTACAGACAACATCCTCCGGAGCTGTCACAATTGTTACAGATACCTTAGATAATTCGTCATTCCAGTTTGATGTAACTGATATATTTCAAGAGTTTATATTAGACACAAATCGCCTTAATTCATTTACATATAAAATAATCGGCGGTGAAAGGATGGATAGTCTGGTGGCATTTAATGCACCAAAGATGGACGTGCATTATTTCCGAATAAGTGAGAATACTGACTCAACTTGGACAGATACATTAACCACGACATTTTCTACGATTGAAAAACTGACAATTGTTAATCCGGGTGATTGGGTAGAAAATGAAGGAAGATTCTCTATCGGACGAGCAAAAGGGTTAAAATCAATACTAAAATTCAATTTGGATACGCTGAATACATTCTCTGATTCTATTGTTTTTAAAGATGCAGATTTATACTTGCAACGAGATGGAGATGAGTTTGAAAATGCCGGCTATAAAGTTTTATCCTATCCTTTAAGAGATTCAGTAGATATGAACCTGTTTTCGGTAGAAGTTATGGACACGACCAGCCTTGAATTTATTGGGGCTAGTTCCGCATTCACCGATACAACGGACAATTATGTCATTCTAAACCTTAGGAATTTTATTGCATATCTTCATCTTGGACAATTATCACGATATGAGCTACAGTTATCAAGTTCTGCTGAAAATAACCCGTTTATTACCCAAACATTTATCAATGACGATACGTTTCATCCCTATATAAAGGTACGATATGTGGTTACGAAATAGACTGATTACAAGCATTGTATTATTGACAGTTGTTTTTGGTCAGTCAATGATAAACACATATGGCATAGGAAACCGGATTGGGATATCGGACCCTGCATCCTTGGGAACATCTTCAGCCGGATTATTGCCTTCTTTCAGAGAGGGAGTATCCTTAATAAATCCGGTAACATGGAATAAACTTTCTTATGCGTATATTTCCTTGGGGTACAAAGTAAACCACTCCAAGATTGAAATCCCCGCAATAGAAAACGAAATTACAGGTGTCGGAAAATTTCAGCTAATCGTGCCTATGAAAAATACCTATGCATTTGGATTAACCGTTACACCGTATTTAGACAGGTATTTCCTTTTACAAGGACCTGAGACAGCATATATTGACCCCGTATTTCAAGACACACTTTCATTACAGAAAACTATTTCCGGATATGGCGGTATTAATTCGCTGTCAGCTGCGTTCTCTTTCCCCTTGACGGAGCATGAAAGAATGGCAGTTTCTCTGGAATATTTATTTGGGTCATCCCGTGGAGTAAAAACACTTCGCGTTAATGAATTAGATTACATCCAAAAAGAACGGGATATTTACAACGGTGTATTGTTTCATGTATATTTCCACAGTCAGCGACTAAAGTTCAAACAGTACGACGTGGGTGCTTATTTGTCATTTTCTTCTGCGTTATCTCCTATTTCGCTCGAACAACATATTTACCATCCATTTGAAGATGCAACAACCACGTACGCCTCTGATTTAGGGAATTACGATTCGTGGGATTTCCCGTCTCCGAGTTTAATTCCTTCTCCGGTTGAAAACATCTTCGAAAATGTCCTTTCACCTACGGAATATCATGTTGGTTTTGACATAAAACGCAAATCAGTAAGTTTTCAGACAGAGTGGCAGCATTGGCAGGATAATTCAAATAAAGCGGAGGATTTTTCCGTAATTGGAGAAAGAATCCAATCTTCGGACCATTGGAATATCGGCTTAAGTAAATTCACTCCTCAGCTGTCACGAAGCAGCAAAGATATTTTTGAATACAGATTTGGTCTGTCAATGAAACGTTTTCTAATTTCATCATCAGAAGAATGGATTAATGAAAAGGGCATTTCATTTGGCATAGGAATACAATTTGGCCCTATGAAAAATCAAGTTGATTTTGGATATTCTCTTGCAGTAAGAAATGGCTTATATTTTGAAAATGAAATAATTCAATACATTAATGTGGGGTTAAGTATTGGTGATTTATGGTTCGTAAAACGGAGACAAAGATAAAATGAAAATAATACAATCAAACTACCAAATAATATCCATTTTGTTAGCCACGTTCTTTCTCAGCATGTGTGTACCACCATCAAAACCTGTGGATGACGGAAGTGCTGACTTAGAAAAGTTGGATTCACTTCGTGAGCGGAGATGTCCACGGTTAATGAGTAGTGCGGCAGAATATTACCGAAATCGAGACTGGCCGGCAACCTCGAGAGTCTACGGTGAAATTATAGAACTTGGATGTGATGAATGGGACACAGACTATGCCTCAGAAATCTATCTGTACTATGCCGTCGCGTATGAGAATCTTGGTAAACTTGACAGTGCAGAGGTTGTCTTGTTAAAAGGACTTCAAAATTTACCGGACGATGTTAATTTAAGAAAACGATTGGCGTATGCCTATAAGAAGCAAAATAAAATTAGTCAACAAATTAATGAATATGAACGATTGATTGACATGGTTCCGGATGATCTGAACATTATGACTGATCTAGCAGAATTATATGGCGATAACGATAGGTTTGACGACCAAATATTCGTATTGCGCAAGATTTTGGAGAGAGATCCCGAAAATGAAATTGCTCAAAGTGAGATCGTTGTTGCGTTCAAAAAAAGCGGTAAAGACCCGCTAAGTTTCATGAAAGAACGATTTGAACAAAATCCTGATAATACATCATACGGTATTGATTATGCTGAAAATCTCCTTGTGAATGATCGGTTTTCTGAAGCCGTCAAAGTTTTAGAACGTGTTGTCAGAGTAGATAATACAAGTAAAATTGCATTGAATAAACTTGCGGAAGCACATTATCGGAATGACGACCTTGCCTCGTCTTCAAAAACTTACGAAGAATTGTTTAAGTTAGATCCCAGAGATATAAAGACGCCCATTACGATTTCGAATATAAATGTTGAATTGGAGGATTTCGAAAAAGCCATGCGATGGGCTGATAAAAGTGTTCAGATATCAAGGTCATCCGGTGAATCTCTCGGGCAAAAAGGAGATGTCTATTATAAAACGTTTCAATATTGCAGATCTGCTGATATCTCTCTTGATGATCGTGTGATTGCTACCTTGGCGTATAATTATTTTGAAAAGGGCGAAGAGGAAGGATGTTATCGTTTTTCTAATTCCAAATCGTGGTTAAAAGAAAATGAAGTTCTCTTTACGAAAGCGAACTGGTTTATGTTAGACTCTGACGTAAAAAGCAGAGGATATCTCAAGCCACAGTCAGCATGTTACAAATGGGTTGACGAAAAGCTCAAGAAACAACCCGGTTGGTAAAGGAAACGATTCATGTCCTTTTTGAAGAAGACAGATTCCAAATTATTTGAGATATTGCAAAAAGAGTCCCGGCGGGAGCAAACTACGCTGGAATTAATTGCGTCGGAAAATTTCACCAGTTACTCTGTATTGGAGATGGCCGGTGGCGTCATGACGAACAAATACGCAGAAGGGTATCCCGGGAAACGATATTATGGCGGTTGTGAAGCCGTGGATGAGGCAGAAAATATCGCCAGAGACCGGGCGAAAATACTATTTTCTGCTGAATATGCAAATGTACAACCTCATTCCGGTTCACAAGCAAATATGGCAGCATTAATGACATTTGTGGATGTGGGAGATACCGTGATGGGACTTGATCTTGCACATGGCGGACATTTGACGCACGGCAGTCCGGTGAATTTCTCAGGAAAATTGTACAATTTTGTTTCTTATCATGTGCATCCGAAAACGGGGCGCGTAGATTTTGATGAAGTACTATCTTTAGCACGAAAACACAAACCCAAACTTATAATTTGTGGCGGAAGTGCTTATCCGCGGTTTATCGAGTTTGAGCAATTTCGCGAAGTTGCAGATGAAGTCGGGGCGTTTCTTATGGCAGATATTGCGCATCCTTCCGGCTTAGTTGCCACCGGATTGCATCCTTCTCCGATGCCATTTTGCGATATCATAACAACCACGACACACAAAACGCTTCGAGGTCCTCGGGGTGGAATGATTCTGATGGGAAAAGACAGAGAAAATCCATGGGGAAAAGTAGCGCCAAAATCCGGACGGGTAAAAAATATTTCGGAACTCATTGATTCTACTGTTATGCCCGGAATTCAAGGTGGACCTTTAATGCATATCATTGCGGCAAAAGCGGTTGCATTTGGTGAAGCACTAACCTCCGAGTTTAGAGATTATACTGAACACGTAGTAGAAAATGCCAAAACGATGGCAGAAGAATTTCTGAAAAAAGATTATGCGTTAGTCTCCGGCGGAACAGATACCCATGTGATGCTTATTGACTTAACTAACAAGGGAATTACCGGGAAAAAAGCCGAAAATGCGTTAGAACGTGCCGGAATTACTGTGAATAAAAATATGGTTCCCTTTGATCAAAAAAGCCCGTTTATCACGAGTGGAATACGAATTGGTACTCCGGCAATTACGACTCGTGGAATGGGAAAAGAAGAGATGAAGCTTATTGCAAATCTCATTGACCAAGTTATTCTGGACCCTGAAAATGAAACGCTGACGGCTTCCATAAAAGAACACGTGCATCAAATCTGCAAATCTTTTTCGCTCTATGAGGAACTTGACTCCTAATCAAAAAACCAATCTGCTTATTGAACAAATGGCTGGGGATTTGTATACCTCCAGCCGTTTTTATTTAATGTGCATTCTTATTATATTGTTTGCGAGTGCATGTGCGCCAGCCTATTATCTGAAACATCAACCAAATCTCACATCCTCATATTTTCGGTATAAGGTAGATCATTTAGAAAAATTAATAGAAAAGAATCCAAATGATTTGGAGCTTTTAATCACAGCAACGAAACTCAACACACAATATGCATACGGTTTTCTTTTAGAAAAAGCAGATCGATTGAAATCTGAATCATATCAAACAGCAATTTCCTTATATGATGAATCGATTACATATTTTACACGTGCGGAAAAATATGGTCTTCATGCGCTCAGTATTCGACATCCGGATTTCCCAAAATGGATAAAGACAAAATCAACTCAACATATATTGCAAACAGAAGATGTCCCAATTGTCTATTGGACGGCAGCAGCAATTGGCGGTAAAATATCAGCTGGTAGAGCGAACCCAGCAGACCTAATTCAACTGCCGGACATTGGATGGTTATTGGAACATGCTATCGAAATATCTCCCGGTTGGAATTATGGGGCATTATCTTCAGCGATGTTTTCATACTTGATGAGTCGTCCGGATAAAAATGCGACCACTGAAAAACATGCGTTGAGTTACTATGAAAAAGCAATTATTGCTTCCAACGGTTTGGATTGTTCGTTGTACGTAACTTACGCTGAAAAAATTTCCGTTCTAACACAGAATCGGTCTGAATTTATATCCTTGTTAAATAAAGTATTATCCTTGCAAGCAAATGATAATCCGGAATTATATTTCAGTAATATTATTGCACAATCCAGGGCGGAATGGTTATTAACACAAACAGATGAATTATTTTACTAAAGGAAAATATGAAACACAATTATAAGTATTACCACCGGATAATTGTCATGGTTATGATAATTATCTTTTCATCCATAAACGGTAAAACTGTCATCAAGATGGCAACGCTTGCTCCCGAAGGAACAAAGTGGCATGGTATGATGCTTGAGATGGGACAACAATGGAAAAAAGCAACAGATGGTGCAGTCGTTCTGAGAATTTATCCGGGTGGCGTTGTGGGTGACGAACGAGACATGATACGCAAAATGCGTATCGGTCAAATTCAGGGAGCTGCCATTAGTCTCGAAGGATTGTCTGAATTAAATCGGAACGTTCAGGCTTTTTATATTCCACTCTTATTGGAAGACTATGATGATGTCGATTGGTACCGGGAACGAATATCTGATGATTTAGTCGCCGGGATTGAAGCTGCCGGGTTTAAACTTCTTTTTTGGGCAGACGTAGGGTGGGCACATTGGTTTACAAAACATCCGGTGCGTTTGCCTGAAGATTTGAAAAAAACAAAAATATTTACATGGGCAGGCGATTATAAATCCGCAGAACTGTGGAAAAAAGGCGGATTTAGTCCGGTACCGCTTGCGACAACCGATGTATTGACCGGCTTGCAAACAGGGTTAGTCGATGCAATTGCGACAACACCGCTGTTTTCTTTATCCTCTCAATGGTTTGGGGTCGCAAATCATATGTTGGACATCAATTGGGGTGTCTTATCAGCAGCGGTTGTTATTGATTTACGAACTTGGCATAAAATAAAACTCTCTGATCAAAATATTATTATGAAGATTGCACAAGAAATGGCTCAGATTCATCAAGAAAAAAACCGGTACGATGATCAAGCAGCCATAGCCGTTATGAAAAAGCATGGGTTGGTTATTCATACACCAACAAATGACGAAAAAGAACAGTGGAAACAATTTATTCAAACATGGTATCCTTTCATTCGCGGGGCGTATGTTCCAGAAGAAATATTTGATAAAATGATGAAATTAAAAGAGGAAAGAATAAACATGCCAAAAATGAAAAGCAAATCCAGATGAAGCCACGTCCAATAATGGATCGTTTGAGGTTGGGTGAAGATATTCTTGCTCTTGCAGTTTTTTTTGCAATGATTTTCATTCCGGTAATAGAGACTGTGTCTCGTTGGCTGGATGTTCGTGGTATTCCGGCAGCACCTGTTTTAGTACAACATTTAACATTGTGGATTGGCTTTATAGGTGCAGTATTAGCCGCACAGCAGAATAAATTATTATCGTTGTCTGTAAAACCGCTTTTCAATTCTGAAAATGAAATTCATTTTGGGCGGTGGATGGCAAAAACTGTCTCCTTTATTGTCATTATTTCATTGATGTGGGGAAGTATCCACTTTATAAAGTGGGAATTTCTTTATCCGGTGGATATCGCGCCCAATATACCGCGTTGGTTTGCTCAATTGATTATTCCCATTGGATTTGCCCTGATCGCGTTTCATATCCTAAAAAATAGCGGAAAAGATCGCTTCTATATCGGATCTATCTTGATGGTATCTCTGATATGGTTTATGTTATCGATTACCGATGCATTTGTTGAGCAATCGTGGTTTGTTTGGTTTGGTATGTTGATTCTATTACTTTCATTGGTATTTGGTGCGCCTATCTTTGTTGGGTTAGGTGGAATTGCTGCTTTATTATTTTGGATGGATTCTACACCCATCGCATCTATTCCGGCCGAAACATACCGCATCGTTGTTTCTCCTACTTTACCTACTATTCCATTATTTACGCTTGCGGGATATTTGTTGGCAGAGAGTAAGGCATCCGAGCGCATGTTTCGTTTGTTCAGTGCATTATTTGGCTGGATACCGGGTGGAACTCCAGTGGTCGTGGTTCTTCTTTGCGGATTCTTTACTGCATTAACCGGGGGCTCCGGTGTTACCATTCTTGCGCTGGGCGGACTGCTTTACCCACTCCTGAAAAAAGAGGGGTATTCTGATCAGTTTACACTCGGACTCATTACCGTCGCCGGGTCGATAGGGCTACTTTTTCCGCCAAGTTTACCGGCAATTATTTATAGTGTGACCGCAGGAATTAGTGTAAAAAGTGTATTTATAGCCGGACTTATTCCAGGCATACTTTTGATTGTTCTGATGTCAGGTTGGTCTATCTTTCAGGGAAGGATTCAAAAAATTAAACGACCGCCCTTTAATATAAAAAAAGTTCTTAAATCTATTGTTGAAACCAAATGGGAAATATTAATCCCAATTATTATTTTATCAGGAGTGTTTGCCGGTTTTACAACGTTAGTGGAAACTGCCGCCATATCCGTAGTTTATATTCTATTTATAGAGGTTTTTGTTTATAAGGATTTATCTTTGAAGAAGTTACCGGGAATTATTGTGGAATGTGCAACGCTGGTAGGAGGGGTGCTTATCATACTTGGAGTCGCCATGGGGCTGACAAGTTATTTTGTAGATGCCCAAGTCCCGGCAATGATACTTACATGGGTAAAGACGGCGATTACATCAAAACTCACTTTTCTCTTGATGCTAAATGTCTTCCTACTTGCCGTGGGCTGTTTTATGGATATCTTCTCCGCCATGATTGTCATTGCCCCCTTAATTGCACCCATTGGAGCGCATTTTGGAATAAACCCAATACATCTTGCAGTGATTTTTATTGCAAATCTTGAACTGGGTTTCTTTACTCCTCCAGTTGGAATGAATCTCTTTTTGTCCGCTTATCGCTTCAATCGTGATATGCCCACGATATACAAATCTACATTACCGTTCTTTTTCATCCGGCTGATTGCTGTTTTAGTTATTACATATGTTCCGTTTTTATCCCTTTTCCTGCTAAACTAAAATTATAAGGAAAATATCACTTCGGCAATTTGTAAGAAACAATCCTTGACTAACGAGCGTAACACAGGATATATTCGCTCCCGTTATCAGGAGAAAATGCATCACTAAACGCTAACACATTCTTACAAAAAAAGGGACGGTGTCCCAAAACTTCATTCAAAAACTTAGGAGTCTCTAATATGAAGCGTTTTATCACAACTGCATTTCTCATCACACTGACCATCACCGGTCATGGTTTCGCGCAAAGTGAAGCCGGTGCTATTTTCTTACTTATTTCCCCGGGTGCACGTGCCGGAGGCATGGGCGAAGCTCAAATCGCAATCGCTGATGACGCATATGCAAGTTACTGGAATCCGGCAGGGCTTGGCTTTCTCAAAGGAACCGAAATCGCCATGATGCACGTCAATTGGCTACCAAACTTAGCAGATGACCTCTACTACGATTTTTTAGCATTTCGCCGTCACGTTCCGCATCTTGGGACGTTGGGAGGCCATATCATTTATTTAAATCTTGGTGAGCAAATTAGGATGGGAGATCATCCTGATGACTATCAAGGAGTCTTTACCAGTTTTATGATGGCATCAACGATCTCTTATGGTGCTATGTTGTCATCGAACTCAGCTTTCGGACTCAATGCCAAAATATCTTACCAACACCTTACAGAGTTTGGAGCAGGAGCTGAAGAGGGGAAAGGGACCTCCATTGATTTCGGATTTGATCTTGGTTATCTTCACAAAGAATTTTTACTCTCACGATTAGACGTTGCCGCAACTGTAACGAATATCGGTCCAAAAGTGGCGTTTATTGATCCTGCTCAAGCAGACCCCCAGCCCACAAACCTTACGCTCGGTTTTAACTACCACCTGATTGACTCAGAATATAACCGATTGAACCTTGTGTATGATGTGAATAAAATGCTGGTTGCTTCCTATCCGGATATGGATTGGGACGGCGATGGCTATGTCGGACGATACGACGAAGAGGGGCATTCAGACCCGGATGGTGAATATAACAAAGATGGTAAGAAAGAAATCGCGCATACCGACCCGATATATTTTGCCATTTTTACCTCATGGGTTGACGATTGGATTTTAGGCGGAGATCAGGATTTGGCACCCTCAGATGGAAAAAAAGATGGGATGATTGGCGGATATGAATGGGATGCCGCAAATGATATAGATGGAGATGGAGAACCTGACGAGAATGAAATGGTTAGAACAGATCATGTTGAGCCTGGTGACTCGGATTGGGGGCGATATAATGCTTACGGCGATATAGAAGTTGGAAGTGGCGATAAACGCTCAATTAAGAATGAATTAGATAAATTAATTCATAATTTTGGAATTGAATATTGGTACTCAAAGTACTTTGCCCTGCGTACCGGGTTTTACTACGACAAAACAGGAAAAATTGCTAATCCGACAATCGGCGTTGGACTTCGTTTTGGCGAATATGGGTTTGATTTTGGCTACACATCCGGTGAGGTTGGGCATCCGCTGACGAACACCATGCGCTTCTCATTGAACTGGCAATTTTAACAACTATCACGCTCATTCATGTTGCACTCTCAGGGCAGGACGTGGATATTCATCCTGCTCATTTTCGTTACTTCTGCATTTTCTGACAGCTTAACCGGGTTTCTTAAGGTCGCAGCAATCCGGGTAGAATTTGCCGTGGATGACGCGCCCGGTACAACGGGAGATGGTACGTTTTTGCTCACCCTTGATACGGAAGCATGCGGGAGTTATACCATAGATCCACCTCCGCATAATCAGGCGTATTTTATATCGCAACTCAACGCTGTAGATTCATATTATCGAACAGTTTCCGATAGTATGTTTGGCATAGATATACAACATTCAACGGTCTATCCGGACGAGCCTGAATCTACATATACATTACCAAATATCATGTCGTGGTATCATCCGTATGGTGTAACGGATGAAGCTCGCGAAGAGAGCTTAACCCAACTTTTTCGTGACGCGCTGACTGTAGCTGATACAATTCCGTATAATGAATATGATTTGGTGGTTGTATTTCATGCTGGTATCGGGCAGGATTTTTCCCTCCCGACGCTTGACCCTACACCGGAAGATATTCCCTCAACCTATGTTGACCGTGAAATGTTGGGAACACCTATCAATGGCGTCGAACATGGAATGATTTTACCGGAAACACAAAACCATTTATTATTCCCTGAGACTGAGTCCATATTTTCCTCATCAGAGGATCCGTGTGAATATCAATTTGGTCTTACCGGTACATTTGCGTTAATGATCGGATTTTCCGTAGGATTACCACCTTTGTGGAATACCGAAACAGGGGAGAGTGGTATCGGCGTTTTTGGGCTCATGGATCAGGGATCAAACAACGGACGGGGGATAATTCCATCACCACCGGACGCGTGGACCCGAAAATGGGCAGGATGGACGTCGCCGGAAGTTATCATCCCCACAGCAGAGAAGATTTCACTTTCGGCTACACATATCGACGATTCGCCTATCCAAGTTAATATTAATCAGGATGAATATTTTCTGATTGAAAACAGAAATAATTGGCACAAAGACGGGGTCAGTATTGATTCAACCCGGTTTGCTATTTGGGAAGAAACCGGTGATTATCCGGCTTTTTACAAAATATTATTTGATTCAGTAAACATTGAGATTGAAGATAACGGAGTCATTACATCCGTCCCAAGTTATGATATAGGACTTCCTGCTTCCGGATTACTCATTTGGCATGTGGATGAATCTGTAATTAACTCAGCACCGGATTGGTATTCCATTAATGCTGATCGCAGCAGACCCGGGATTGATTTAGAAGAAGCTGACGGTGCTCAGGATATCGGGTATCCCTCTATTCACATGTTCGCAGACCCTTCCAGCGGGTATTTTGGCGATATGTGGTTTAAGGGCAACCAAGAGTATGCATCCATCAATGGGACAGGTGAACCTGTTTTTGGTCCTTACACCTACCCGAATACGCAATCAAATGATGGAGTATCAACCTTTACACAGATCGAAAATATAAGTGCTCCAAATGATACGATGACGTTTACGGTTTCAAATACATTATTAGTAAACGGTTTTCCTGATACGACCGCGTATTTTCGTATGGTGTGCGACATCAATGATGATGGCACAAAAGAAATAATCGGGGGAAAAGATTCACTGTGGTGGGCTCCGGAAAATGATGTTATGAATCGAAAATATTTTATTGCAAATGATGGGACATTTATTATTGATGGAGAAGCACATTTAACAAAGTTTAGTCAACCGGGTTTACCTACCAGAATCTATGTTGCTGTCCATAATGATGATTCTTCCTATCTTTATAGTTTTGAATATTATGAAGAAGAGCTAAATGTAATTCCGGAAGAAGATGAACCATATCTTGATCCAATATGGATTGTTAATAATCAATATCATACTCAAATTAGTATGTTGGGAACAGTACAATATCAACAATTTCAAAAAGAAGCAGTATTACATAGTTCAACTGATACACTAATAGCAATAATTGAAGAAGATGGTGGATTAGGTATTTATAAACCCGGTTCTCATTTAGTTGCATACCAAGACATGAATTTTGTCTCTATCGCAGCTATTGACCTTAATTTGGATGGGAACCCGGATATACTAGCTACTGATGATGCAGGTAAATTATATGCGTTTGATAAAAATCTTATTTTAATGCCCGGATTTCCGTTAGGAGAACAGTTTAATTCGCCAATATTTGCCTTTGATGTGGTGGGAGATAACCATCCGGAAATAGCGGTCGAATCCAGCAGTGGAGATCGGATTGTCATATTAAATTATTTTGGCGAAACACTGTATGAGATTGCAAAATTTCAGACGGAGGAAATTCAGTATTTTGGAAATATGACGGAATTTTCTTACTTAGCAACATCGTTTAATCTTTGGAAATTTGATGAAGCAACTGACCCCATGGGGAATGAGTGGTCTCATCAGAATGGGAATCCTTATCAGTCAAGAACATTGGCATTGAAATATTCTGAATCTGTTGCCAACCAATCACAACTTTTAGATGCAGACCGATGCTATGCTTATCCCAATCCTTCACGCGATGGATTGGTGACTCTTCGAATTCAAACTGAATCTGCTGAATCCATCGAAATTAATATTTATGACCTTGCAGGGTATTATGTTGAGAGATTTTTCATAGAGCATCCCGCACAAGGTATGCCAAATGAAGTTATTTGGAACGTGAGCGACATTGAATCCGGTGTCTATTTTGCGAATGTAACGGCAAAAGCGGGAGAGAAGACTCAGACGAAAATCATTAAGATTGCTGTGATTCACTGATGGTACGTGTTTTTATATTATTTCTAATATCCTTTGGGTTTTCTCAGGTAGATTATAATCACCCTGAGCTTGATTGGCAGACAATTGAAACGGATCATTTTATGATCCACTTTTATGGCCAGACGGAATTATCCGCCAGAGAAGGGGCTACGGTAGCCGAAAAGATTTATCCTCACGTCACCCAATTATATCAATATGAGCCACCGTCTAAAACACATATTATTTTTTTAGATACGGATGACATTTCCAATGGCGCTGCATACTACTATGATAATAAAATTTATATTTGGACATCCCCATTGGATTTTGAACTCCGAGGAAGTCATCGTTGGCTGCAAAATGTTATTACCCACGAGTTTACGCATATTGTTTCAATCCAAACCGCCATGAAGGCCGGGATGAAAATACCCGGGGCATATTTACAGTGGATGGGTTACGAAAAGGAGAAACGAAAAGACGTTTTATACGGATATCCGAACACATTGGTCAGCTATCCGATTCCGGGAACGGTTGTACCTCCATGGCTAGCGGAAGGAACAGCACAATATATGTATGAAGGTGCAGATTTGGATAATTGGGATACACACAGAGATATGATACTCCGCGACAGAGTTTTGCATAATAATCTGCTCACATTTACCGAGATGAACACTTTTGGAAAGACGGGAATCGGGAATGAATCCACCTATAATGCCGGATATGCGATGTGCCGATTTATTGCCGAAAAATATGGAACGGATAAATTAAAAATGATTATGGTTGAATTATCTTCTCCGTTTCAATTTTCGATTGGCAATGCGATAAAGCGAAGTATTGGTATTACCGGAGATGAACTCTATAATGATTTCCAACGCACATTAGAACAGTATTACGAAAAATTAACAGAGTCGATTAAAACTAATCGTCGTGAAGGAAAAGTCTTACTTAAGAAAGGTACGACCAATTTACACCCGATATGGTCACCAGACGGAAACCGGTTCGCATTCATTTCCAATCAGGAAAATGATTATTTTTCTCAAACAGATTTATTTGTTTACGATATGAAATCCGGCATGGAAGAAAAGTTCGTTTCCGGCGTAAAAAGTGCCGTTACTTGGAATCCATCGGGAGACGTAATTTATTTTTCAAAAAAACCAACATTTCCAAATAAACACGGATCAAAATATTTCGACTTATTTGAATACAATTTCAAAAATGATGAAGAGGACAGATTAACTGAGGAAGCTCGTGCATTTTCGCCTGTATTTATTACTAGAGATTCAAGTCTTGCTTACATATCTACTCGCGGAGGTATTCAGAATGTATTTCTTTTAAACCTTGACTCTAAGTCAATTACGCAAGTTACGGATTATAAGGATCATCGCATATTACATACACTCGCTATAAATAAGAATACCAACAAAATTATTGTGGATTACACCCTCAACCATTTTCGAAATATTTCTCAAATTTCATTGAACAATCTTCACGAAGAAGATATTCTAGCTAACTCAGAATGGGATGAGAGAGACCCTTCTTTTAGCTCTGCAGAAACGATAATTTACAGCGATGATCGCAGTGGAGTCTTTAATTTATATTCTATAAATAGAGAGACGAAAGAACAAGGGTATCTTACAAATGCTACCGGTGGTGCATTCATGTCTGACGTTAATAAGAGCGGTCAGGTAATTTATTCTTTATATGACAATGGAAGATATTCAATCGCATTGCTGGATTCCCAACAGTTTGTAAATTCCGCGGTTGTCGGCTATTCACCGGATTATTATTTAAGGAATCAATATCTTTCACAACATATCGGTACAAAGGACTCTACAGTCCCATCGACATATCAAGATGCCTTTCCTCCGATGTTTCTCATGCCAAAACTAATGATAGATTATGGAACGCTGAAGCCGGGTTTTTTCTTTTACTCAAGTGAAGTTCTTCAGAGATTATCGGTATTTGGTGGTGCATCTATGAATACCATGAAGGATCTGGACTTATTTTTCCTTTTTGAATTCAAGAGGTTTTACCCGACTCTATTTGCACAAGTGTTTTATTTAACCCGTAACAAAACGGATTCATTTAATTGGAGAGATGTGTATCCCATCGATGACAATTTAAAATTCAGGATGCTGGCTTTTAAGAGTGGATTTAGAGTTCCGATTCTTGGAATGCACTCTTTAGAAATATATACGCTTTGGCAACGATACCGTGCACATGTTAAACAAAATATCCCGACAGAGAACATTCAAGGGGGTGCGTCATATGATTACTACAGAGGCGTTGTTACGGGAGTAAATTTGCACACATCTGCTTCAAAATCTCGGGCAGATGGAAATATAAATCCGTCGAATGGCTTTGACATAGATGTTCATGTTGCCTACGAAAATAATGATTTTATAGATGGACTTGATTTTTCTGATGCGGGTACTCTCATTGAACAATTTAAACAGAATGATCTTGGTCGTATAGAACTGAAAGGCTCCTATCACTGGGAAATTCCATATACAAACCGATTGTGTCTTTCCGCACACACTGATTTAGGTTGGATTACGACAACAAAAGTGGATTCATTCTTCAATTATTTTGCGGGTGGAATGGACGGAATTAAAGGGTATTCTTTTTACAGTATTGAGGGAACAAATAAAGCCATCGCGGAGTTAGATTTTCGAATCCCGTTATTTCGGGAAAAGCATTACGCTTTGGGCTGGTTCATCTTGCAAAACAGTGTGCTTGGATTCATTGTGCAAGCGGGAGATGCATGGACAACAACAATTCCTGACTGGAAAAAAAGTGTAGGAATTCAATGGCGTGTAAATGGTTTTTCATTTTATAATTACCCCACTGCAATTGGCGTAGAAGCCCATTATGGCTTAGATAATTTTGAAAAAAAGAATATTAACTACGGCGAAGAGATACGTTGGTATTTTACAGCCCTGTTTGGTTTTTGAAAATATTGAATCATTAAGGAGAAAAATAATGAAAACACTATTGAGCATAATTTTAATCTTATCTTTTGGATTTGGAAAGGATATCCTCTCGTCTTATGACAATCGTTTTGAAATGAAGTATGATGTTTCTTATTTTGCAAATACTGATGAAGATTCGACAGATCAAAAAGAGAAATCCTATCCGGCACAGGCAATGGTTCGCTCGTTGGTCATCCCGGGGTGGGGGCAAGTGTATAACAACGATTCTTGGTGGAAACCAACACTTTTTGCCGGAATTGAAATTGCAGGAATCGTTGGTTGGTGGCAGTGGAATCTAAAAGCGGAAGACTTACGCTTAAACTATGAAGCTTTTGCCGACGACTACTGGGATTTAGAGAACTGGGTTACCGGTACAGTTTTGTTTGAAGCTGAAGCACTTTTAGATACAACCTTGCGTGATATAAGTATTGGGGGCGGATCTCATGACCTGACGATTATTTATGATGGAATCTATTTCCCCTCAGATACGCTTGCGACACCGGATGGACTGACGTTCTTAGAAAATGCCACCGTGTTACGGAACAGAGACTTTTATGAAAATATCGGGAAATATGATAAATTCGTCGCCGGCTGGGATGATACATGGGAAACAATTGGGGACTCTACGTATGCACTATGGTGGAAGGAAAATAAAGAAATTGAAGATGGCCAAAAAATTGTTGTAATGACAAAACATAAAGAAGACTATCTTAATCAAAGATATGAAGCGAATACCTATTTAAATATGGCAACGTATGCCGTGAGTGCGATTATGTTTAACCATGTTATTAGTGGGTTGGAAGCTGTATGGACGGCAGGAGAGAATAAGAAAGAAAAAGAATACGATACATCTGTTGGGTTAATGTACAACAAATCAGCACCTTATGGAATTGGTGGTATTTCTTTTTCAATGATATGGTAAAATATTTCCGAAACCATTAATTAAGCAATATCAAAATGCAATAAAGGAAAATTCAATGAAAAAAGTAATGTTAATCGGGCTTATAAGCATCTTCATAATTGGTTGCGCCGGGAATCGTCCAAAAGATGATGATTTCCCTGCACAATTTGACTATGGAAAATCCTTACTGGAGAAGGAAAAGTATTTAAAAGCTCAAGAGGTATTTCAATCATTAGTATTAAAAGCATCTCATACTGATTTAGGTGATGATGTGTTGTTTTATCTCGGAGAATCCTATTTTCTAAATGATGAATATCTGTTGGCTATCTCAGAGTTTGACCGATTAACCAGAAGGATGGGGTTCAGTCCGTATGTAGAAAAAGCAAGATGGCGCATTTGTGAATCTTTTGTATATGAATCACCGAAATATTTTCATGATCAGTCTTACACCGAAAATGCAATTGATAAACTTCAGGAGTTTATGGAGGATTATCCCGATTCGGAATTCCGTCATTCAGCTCAGAAAACAATCATGGATTTGCGTGAAAAACTTGGGAAGAAAGTATATGAAACCGGGATATTGTATATTAAACTTGGTGCATTTGATTCCGCCATTCTTGCCTTTGAAGAAATCCTGTCTAAATATTATGATACATCGCTGGTAGAGAAAACCCAAGTTAAAATTGTAGAATCCTATTGTAAGTTATCCGATATTTCTTCCGCCAAAGACTATTTTGATTCAATTCGTAATCAACTCACGACGAAGAACCAAAAGCAATTAGAAACACTTTTATCCGAGACTGAAAACGAATTAAATAGGAAATCAAAATGAAGATATGTCTGTTTGGCGGAACATTTGATCCACCCCACGTTGGACATTTATTAATTGCTCAAACTATTTGTGAAGCGGAGAATTTTGAAAAAATTCTTTTCATCCCTGCAAATGCACCGCCGCATAAAAATGACAAGAACATTACGCCGGTCAGTCATCGTGTGAGTATGTTGAGATCTGCTATTAATGAAAATCCGCATTTTGAATTATGTAATATAGAGATAGAAAGGGGAGGAGTTTCTTACTCAATTGACACAATCAAAGCGGTTAAAAAGAAATATAAAATAGAGAAAAACGATATTTACTTCCTTATCGGGAGTGATACGCTAATGGATTTTCATACATGGAAAGATCCTAAAACAATTTTAAAAGAATGTAAGGTCATTGTTGCCATTCGCCCGGGATTTAAACCCAGTGCTATCCCGGGATGGATACTCCATCATATTCAATTTGCTAACATACCACGATTCGAAATTTCATCAACGAACATTCGAAATCGCTGGCGGGAAAACAAAACCATCCGGTATATGGTGACACAGCCTGTCTGGGAATATATCAATAATTACAATTTATATATCCCTGATGTTGGGTAGTCTTTTTTATTTAACAATCGGGACGATTCTTCTGTATTATGGAGCAGAATGGATTGTAAAAAGTTCTGTTTCACTTTCTGAAAAATTCAGATTATCTCCACTTGTTGTCGGGTTGACAGTCGTTGCATTTGGGACATCACTTCCTGAACTTGTTGTGAGTCTTAAAGCCGCAATCTCAGGGTCATCTACCATTGCTATCGGCAATGTCATCGGTTCTAACGTCGCAAATGTTGGATTGGTGCTTGGATTAAGTTCATTGATATTTCCGGTGACGATACATTTTGAGCGTTCACGCAGGGATGTGTTCATCTATCTGGGGGTCACCGTTATTTTTATTTATTTTATCATGAACGGATTAATTTCACGTGGAGAGGGTATTCTTCTTTTTGCCGGCATCATCGCCTATACTTGGATGTGTATTTCACATCCATCAGGGAAAGTAGATTCCGTTGAGAGCACAAAAACATCCATCATGTGGATAGCAGCAACATTTATCCTTGGATGTATTACGTTATATTTTGGGGCGGATTATTTCGTTGACGGAGCGATTGGTATTGCTACAAAGCTAGGTGTAAGTGAGGCTGTCATTGGAATGAGTGTGGTTGCTTTCGGGACTTCTCTTCCGGAATTGGCCACTTCTGTGATTGCTGCATTTCGTAAAGAAAGTGCGATTTCGGTCGGGAATATTGTAGGGTCAAATTTATTCAATATTTTATCCGTACTCGGAATTGTTGCAATAATTCATCCATTAGATTCACCAACGAACATACTTCATCTCGAAATCCCATTTATGGTTGGATATGGCCTTGTTTTGATTCCATTGGGATTAATGAAGCAACCAATCTCCAGAATAAGTTCTATCGGATTAATTACCGGCTATGTTTTCTTCATAATTCTGTTATTCCGTTAATCTTTTTCATTTCTAAAGCTGTATAATCAAAAAATACGAGGATAAAACGACGACAAAAAATTTGCCTATGTGATTGAATACATGGCATATTGTCGGTAATTTCCAACCATGATTTCGTTCAAAAACGTCTCCTATTCCCATAATCGTGAAAGTGGTATTTACAATGCTGACCTGCAAATTGATGCTGAAGACTTTGCATTTTTAATTGGTCCCACGGGTTCTGGCAAAACGACCATTATGCGATTAATCTACATGGATTTATTCCCTGAGTCCGGTATTGTTACCGTGAATGGGTATCATTCGAATAAAATAAAACGTAGAAAAATTCCACACCTGAGAAGAAATATTGGGATGGTATTTCAGGATTATCACCTTCTCACGGATCGAACACTTTTCGATAACGTGGCGTTAGCACTGCACATCGTTGGAATTGACAGCGCTGAACTGGAAGATCGGGTTATGGATGTTTTATACGAAGTTGGTCTTGATGGAAAAGAAGATCGAAAACCGAATGAACTTTCCGGTGGAGAGCAACAACGCGCTTGTTTGGCGCGTGCTCTTGTAAAAGAGCCGGAAATTATTTTGGCAGATGAGCCTACCGGGAATTTAGATCCCATAGCTGCTTTTGAACTGATTAAACTCTTAGAGAAAATAAATCAGGAGGGAACGTCTATCTTTATGGCATCACATAATTACAACTTAATCAAAGGCCGTGGACACCGAATTATGGAAATCCATGAGGGGAAATTAAGAAACGGACTATGAATAAGTTAGCGTTTTTAATCCTTGAAGGCTTAAAAAATGTATGGCGGCACAAGCTGACGGTATTTACATCGGTGACTTCTGTGTTTTTAACCCTCATGATTATTGGCAGCTTGTTTATTACGATTGATAATTCGAATTCTCTCATTAAATATTTGCGCTCAAAATATAAAATCGAAGTATTTTTTAAAAAGGAAATGGGTGACAAAGAATCAAAAATGATTCTGAATGAAATTCGAAATATTTCGGGAGTACGTAATGCTACCTATATTTCGTCCAATGATGCAATTAGGATCTTTAAAGATCAGTTTGAGGAGGATATTCATGAAATGCTAGGGTACAATCCTCTCCCATCCAGCGCTGTCGTGAATATCATTGATACAGGTCAAGAAGAATTCAGTGTTGAACCTATTATACGATCCATTAAGAATATATCCGGAATTGATACCGTAAAATATCAAGGAAGGCTTATTCAGAGAATAGAACGATTTTATCAAAAGTTTTTAAATGCATTTATTATTGTAGCAGGTGTTATAATCGTAATTACAATTTTTATTATTTCAAGCACAATACGGCTTACGATCTATGCAAGAACGGAAATGATTAAGACATTAAAATTAATTGGAGCAACTAATCTGTTTATTAAAACACCGTTTCTATTAGAAGGAATGTTCCATGGATTATTTGGAGCCCTGCTTGCCACAGGAACACTAATTGGATTAGTTCATACCGGAAACCTTTATATAAATAAGATTATTACTTTCCAAATTAATTATCAACACACCACAACATTTTGGCTTATCGGGATATCTGTAGTAATCTCTTTGATTGGCAGTTACAGAGCCGTATCTAAGATTATTTGAACTTGATCTTTGAAAATATTCTCCAAAGGATAAAATACACGCATTCAATTATTGACATGGAAAAACTAAACGAATTAATTTTTACACTATGATTCATAATAAAAACATCCATTTGACTGAGAGAGAGACGACGATACTCAAATTTACTGTTGAGGAATTTATTGTTACAAACCGGCCCATCGGCTCATCGTATCTTAAAAAACACCATAGATTTAATATTAGTCCTGCAACTATTCGGAACACTCTTTCCGTTTTGGAATCAAAGGGTTTAGTTATGCAGCCGCATACATCTTCCGGACGAATACCGACGGACCTAGGTTATCGATATTATGTGGATTGTCTGATGGATACGTCTTCATCTAATCTTGGGGATGTGGAAAAATGGTCATCCGTATTAAAAACTCTCTCTTCTAATATCGAAGATCTTATGCAGGCAACTGCAACGATGTTAGCCAAAGCCAGTCAATTTTTTGGTGTGGTGCTCGTCTCTCAGATCCAACGTGGAATCTTAAAAGATATAGAGTTTATTTCCTTATCTTCTGACCGAATTATGGTTGTTCTCGCCATGGAGTCAGGGATTGTCCGATCCATGGTTTTTAATCTGAAAATCAGTATACGACAGGATGATTTACGGTACATTAACCAAATTCTAAATGAACAATTAACCGGACATACGTTGGAGGAAATACAAGCGACTGTACGAGAACGTCTCCATGATACCACGATTTATAATCATGAGATTGTTCAAATATTAATTCGTCAATCGAAAGAATATTTTACTCTTCCCGCAAATAATCTTATTTTTACTTCGACGAACCAATTTTTGTTGATGCAACCTGAATTTCAACAAATAGACATTATTAAGGCGACCTTACATACGTTGGAAAAACAGAAAATTAAACGGATGTTAATGTCTCACGGCAATCAATCAAAAGAAACCATGATCATTGGAAGAGAAAACTCAGATAACGCTTTTAAACAATTTTCTGTTTTATCTACAGGTTTTCAAAGCGAATATCTTGTAGGGCAATTAGCTGTATTGGGTCCCACAAGAATTCCATATAAAAATATCAAAACAATATTAGAAAAATTTTCGGAGATTATTCCTCATGTCTGCTGACAATAAAAATAAAAGAACAAAACAAAAAACTTCGGTAAAAAAAACCGCAAAAAAAGTTTCCAAAAAAATAAGTTCTGCAAAGGACACAAAACTTCTTAAAGAATTATTACTAACTCACACGACATTAGAAGATAAGCATTTACGTCTAAAAGCAGAGTTTGATAACTTTAGACGCCGTAAGGAAAAAGAGATTCAAAGAATGCTGAGATATGAAGGAGAAAATATCATAGAAGGGCTACTCCCAATCGTCGACGATTTTGAAAGAATGATAGGGGTATGGGACACTCACAAAGACGAGAGTAGGGAATCATTAAAAAAGGGAGTTGAGCTTATACAGTCAAAACTTAAAAAATATCTTCAGGCGATTGATGTCGAATCCTTTGGGGAACCGGGTGACATGTTAGACGCGGAATATCATAATGCAATGATGGTAAAAACTGAAGAAGGAAAGCATGACGAAGAAATACTTGAAGTTTTTGAAAAAGGCTACCGATATAAAGATCGTGTACTTAGGCATGCAAAGGTGATAGTGAATAAGATATGAGAGATTTATATGACATTATCGGAGTCAATAAGAGTGATTCTAAAGGTACTATAAAAAAAGCGTATCGAAAAATCGCGATGAAACATCACCCTGATAGAAATCCCGGTGATACAAAAGCCGAACAAAAGTTCAAAGAAGCCGCAGAAGCTTACGCCGTTCTAAGGGATGAAAAGAAACGAGCTCGGTATGATCAATTTGGTCATGCGGGTGTTGGCATGGGTGATGCCGCGGGCGGGGCAGGAGCACAAGGATTTGGCGGCGGGATACACATGTCCATGGATGACATTTTTAACCAGTTTGGTGATATCTTTGGTGGACATAATCCATTTCAGGACATCTTTGGCGGAGGAGGAGGATCACGGTCGAAGGGATACGCCAGAAAAGCAAAGGATTTACGTGTTTCAATAAAATTAGAACCGATAGAAATTTTGAATGGTACCGAGAAGAAAATTCGAATTCACCGGAATGAGACTTGTACCACCTGTCAAGGTAGCGGTGTAAGAGAAGGAGCATCACCTTCTCGCTGCAGGCACTGTGGAGGAAGTGGACAAGTTCGTCGTGCAACACAAACATTTTTTGGACAATCTGTCGTCGTGAGTGAATGCCCTATTTGTCATGGGGAAGGAACCATCATTGAAAATCCATGTAGAGATTGTAGCGGAAACGGTATTACTCGGAAATCTGCAAATATTACGATAAAAGTACCCAAAGGTGTCGCCTCGGGAAATTACATGACATTAGAAGGTCAAGGAAATAAAGGAGGCAAAGGAGTTCACCCCGGAGACTTGTTAGTCTTTATTGAAGAAAAAGACCATTCATATTTTACTCGACACGGAGAAGATGTATTTATTGAAACCGTTATCTCGTTTTCGCAAGCTGCGTTAGGTGACTCGATTGAAATCCCTACCATTGAGGGAAAAGCTAAATTATCCATTCCCAAAGGAATACAATCGGGACAGATTCTTCGTATGAAGGGAAAAGGATACCCAAAACTTCGTGGAAGCCAACGAGGTGACCAACTCGTGCGAATACAGATAAAAACTCCTGATAAGCTATCTAAAGAAGAAAAAATATTATTTGAGAATTTGTATGGCATCTCAAAATTGAAACCCATTTTCCGGAAAGTAGATTTATAGAGATTATGTTCACAAAAAAGGAAAAGACTGTTTGGTATTTTATTCTGATTGTCGCAGTTGTCGGCCTACTTGTTGGAAGTATAAGACATGGTCTTTTTTATACTCACATTCCAAAACAGTCGGCGTCTGAGGATTTTTCTAAAGCAGCCTCGCTCACAAATGGGATGGTAAATAATGATAATGATGAAGAAAATACTGTGTTTCAATCGAGTGAAATCATTAATATTAATACTGCAAATAAAGCTGAATTAATGACTCTGCCGAAGATTGGTCCTGTTACTGCAGAAAGAATTTTGCACTATCGTGAAGATTACGGAGCTTTTAAGCTGATAGACAACTTAACAAGAGTTAAAGGGATTGGTCCCAAAACATTAGAAAGATTAAAGCCAAGAATTACTATTACAGAGGAAGATTAAAATGAATCGCAAAAAAAGACAACGAATTACAGATTTTCTTGAATTGTTAATTGTATTTATGATACTCTTTATGATTTTCGTGATTTATGTTCCGGTAGCTATTTGGGAGGAAGAAGCAATTGTCCAAGATGAAAGCCACTTTAGAATGGAAGACATTTATAATCTTGAAAGCTTTTACCATCAATTAACTGACGACTATGAGAAAGACGGGTTTTGGGCAATGAATGTTGTGAATGCGGTTCGAGATTCTCTGATAGCAGATTCAACCTATATCGACACACAGGTATTGACATTGTTTGAAAAAGAAATCAGTGTGAACATTCCTAAAGGGTTTGATGTAGAATACGACACGACATTTGGATTTCATCGATCTCGAAGAGACACTATTACAGATACGACCATGACCGTTGTTGTGTTTTCCGAGGAGTTAGCCCGTAATGATACCATGTTTATCCAAAAAAAATCATTAACTCGGCTTCAGTCTGAACCAAATTTCCGCGAAATTATTGCCGAAGAGCCTGTCCAGCGTATTGAATCTGTAACATATTATGACACATACATTCCGGATTCCTCATATTTTTACTGCCCTCTTACACACGAGAACTATACTATTACTATACAGGAGGATAAAATTCGAATTTCCAGTCCAATTGTTGACAAATATAAAGAAAAAAGATTCCTCATCTTCGCCTTTGTGGCGGATAATCATGGATATATTGATGACGGGTTTTTAAGCTGGGATCGTTAGTGAATTACTGTGGTATCTATTCTTATCACAGATGCAAAACTCGTTTGCGCAGAATGGTCAAATACTGAGAAAAAGAAACACATCGCCACAAACCTGTGCGCGATTTCTTTTAATCACCACTTATCAACTGTCCTGGATGACGAAGCTGAACTAAATGCAGTTATCGGAACGGCATTTAGTCAATTAATAGAAATAATTCCTCTTAATGGACGAGATGTCACAATTGGTGTTCATCAAGAATTATTGCTTGAGGAAATTGTCACTGTAAATGAAGAATTACATATTGATGATTTATATGATTACTTTATTTGGCGCCAAAATCAAAAATGGGGTAGAACGTTTCACAAGGATTATTCGTTATTTGCACAAAATTATCCCGAAAATCCTAATCAGTATTTTGTTAATGAGTGCCCGACACATTTAATAGAAATTATCAAGTTAACGGTTTCAGAACTCAGTGCACAGCCGATTTGGATGGGACCGGAACATATATTATTTTTGGAGACAAGTAATCATCGATCAGTATATATTTTTGAAGAAAACAATCTGTATCGTTTTTTACATCGTGGAAAAAACGGTATCGCTTCCGGAAAACTTAGATTCCTAGCCGGCGGTATCAAGTTGCTGGAAGAATCGAAGACGATGACTATTGCAGATATTTTCAATACCGAGAATAATATAATTATCGTTGACAATCTCTCTGAGAACAAACTCTCCAGATGGGCGCCATATAATCACAACATAATGGACCCTTCCAACGAGGTTGTCATTGAAGGAGTATTCATACCTGAGGAGACTACCAGCCGTGAATTGAACAGCTTAACACGGTTGATAATCCATGATGACCATGAATCAAATATGAATTATTTCAGACAAAATAATATAACAATGTGGAAACCTCAAGAGGTTCAAGTAAAAAAAGAAAAATCACACAACGTTGAAAAAAAAATAACAACTCTGCGAAAGAAAAATGAGAAATCAACACTTAGGTTGAATAAACAAATTTCGTCAATCATTTCTGTAATTATTGCACTTCTTTTTGTCGGATTGATATATTTAAATAGTAGAGATTCATCACAACCAGACTTAAATCCTGTTCCTTTTGTTCAAGACACGTTGCAATCAGATATACATATGTCCGAAATAAGTGAATTAACTAAAGCGAACGGTCAATTATTATCATTGATTGAAATCCTTGGAAAGCAAGACATAAAAAACATTACATCATTAAAGTTGCAGGATGGAGTTCTAGTAATAGAAACAGATTCATCATTGGATATTTCTGAGAAGGACACCGTTAATCAAGAATATATTGAAAAGAATATTATAGAATTAAACGTTGAATCTCTGTTCATTTCAAAACAAATAAACTGGGTATCTGTAGATTCAGCAGTAAAAGATATTCAGAGTCATTTTCCTACGGCAAGATTTTACATACCCCAAGCAAAATCTAGTAAATTCAGACCTCTCATGATTCGTACAGTGAGTAATTTTCCTCCGCAGAAACTCATAGACTACATTGCAACCTTTGCAGATAATATACGATTTAACAAATTGATTATAGAACGACAAGAAGACCAATTGCAGTTTTCGACAGTGTTTTATTTATCTGTATTAGATTCGACAAAATAATGAATATTCTAGCTGGAAAATACAAAGGTCATAAGATCAGGACAATTCGACATGCCTCGTATCGTCCGACCCAAACGCGGGTTAGAAAAAGTCTTTTTGATATCCTTGGAGATATTGAACAATATTCTGTTCTCGATTTGTTCTCAGGGTCAGGCATATTAGGATTTGAGGCAGCAAGCAGGGGAGCGGCTTCTATCACATTTGTAGAAAAAAATGGGACAGCAGTTAAACTTCTTCAGGAAAATAAATGCAGATTTAAATCATCTGTTTTCAATATATTTCGACAGGATGCGTTTAGGTTTTTAGAATCATGTGATGAATTTGATCTTATTATGGCAGATCCTCCATACGAACTGTATTCACTTTCACCATTGGTAGAAATCTGCGTATCTAAATTGAAGCCTAACGGTACATTTGTTTTAGAAACACATGCATCAGACACCACTATTTCGGGATTACGAGAAAAAAAATACGGAGATACTAAATTAATATTTTGGGGATTATCATGAAAAATATAATCTATCCGGGTACGTTTGACCCGATACATAATGGACACATAGATATTGCCGAGCGTGCATCAAAATTATTTGATGAATTGATTTTTGTTGTGGCAGAGAATGTCTTAAAAGAGCCCTTGTTCACAACGAAAGAACGTGTGGAAATGATTGAAGAGGCTACGAAACATCTTCCTAATGTAAGGGTGTCATCCACAAAATATTTGATTGTAGAATTTGCAAAACAGGAAAAGGCAGTCGCTTTAATTCGTGGCTTACGACATGTGAGTGATTTTGAATTTGAATTTCAAATGGCTATGATGAATTACCATCTCAATCCTGAAGTCACAACATTACTCATGATGCCTGATGAAAAATTCATCCATTTAAACTCAACAGTTGTAAAAGATGTGGCAAAATTGGGTGGAAATATTGTTGATTATGTGCCAAATAAGGTTCTGATGTGTTTAAATAAAAAGTTTGATTTAGACTGAATATAGTATTCAGAATCCTCTACACTTAGCAACTTATTATTCATTACAGTCGAGAAAGAAAGATATACAATGCCTACATATGATTATTTATGTAAGAAATGCGGACATAACTTTGAACATTTTCAGACCATGTCTGATTTACCATTAACTGATTGCCCTTCATGTGGATCCTCTGTTCGCAGACTCATTAGCGGTGGCACGGGATTGATTTTCAAAGGAACAGGTTTTTATCTGACAGATTACAAAAAGAAAAGCAATTCAAAGGATACCACAATAAAAAATAAACCGAAACAAAAATCAAAAGTGAATACCGAAACGAAAACGAAGAAAAAGGATAGTTAAATGTCAAAAATTATTTGGACAAAAACTGACGAAGCACCGGCATTAGCAACACGATCATTTTTCCCCATTTTGAAAGCGTTTATACGTGTTGCAGACATTGAAGTTGAATTGAGAGACATTTCATTAGCGGGGAGAATTATTGCTACATTTCCGGAAAAAATGACACCCGAACAAAAAATCAATGATGATCTTTCCTATTTAGGAAATGTCGTTAAAACATCGGATGGAAATATTATCAAACTACCAAATATATCTGCCTCCATTCCTCAGTTAAAAGCATGCATCGCTGAACTCCAAAGTAAGGGATACTCCATTCCGGATTTCCCCGAAGAACCAACAACCCAAAAAGAAATAGTCGTTAGAGAAAAATATTCGACATGTTTAGGTTCAGCGGTAAATCCGGTGTTGAGAGAAGGAAATTCAGACAGAAGAGCACCTGATTCTGTTAAAAACTATGCGATTAATCATCCTCATAAATTGAAACAATTTGCGGATAACTCAAAAACGCATGTTGCACATATGCAGGACAATGATTTCTATGGGAATGAAAAATCCATGATTAAAAATGGAGCAGGAGTTGTAAAAATAGAATTCCACACAAAAGATGGAAACAAGCAACTGCTTAAAGAAGTTCAAATTCAGGATAAAGAAGTTATTGATGCCACATTTATGTCTGTCAACTCCTTAAAAACTTTTTATGCCCGAGAAATCACTGATGCACACGAGCAGGGTTTATTATTCTCCCTGCATCTGAAAGCGACCATGATGAAAGTGTCTGATCCAATCTTGTTTGGTCACGCTGTCCGCGTATTTTATCGTGATGTCTTTAAAAAGTATGCAGAAGAGTTTGAAAATTTAAGTATAAATCCAAATTTGGGTTTGAACGATCTCTATAATAAACTGACTTCACTTTCTTCCAATAAGAAATCTGAAATTGAACAAGCAATTCAGGATGTGTATAAAATCAGCCCGGCTTTAGCTATGGTGGACTCTGACAACGGCATTACCAACTTACATGCCCCTAATGATGTGATTATCGATGCATCTATGCCGGTGGTCGTGAGAGACGGCGGGCAAATGTGGAATCCAAATGGTGAGCTTCAGGAGTGCAAGGCTGTCATCCCTGACAGATCTTACGCGACCATGTATAAAGAGATTATTCATGATTGTGTTGTCAACGGACAATTTGATGTGGCCAAGATGGGAAATGTTTCAAATGTGGGGCTCATGGCGCAAAAAGCCGAAGAATATGGCTCACATCTGACGACGTTTGAAATCCCTGCCGACGGTATTGTAAACGTGGTAGATTCAGAGGGAGATATCTTAATAAGCCATCAAGTTGAAAATGAGGATATATGGCGAATGGCTACTACAAAAGATATCCCTATTAAAGACTGGGTTAAACTTGCGTACACCAGAGCAAAATTAACCAGATTACCTGTCGTCTTTTGGCTGGATAAAAACCGTCCTCATGATGCCAATATTATTGACAGAGTGCTGAAATATTTACCATATTATAACATAGACAATGATATTGAATATCATATATTCTCACCACAACTTGCGATGAAATTTACATTAGAAAGAGTACGGGCAGGACTGGATACAATCAGCGCAACCGGAAATGTATTAAGAGATTATTTAACGGATCTGTTTCCAATCTTAGAGCTTGGGACGTCGGCAAAGATGTTATCAGTCGTTCCGTTAATTGCCGGTGGTGGATTATTTGAAACCGGTGCAGGAGGATCGGCTCCAAAACATATTGCTCAATTTATTAAAGAAGGTCATTTAAGATGGGATTCTCTAGGAGAATTTTTAGCGTTAGCAGAATCTTTACGCTACGTAGCTCAGAAAAATTCATCAAAGACTTTGGAAATAGTAACATCGGCGCTTGATGTTGCAAATTCAAAATACTTGGAGAATAGGAAATCACCCTCACGTATTGCCGGTGAACTTGGGAATACATCAGGGCATTTTTATTTAGCACAATATTGGGCAAGAGCACTTGCTTCTCAAAAAGATGACAAAATATTATCTGAGAAATTTTCTATGATTGCTGATGACTTAGAGAAAAATGAAGATAATATTATAAAAGAACTACTTTCTACTGAAAATACTAAACAGGATATAGGCGGATATTTCCAACCCGATGATGCTAAAGCCAATGCTGTAATGAGACCAAGTGCGACATTAAATTCAATTGTTAATAGTATTTAAAGTGTTTTATGAAGAGTTCAACTTCAGTCAGGGATTAGCATAAAATTTCAATGTTTGTTGATTACACGAAAATAGAAATAAAATCTGGAGACGGAGGAGCAGGGATCATTTCCTTCCGTAGGGAAAAGTATGTACCGAAAGGTGGTCCTGATGGTGGTGATGGCGGAAGGGGAGGACATATCATGTTTTCCGTTGACAATAATTTACATACGCTTCAAGATATTCGATATCATAAACTCTATAAAGCTGAAAGGGGTGGGCAAGGAGGGAAAAATCAACGATTTGGTAAAAATGGAAAAGATATAAAAATATCAGTACCACCGGGTACGGTAATCAAAGATGCCAATAATGACGAAGTGTTGGCTGATTTAACTATCGTTGGTGATGAATATGTAGCATGTTATGGAGGAAAGGGTGGACGAGGAAACACACATTTTAAAACACCTACAAATCAAACACCTCGTCAGTCACAACCGGGATTACCGGGTGAACATAAAGTCGTTGAACTCGAATTGAAAGTTCTTGCCGATGTAGGATTGGTAGGACTGCCGAACGCAGGGAAGTCCACATTATTATCTGCAATTTCTGCAGCGAAACCCAAGATTGCCAATTACCCGTTTACCACTATGCAGCCTCATTTAGGGATAGTTAAATATGGTGATTTTACTTCATTCGTCATGGCAGACATACCGGGATTAATCGAGGGAGCAAGCCAAGGTAAAGGTCTAGGACATCAATTTTTACGGCATATTGAGCGTAATCGACTTTTGTTGTACATGATTGACGCAGGTGAAGAGAATCCACAATCTGTATTTGATACGTTAAAAAACGAAGTCTTACTTTACAATCCGTCTTTAAAATTGAAACCTTACATTATTGTTCGCAGTAAATATGATACTATTCAACATCAAGAGATTTCAGCGACATGGAAAGAATTTTCTGAGGAATATATTGATATTTCTTCTGTCACCGGCTATGGAATAAAGATTCTAATACAGAAAATCGTACCTTTATTGACGCAATCTTACTGATGATTTTATTTTGTTCTAAATTGAACGATTTCGTAAAACACGTAGCCGACCTGTTCGTTGAAAAAGTACTCAATTTAGGTTTGAAATAATGTATAGGATTTAACTGATGAGCAGAACAAATATTATCACTATACTAAATTTATTAAATGTACCAAAAATCGGTCCTAAACGAGTACGCGCATTATTATTAAAACACGATATTTTAGACTCAATATTCTCTTTATCCGAAAAAGACCTTTGTGCTATTGACGGAATAGACCAACGTTTGGCGAAAACAATTAAATCATATTCTGATTTTGATTATGGAAAAAAGGAATGGGATACTGCCCAAGATAAAGATGCTCGGATTATTTCTTTATGGGACGAGGAGTATCCTGTGCCCTTAAAAAACATCTATAACCCGCCCGTTTTACTGTATCTTAAAGGCCAGCCGTTAAATCCAAAAGAAGATACTGTTGCCATTGTTGGATCAAGAAATACGACTCAATACGGAAGGAGAGTTGCTCAATCGTTGGCTAAAGATCTTAGTGCAAATAATCTGACAATTGTGAGCGGGCTTGCTCGTGGCATAGATACTGTTGCTCATAAAGAAGTGGTTACCGGAGGAGGGAAAACAATTGCTGTCCTTGGTAGCGGGATTGATATTATTTATCCGGCTGAAAACCGAGACCTTGCGGACGCTATTACAAAAGATGGTACAATTATCTCTGAATTTCCTCTGGGGACTAAACCCGATCCAGGTAATTTTCCTCAGAGAAACCGAATAATTAGCGGTCTTTCTCATGGAACGATCGTTGTCGAAGCAGGAGACAGAAGCGGAGCGATGTTGACTGCGTTAAACTCTATTGACCAGAATAGAGAAGTGTTTGCAGTTCCGGGACGTATTTATGATAAACAAAGTGTGGGATGTTTACGTTTGCTTCGACACGGTGCAGTCCCTGTTGAAAATGCTGAGCAAATCATTGAGCATATTCAACATTGCTTGTTTAAACCACGAAAAGCTAAACAAACGAAAATTCGTTTTGATATAACTGAAGAAGAAAAACAAATTCTAAATATCTTAGACAATGATCCAAAACATATTGATGAACTCACACGAATATCTTCTGTTGAAATTACACAACTTCTGACGATTTTGCTTCAACTTGAACTCAAAGGTGCAATTAAACAAATTGGCGGAAAACAATTTATTCGTATTATGTGAATAAATTTAAAGGCTTCTTTCCACATATATTTAGGTAAATTACCATCAGTAAATTCGCATCGCTTTTTTATAAAGAAATTCGGGGTGTAGCGCAGTCCGGTTAGCACGTCTCGACGGGTCGGGAAGGTGGTAGGTTAATAATCTTGTTCTTTATTTCTGTCTGTTATTTTTCTAACTCCTGTTTTACCGAGGTTTTATTGTTACATTAGAAATTTAAATAATTATCGCGGATAACCCCTTTTGTATTGTGTAGGGTAAATGACAATCCGTAAATTCGCATCGCTTTTTTATAAAGAAATTCGGGGTGTAGCGCAGCCCGGTTAGCGCGCGTCGTTCGGGACGACGAGGTCGAAGGTTCAAATCCTTTCACCCCGACACATGAAACATTGGACATATATCTTGTTTAGTGCAACTGACAATCGGTATTACACAGGGCATACTACGTCGACAAGAATAATTAGTAAATAACACTACCTAATTACTAGAATACCTAAACACTCTTAAACCCCTTATAAAAGTAAAATGGAGAAAAACATGAAAAAAGACTTTAACGAATTCAGTGTACTTCGGATAACGCGGTTTGTCTTATACACTGCCGCAGGAATTTCAATATATTTTGCTGGACACGAAATCCCAAGCAGCAATCTTCGACTGGCAGCTATTTTCTTAGCTATCGCAGGTATACTGGGAATAATACGAAATTTAATGCGACTGAAACAGGACTAATCTTACTCTCAATATCTATGACTGAATACAACCATAAAACTATCGAAGCCAAATGGCAGGCATATTGGGAAGAAAATAAAATATTCCGTGCTGAAGATTTCTCAAGCAAACCTAAGTATTATTGTCTTGTTGAGTTTCCTTACCCCTCGGGAGACGGGTTACACGTTGGACATCCAAGATCCTATACAGCGTTAGATATCCTTGCTCGCAAGAAAAGAATGGAAGGCTATAACGTCCTCTTTCCTATGGGATTTGACAGTTTTGGTTTGCCTTCAGAAAATTATGCGATAAAAACCGGCATTCATCCATCAATTACTACAAAGAAAAACATTGAACAATTCACTAATCAGCTTAAATCTTTGGGATTTTCATTTGACTGGGAAAGAGCAGTATCTACAACAGACCCTGATTATTATAAATGGACACAGTGGATATTTCTTCAGTTTTTTAATAAAGGATTAGCCTACAAAAAAGAAATGCCCATTAATTGGTGTCTTTCCTGTAAAATTGGATTAGCAAATGAAGAAGTACTTGATGGGAATTGCGAACGGTGTGGGGGAGAGGTAGAAAAGCGCTCGATTGATCAATGGATGCTGAAAATTACTGCGTATGCTGACAAATTGTTAAAAGGATTAGAAGATGTAGATTTTCTCGATCGCATTAAAACTCAGCAAGTGAATTGGATTGGTAAGTCTGAAGGAGCTGAAGTCGATTTTCTCATCGATGGGTCTGATAAAAAGATTAGAGTATTTACGACTCGTCCGGATACGTTATTTGGTGCAACATTTATGATTTTATCCCCGGAACATGACCTTATACAAACAATTACAAGTGATGAACAAAAATCTGAAATCGAACACTACATTCGTCACTCAGCACGCAAAAGTGATCTTGAACGGACAGAATTAAGCAAAGAAAAAACCGGAGTATTTACCGGCGCTTATGCAATTAATCCGGTGAATAATGAAAAAATACCCATTTGGATTGCTGATTATGTGCTAATAAGTTACGGAACTGGCGCTATCATGGCTGTACCTGCGCATGATACACGAGATTTTGAATTTGCAAAGAAATTTAATATTGCCATTAATTGTATTAACCACCCTGATGAACAACTCGCCCAAAAAGAAAGTATTAATCCAATTGACGTGTTGTCCGGTAATGTCTGCTGGCCATTTGAAGGAGAATGTATAAACTCTTCTAATAATCGAGATTTAAATCTCAATGGGAAAAATGTAAAATCCGCTGTGAAAGAAACAGTTGAATGGTTAGAAAAATACGGTGCAGGTAAGCATGCAGTTAATTATAAATTAAGAGATTGGGTATTTTCTAGACAACGGTATTGGGGAGAGCCAATACCCTTAATCCATTGTAACTCATGTGGATGGATTCCTGTCCCTGAAAAAGATTTGCCGGTGGTACTTCCGGATGTGGAAAAATATGAGCCAACTGAGACAGGAGAGTCTCCGTTAGCCACAATCGAAGAGTGGGTAAATACAGAGTGTCCTAAATGCGGTGGAAGTGCAAAAAGAGAGACAGATACTATGCCAAATTGGGCAGGATCTTCTTGGTATTTCTTACGCTATATAGATCCAAAAAATAATTCGTCATTCGCGGATTATGATAAATTAAACTATTGGATGCCCGTAGATTGGTATAATGGGGGAATGGAACATACGACTTTACACTTGTTGTATTCACGGTTTTGGAATCAATTTCTTTCAGATTGTGGATATATTCCAGCATCTGAGCCTTATTTAAAGCGAACATCGCATGGTATGATTTTGGGTGAAGGTGGAGAAAAAATGTCCAAATCACGTGGAAATGTTATTAATCCTGATGATGTTGTAGAAAAATATGGAGCAGATGTTTTTCGTACCTATGAAATGTTTATCGGTCCGTTTGACCAATCTGCATCTTGGGACACAAAAAGTATTTCTGGTACTGAACGGTTTATTAAAAGGATTTGGCGGCTATTTACTCATACACCTATAAAAGATATTTCGTTAAATAAAGATCAATTATACCAATTACATACGACAATGAAAAAAGTAACCGAAGATATTGATTCTCTGAATCTTAATACAGCTATTAGCCAATTAATGATATTTGTGAACGAGATGAGTACGTATGCTGTAATTCCTTTGAAAGCTGCAGAAACGTTAATTCTCTTAGTATCACCATTTGCACCACATCTAAGTGAAGAACTCTGGGAAACAATGGGACACACGTCATCTATTAATTATGCTGATTGGCCTAAATACAAAAAAGATAATCTTGTTAAAGACTCGATTATAATCGTCATTCAAGTCAATGGAAAACTTCGTGGGGAAATTAGTATCGCGAGTGATGAAGATAAAGAATCAATTCTTCATCTGGCTAAAAAAGAAAAAAATGTCTTATCCTATTTAGAAGGGAAGACACTAATTAAAGAAATCTATGTACCCGGTCGTTTAGTAAATTTCGTTGTAAGATAAGTTATTAAATATTTCCACGGAAACGCTATTATACATAATCTATGTTATGTGGTATATACTATGCGAGTATTGTTTCTTTAAATGCCCGCATAGTTTCTTTTGAGCCTATGAGTAATATCGTTTGATCTAACCGTAATACTGTATGTGGATCTGGGTTTAGAATCGTTTCACCATCATGTCCAATAATACCTACAACAATCAGATTATATTCTTCTCTGAGTTTTGAATCTTTTATCATAATGCCATCATATCGATCAATAGACTCTAAACTGATTTCATTAATGACCATTTCCATCGTTGATGTTGGCGTTGATAAAGAAACAGTATCTTCAACATACGGCGTTAACAGCAGTTCAGCCATTTTGTGTCCACCGGCAATATATGGGTTAACAACTTTGCTCGCTCCGGCACGTTTTAATTTTTTTCCGGTATCATGTTTACTGCATCTTGTAATTAAGTAGGCCTCCTTATTTAAATTCCTTGCAGACATGGTAACAAATAAATTATCTTGATCATTATCAAGGGTGATTACAACACCTTTTGCGTTTTCTATACCGGCATTTAGCAGAGTTTCATCTAATGTTGCATCTTCTTTAAGAAATCTATATCCTATTTCCTCGATGATATCTATTTTTTCTCTATTATTGTCTATGACGACAAATTTATGTTTTTTCTCATGTAGTTCTTTTGCGATAACTGCTCCGGTTCTTCCGTAGCCACATAAGATATAATGATTTCTCATTTTTTGTATTTTATTATGCATAGCACGTTTCCGATATTGTTTGAATTCCATTAAATCTGTTCCTATTTTCGAGATAATCATTGCTACCCCGCTCACACCGAATATAATAACGATGATAGACCATAATTTTGCCATTTGAGTCAGTGGATGTACTTCACCAAAACCGACGGTAGATAATGTGATAATTGTCATGTAAATACTATCAATAATTGTCCACTCTTTTCCGCCAATGATATAATATCCTGCAGCGCCAATTGATAGTAAAAGGAAAAAATATATTAAGAATAGTGATTTTCCTAGTCTTCTCATCCGGATACTTCTCCGACTATCCAGTTTTTGTAAGATGTATCTATCGATTGTACAGGTAACGTCATTATTTCCGGTACTTCATAGGAATGTAACTTCCGTATTAATGCATAGACGTGTTGTTCCATTATTTGAACTGTTTTGATTAGCAATTGGTGCTCTTTCTCATGATATATTTTATTATTCCAGCGATAAATCGATTGAACTCCAGATAGAATTGATACACAAGCCGCCTGATGATTATCCAACAACGCCTCAGCCATACTTTCGGCTTCACCTTTATCTTTCACGGTTGTGAGAATAATGATAGGTTCTTTATTCATGACGGAAATTAGAACGGTTTTTCATAAAATAAAAAGGTTGATTTTGAACAAAAACCCCAATAATTGGGGTTTTTGTTCAAATGGAAATGAGAGTGAATGCTATGACCAATTGGATATAATCTTCAATAGATCAACGACACGATTCGAATATCCCCATTCATTATCATACCAATTCAGCGTTTTTACAAAATTTCCTTCCACGACTCTGGTAAATGGAGCATCAAAGATAGATGAATGAGGGTTACCGATTATATCTGTAGAGACAACCGGTAATGTCGAATATTCTAAGATGCGTTTCAGCTCAGGCGTCTCAGATGCATCGTAGACCACTTCATTTATTTGATCTATCGTCACGGATTTATTAAGCTGAAACACAGAATCGACGACAGATCCATCTGCGACGGGAACACGCATTGCAATTCCATCAAGTTTTCCTGCTAGTTCAGGTAACACTTTCCCAACTGCGCGGGCAGCACCGGTTGTTGTCGGAATTATATTCTCAGCGGCAGCTCGGCTTCGCCGCCAGTCTGAATGCGGTACATCTGCTAGGCGCTGGTCATTCGTATACGCATGAATCGTGTTTATGACACCGTATTCAATCCCAAATGCATCATTTAGAACTTTAACAATCGGAGCAAGACAGTTTGTCGTGCAACTTGCATTGGATATAATTCGATGGCTGGAATTCAACCCTTTGTCATTCACGCCAATAACGACTGTATAGTCAATTTCTTCTTTGGCGGGAACCGTTAAAATAATACGTTTTGCTCCTGCATCCAGATGTGGTTTTAATGTATCGACTGTACGAAATATTCCGGTTGCCTCCACTACTGCATCAACACTTAATTTTTTCCATGGAAGATCAGCCGGGTTACGCTCAGCTAACATATGTACTTCATTAGAGGATGTGTAAAGCATATCACCTTCTGTGCGAACGGTGTCAGGAAATCGCCCCATAACTGTATCATATTTTAAAAGGTAACCCAATGCCGCGTTATCCGCGATGTCGTTAATTGCCACCACATCAAAATCATCTCTGGCATTCAGCACACGAAACACCGAACGACCTATTCGTCCAAATCCATTGATAGCAATTCTCATGATTTTACCTCCATATCTTTACTAAGTGCTGCATAGGCATCCACAACATCAAGCACTCTTTTTCCGAATCCCCACCCATTATCAAACCATGAAATCGTTTTTACAAGTTTTCCGGATGCCAGCATGGTTGCCTGAGAATCAAATACAAGCGTTTCACCGCTGGCAGTTAAATCACTGGAAACAATTGGATCCTCTGTGTATCCGATTAGGTTTTTAAAGTCTCCATCAGCAGCTTTTTTCATAGATAGATTTACTTCATCAACGGTTGGCATGTTTTTAAGTTCGGTTGTTAAATCTATACAAGACCCATTAGGTACAGGGACATTAAATGCAACTCCGCTCAGCTTCCCTTTGAATTTAGGGATTAATCGCTCAACATAATCTGTTGCCCATGTTTCATTTGGAATAATGTTCTCAACGGCTGAGCGGCTACGCCGGAGATCTGAACGAACCGCATCTGCAAGGGGTTGATCTGATGTATAAGCATGAACCGTCGTCATCATGGCTTTTTCTACTCCAAATTCTCTGTCAAGTACCGTTAACATCAACGCTAATACTTGCGTCGTGGCAGACGTGGTTGAAATGATTCTATCATCCGGGAGAATTTCGTCATCATTTAATCCGGGGATAACAATTCTGTCTACATCATCTAAGGGTGGTTTAGAGACGATTACACGTTTTGCACCCGCTTTTAGATGTGGTTCAAGTTCGATTCTGCTTCGATATACACCTGTTGTATCTAAAACAATATCTACATCATAAGCATCCCAGGGTAAAACACCGGGTTTACCTCCCGGCAAAATTCGGGTTCGCCGATTGCCATAGACAAGAAAATTATCCTCTAAAATAAATTTATCTTTCATGGGACCGTGAATTGAGTCACGCATCAATAAGTAATGCAGTGATTCCGGTTCACCCAAATCACTAATTGCAACGAATTCATAATTAGGATTATTGTAGCCTATACGGAAAATATTTCTTCCGATTCGGCCGAATCCAAATAATGCAATTCGAATTGGTTTGTTCATATTTGCCTCATATCGTTAATATTCATACTGAAAGTTTAAGAAGTTTTAATTAGTAAGACCAACATGAGTTACTAATAAATTTGTAAAATATGTTAATAAATTGTATCGCGAATAAATTTTGATAAAAATCTTAATAATCCAATACTCTCTTTAATAATATGTATCAGTTTTCCACCAAGAGAAAATTCCTTATGGCTATACAAATCTGTAATATGCAAAACAGAATTTGGTAATACATTTGCCAATTTTACTGATTCAGTAAACGGGACCATATTATCATACGTTCCATGAAGGATATAAACTTTATTTGTCACCTGACTTCCCCATAGTTTTGGAGAATAATTTTCAAACTCGGTTGCACATTCTTTTTGAAATACATTAATAATTCTCTTTATTTCTGTTGATAAATTTCCGTCCACGATATCATCCCATATTTGTCTTTCATTATTGCTTAAGTCTTTTAAGGCTTCACTCACATTCTTATCTTTCTCTTGAATGTAGTCTCGTAGTGTAGCGACCAATATTTTTGTGCTAAAGCCCACATCGACTTTGGGTAGATAATTATATATTAAGCCAACAAGTGCCCAATTATCCGTGGCAATATTGATGGTTTTTCCGTCTTTTTCAATTTTACCGGAATACAAAAAGTCTAAAACGGATTTAAAATGAAAGTAGGTACCATACGAGAACAATGTTCTTGGAGAGCGGCGACGTACAGACTCAACCAAACTGGTTTTAAGTACCATGGATCCTCCAAAACTTATCCCGATGATACTAACATTATTAGAATCAATTTGTTTTTCATCCAAAAACCAAGAATAAAAATGTGCCATCCATTCGTTAACTTCCTCAGTAATTATCAACTGCTTCAAGGGAGGAATTCTTGGAATATAAACCTCATAACCAATCCGGGAAAATGCTATACCTAATGTATGGAGCTTTTCATGGTCTTCCCCTGACGGTGAAGCCCCGGGATAGATTAAGAGAGTATGTTTAGATGACTTGGTTGGTATAAAATATTTTAGCGGGGTTGGATTCCCATCGTAGCCAACATAAACCATTTTATTAATACAGACACCATAGCTCTCTATATTACGGACAGATACCAATGTCCGTAATAGGCAAATAGACTTTAAATATGCTGAAATATATTGAACGAATATCAACTATTTTGTTCAGCCAACGGCACGGCATAATCCGATACCATATCCCATGGAAATTGAATCCATGTATCCTGACTTACTTCAGTGATAAATGTATCGACCAAAGGACGACCTTCTGGTTTTGCATAGATGGTCGCAAAATGTGCTTTTGGAAAGATATCTCGTGCAATTTGAGCCGTTGTTCCGGTATCCACCAAATCATCAATCAAGAGCCATCCTTCTCCATCGTGATCAATCCCTTTTAATAATTTGGGTTTTCCGATAATTTGACGGTCATACGTCGCAACGCAGATTGTATCTATAACGCGAATATCTAACTCTCTTGATACAATAGCTGCAGGGACAAGTCCGCCTCGTGTAATAGCGGCTATTCCTTTCCACTCTTTTTTAGAAAGTAAACGCCATGCTAATGCACGTGCATCCCGATGCAATTCTTGCCAGCTCACATTAAAATACTTAGTCTGTTTATTATTTTCCATATTATTTTACCAACTTGTTGAGAAATCAATCCTTAATAGGGTCGAAATTATTTAAGTTTCCCTAATCCGCGCAGTATTTTTTCAGGAGTAATCGGAAGGTTTCTAATACGTACACCGCAGGCGTTATAGATTGCATTTACCACAGCCGGCGCAGGTCCATTGGTTGGAATTTCCGCTACCGCCTTGGCACCAAACGGGCCAGTCGGTTCATCGGTGTGAATAAACTTAGTGACAATCTCCGGCATATCAATCGCTGTATAAATATTGTATGTCCCAAAATCTCGATTGACTGGTCTCCCCTTCTCATCGAATATCATAAATTCCGATAATGCCATTCCCAGGGATTGCGGAATTGCTCCTTCGACTTGACCCTCCGACATCTGCGGATTGATTATTCTGCCGGCATCCGTAACTGAGACAATTTTATTCACCGTCACAAATCCGGTTTCAGTGTCGACTGTAACATCCGCAAATGTCGCATTATACGGCGGAGGACTGTCATAACTCATGTGCGAGGATACGGCTTGGATTTGTTTTTGATGGTCAGTATAAAATGATTTTGTACAAATATCTTGATAGGAGATTTTATCATCATTTGCAGCTACAACATAATTGTCTTTTATTACTGCCTCCTCTACATCCAAAAGTTTCATGCCTTGATCAAGAATTTGATTTCGAATGTCTTCAGATGCTTTTATAACAGCACCACCGGTGATAAACGTCGTGCTTGATGCATAAGCGCCTGTATCGAACGGTGTTAAATCTGTGTCAGAAGAATAAACAATGATTTTTTCAACAGGTACTTCAAGGATCTCTGCCGCAATCTGAGCCATTGCTGTATCCGAACCGGTTCCCAGATCCGTTGCACCAATATTAAGATTAAAACTGCCGTCCTCATTCATTTTGATGTAGGCAGCCCCCATATCGATTCCGGCAATTCCTGACCCCTGAGCAACCGTCGCTATACCCACACCACGACGGTGAATGCCGGTTTTCTCCGATACTCTTAACGTATTCCAGTCGATAAGTTGTTTTCCTTCAACAATACATTCACGCACACCGGAGGTATATAAAATGACTGGAAATCCTTCACGGCCCTCTCCTAATACCTTAGCAATCGGGACTTCATCCCCTTCTTGGAAATAGTTTTTCTCTCGAAACTCTATCGGATTGACATTTAAGTCATTTGCAATTTCATCCATCATCGATTCCAGGGCGAAAAATCCTTGGGGAGCGCCATATCCGCGGTAAGCACCTGCAGGCGGTAAATTTGTATACACAGAATTCGCCTTTATCCGCACATTCAAAGATTTGTAGAGTGCCAAGGTTTTACTGGCGGAAACGGACATAACTGTTAGTGCATGCGGTCCATAGGCACCCGAATTTTGGAGAATTTCCATATCGATCGCGTTAATGAATAAGTTTTTGTCCAAACCGATACTGAAGGTCACTTTTTGAGGATGCCGTGAACGGGCAGCGGTGAATTCTTCCTCACGGGTGTACTCTAAACGTGCAGGTCTCCCTGTTCGTAAAGTGACGGCAGCGACTAATTCCTCCCCGATAATTTCTTGCTTGGAACCAAATCCGCCTCCGATACGTGGCTTGATCACTCTGATCTTAGCAATAGGAATATCTAATACTTCCGCCACGATTCGGCGAACATGATGCGGAACCTGAGTTGCTGTACGGATGACGATCCGGTCATTCTCGTCCAACCAAGATAGTGATATATGCGGTTCAATATGCGCATGTTGGGCATAGGGAGTTGAGTAGGTATTTTTAAAAACAAATTCTGATTCGGACAACGCTTTTTCAACATCACCCAGTTCTTCATCGATATTCGCAGCAATGTTGTTCTTTGGATCAAAAACAAAACTAAACCCCTCTTTATCCGGATGAATTAATGTTTGATTCCCGATAGACTTTTCGATATCAAAAATTGCCGGCAGTTCCTCATATTTCACTTCGATTAAGCGCGTTGCTTTTTCGGCAGCTTCCAAAGTTTCACCTGCCACTACGGCAACGCGATCGCCGACAAATCGGACGGTAGAATCCAAAACCAATGTGTCATGCGGAGAGGGTTCCGGTGCGCCTTGTCCGGCAGTTGTGTAGTAAATTGGTTTAAAATCTTCGTGCGTCAATACAAGGTCGACTCCCTCTACTTCTAACGCTTTTGAATAATCTATTGATGTTATTTTTGCATGAGCAAACGGACTTCGAAGGATTTTTAAATATAGAAAATCTTTCTTCGGCACATCGTCAGCAAATACGGGTTTTCCTTTGACTAACCCAAGCCCATCGACACGTTTTGTTTTTTGACCAATCACCTTCATTATCGATCCTCCCGTGATGTAGCGTACTTCATAATCGCCTGTATGGGTTTTACGAATCCTGTGCAACGGCAATAAACGCCGGAAAGGCTCTCTCGCACATAATCATCATTTGGGGTGGGATTCTCACGTAAAAGCGATTCTGCGGCTAAAATCATACTCGGGGTGCAATAGCCGCATTGGACGGCTCCTTCTTCGATAAATGCTTCCTGCAAAGGATGAACGTCAACTCCCTGCGAAAATGATTCGATCGTTTCAATGACTTTTCCATCTATCGTATGCATTAACAAGAGCGAAGAATTCATGACCTTACCGTCAAGTAATACTGAATCTGCTCCGGTTTCCCCTTTTTCAGAACCAAATTTAACGCTGAATATTTCCTGATCTCTGAGATAATCGAACAATGTTGTTCCCGGATTGAATTCCCCAAAAACCGGTTTTCCGTTTAAATAAAATCCTATCATAGGGTACTCCCTGATCTATTAATCAACGTTTCAATGAGAATATGCTTGTAATCAAGCGAACCATATTGGTCATCAGAAAAACATCTTACTACTTTTGAACTTATCGTTTTTATTTCAGTATTATTCCATTTTTCCTCCGGGACAGAAAAAGTTTGAATTTCTGAGCATTTACCGCCGATACTGATATCAAAATAATCCTTCTTTTTAATTGCACAAACACTAACGACTGACGGCGCAGAAGGAATTCTTGCAGACCTCATTAGTTCCACCCCTTCAATATTGTTTGGAATATATTCGATCTGTGTTACAATTCCTCTTCCGTCCCAATTACGAATGCTTTCTGTTTTTTTGCTTTCCGCAACAACTGTTATATCGGCATTTACGGCATTTAAAAATACTAATATATCTGAATCACAACGACCTTTCCCGAGTTCTCCGCCGAACGTCCGTTGGTTACGGATATTCTTAGACGGACAGGCATATCTGCATCCGTCAATTAACCGACAATCAGGATTGACAGTGGTCACTGTATTTATAAAGGCTTGCAGTGTTGCGCCTCCTCCTATGATGACACCTTCAACATCAGCTTTGATCGTATTATTAACTAAACTATTAATATCAACCAATGTATGTATAGTTTCATCCTTTTCTGAGACTAAATAACTCCCACCTCCAAAAAGTACAACATGCTTTCCGTCAACCAAGGAATATGCTTCGGTTAATGTTTTTGGTTTAACGACCGAATTTATTGAATTCCACATCTAACAGCCACCAAGTTTGCAAAGTAACACGAAGATTATTTTTTGTAAGTGCATATTTATACCATCCTAATTATGGTTATTTTCAAAATTGTTTACTAAGCCTAAATTATTCTTTCCAATTTGCAGATATTAATGGTCTTTGCGACTGCTGTAGAAGTTTATTCCGGTTTTTTTCGTTGCTTGAGAAATCATTCTCTCAGCAATTTTATTATGAACATGAATTAAGGAAGATTCATTTGTGCTTGTTTTGCCGTTTCTAACTTGTAGTTTACCATTGATGATTAAATAATCCACCGGTGAAGTGCGAACATTGAATATCAATGCCGCCACCGGATCCGACATCCCCCCGGCGTATTCAAGTTTATCCATTGAGAAAAGGGCTAAGTCCGCCTGTTTACCCACCGAAAGCTGACCGATATCATCCCTGCCCAAAACCGAAGCACCGCCACGTGTTGCCAGCCACAAGACATCTTGTGCTGTCAGCCAATACTCTTCATCGCGTAACCGTGAAAGCATCATGGCATTTCGGATTTCCATTAGCATATTCCCTGCATCGTTGGACGCAGAACCATCTACACCAATGCTAACGCGGACATTCGCATCCATCATTTCCTTTATACGTGCAATACCGCTTCCCAAACGCATATTAGATGTCGGGCAATGGGTCATACCTGCGCCCGTATCCGCCATTCGTTTGATCTCTTCATCGTTCAGGTGGATCGCATGAGCAAACCAGGCTTTCGGATTCATCCAGCCTAAGCTATCAACATACGCAGCCGGACGCTCTCCAAATTCCTCTACGCAGAAATTTTCCTCATCGATGGTCTCAGCAAGATGGGTGTGCATTTGAATATCGTTGGACATTGCGAACTCTGCAGTGGATCTCATTAACTCCGGTGTAACAGAAAACGGTGAACATGGTGCCAGTGATATGCGAACCATCGCACCATCAGAAGCGTCGTGATAAGTGTTTATGAGGCGTTCAGAATCTTGTTGGATTTCTGCTTCAGTCTGGACGGTGCCATCCGGTGGTAATCCTCCCTGAGATTTTCCCAGAGACATAGAACCGCGCGTCGGTTGAAAGCGCATGCCCAAATGTTTTGCACTCTCTATTTCTGCATCAATGAGTTTCCCGGAAATTTTATTCGGAAATAAGTACAAATGATCAGAACTTGTGGTCGTTCCAGATTTCATCAGCTCCAGCAAACCGACTGTTGTACTGACAGTAACGGCTTCCTCAGTCAATTCACGCCATACCTCATAGTGATTGGTCAGCCAACTAAATAATGGTTGATTCTGCATCAACGGAATATTCCTAGTCAGCGTTTGATATAAATGATGATGTGTGTTAATAAAACCGGGAAGCACGACCATTCCTGTTGCATCTATCACCTCATCGGCATTCACGCTGATTTCTGCTGGACCAATGGATTTAATTGTATTACCCTCAATCAAAATATGTCCGCCATTGAACTCTTCTTTCGAATCATTCATGGTGGCAACAGACAGCGGGTTTTTAATTAACAGTGTTTTCATTATTTGTCCGTATTAAATAATGGATAATCTTTCATGTTTTCAAATAATACAATCATTTCTGTTATATCGGATGATTGCATTTCACTTTTTCCATTTAAGAATTGAGCTGAAATTATTTCATAATTAGATGAATCCATTTTAATATTAATAATATCTGATTTATACCTGTAATTCCCTTCTGTTAAATTGAGTGATGATTGTATGCCATCCATTTTTGAGAAAAGTGTATTTCCATCCATCCAATATCCATTTTCTTCTGCATCAAAGGTTTCTCCATTCAGAAAGAATTTGGGCTTCGTTTTATACGGATCACCCGCCGTCGGACAGAAAGTTGTACAATTTCCGCATTCATTACAAAAGTCACCGATATTGATAATTTGTGGTTCTTGGGAGATTGTGAATGTATCAATTTGTATAATATTCACGCCATCATCTTTAGCCAATAATTGATAAACAGGATAGGTTCTTCGTCTGGCTATATATGACATATTCGCTAAGTTAGGACATACACTTACACAAACATCACAAACATCATCACATTGGAGACACCTTGAGGCTTCTGCCATGGCTTCTTCTTTAGCAAGCGTCCTTGTTACTAAATTAAAATTAATTCGTTCATCCGGGGATAAATGCGGTGTGGTAATTCCATATTCTCTTAATGCTAATTTCTTTTGATATTCGAATTTTTCAAATCGCAATGAGGAATCTGGCGCATGATGATTATCCAACTTAGCGGCACGGATTATATTATCAGCGGCTTTACGCCCATCTCCCACGGCATTGATTACGGAAGAAGCTCCGCGGACAATATCCCCACCGGCAAAAACATTCTTCAGCTTTGTTTCTCCGGTCACATTATCAGGGACCAATTCTTGCCAAGTTACATAGTCCAATGCGATATCTTGTCCGACTGCCGGGATAATTTTATCGAAGGCAAGTTCAAACTCTGAACCGTCAATTTTTATCGGGCGTTCCCGTCCGCTCTCATCCGGTTTCCCCAATTCCATTTTGAAACATGTTAATATCGCAGGTCCGTCACCACCGTCAGCAATCTTTTCAGGAGCAACAAGTTCCTGCAGATAGATACCTTCCTCCAGCGCGGCTACAATTTCTTCCATGTCAGCCGGCATCTCTTTCATCGTTCTGCGGTAAAGTATTGTTACATCTGATCCTAACCGGCGTGAGGTCCGTGCGGCATCCATTGCTGTGTTTCCTCCCCCAATCACAGCAACACGCTCACCCAATTCCTTAACGTTTCCTTGTCGTACATCAGATAAAAATGTCAGAGGTTCAATGACGTTTGATGATTCTTCTCCTTGGATATTCAATCTCTTGTTATCTTGAGCACCGGCTCCAAGATAAACATAATCATAATTTGATCGTAATTCGTTAAATCTATTTTTATCAATACTTGAATTGAAATGGAATTTGACCCCGACAGATTTCACTAATTCGATATCATTCTTTATCGAATCGTTGGTAAGCCGAAAACCGGGAATTGCATCAGATACCATTCCTCCGGCAAAAGGTTTAGCTTCGTAAATATCAACTTCAAATCCTTCAAGCGCTAGATAGTAAGCACAGGTTAACCCTGAAGGACCAGCTCCGATGACAGCGGTTTTTAATCCGTTGGAGGGTTTAGAAACTAGCGTTTTAACGGAATTATTTTCAGTGGCAAACCTTTTGATTTCACGTATTAATAACGTGCTGTCTAAATTGTTTCGTGTGCATTTGGTTTGACAAAGATGATCACAGACATAACCAGTGACGCCCGGCATTGCATTTGTTCTTAAAATAGTTTCATAAGCTTTGTCGAAATTTCCGTTTGCAACCTGATGCAAATACTCAGGAATTTCCTGATCTGTGGCACATGATTCAGTGCACGGCGCTTTAACACAGTCATATCGAGTAAGAGGTCTCGGAGTCTTAATGGATTCAAAATGCTTAATATCTTTGTGATAAGCGGCATGATTCAGAACAGACTCAGCAAAATATTTCAGATTGTTTAATCCGGCTGTTTTTAAATCAGTTGCAGCGTTGTCTTTTGACAAAATAAATTCATCAATTGAGGATGCATTTGTATCTGCAAACTGTTTTTTTATCTCGGACAGATATTGTGCTAACCGTGTGTATCCACCTGGTTTTAAGATGTCAGTACAGACGGTAATCGGTTTTATGTTCGCTGCCAATACATCAGCGACATTGAACGCATCCATTCCCGCGGAAAATGAAATATCCAGATTTCCATTGAATTCGGTTTGCAGTTTCTCTGCGACATGGATACTAATCGGATGTAGTGCTCGTCCGCTCATATACATCATTTTTTCATTGGACGGAAAAATTGGTTTATGATTTTCTACCTCAAGAGTATTTGTCAATTTTAAGCCAAAGTCTACACCATTATTTTCCGCAGATGATTGTAAACTTTTGATCAGTTTTAAAGCATCATAATATTTTAAGTCATGACTAAACGCTTCATCAGGAACAGTGACTTCTTTAAATCCAAGGCGATTGTTAAGAATTTCTCTCAATTTATCAGGTCCTAAAAGCGTCGGATTCAGTTTAACAGTCATGTGATATTTACGTTCTTCTATCAGGTATTTTCCGATCGATTCTATTTCATCCGGCGGACAGCCGTGCATGGTTGAAAGCGTGAGATTATCCGATAATTTTGCCGGGATACTTAGATTCTTTATATTCGGATAAATATGCTCGATGCTATTTAGTCTATCATCAAGATTAGGCTGACAATCCTCCATCAAATCTAAGAACTGTTGAACATTTGGTTTTTTAATTCCGACTAGATTATATCCGGCAGACATATTAAATATCCCGCCCAAGTCTTTATCATACCCCCATCCGAATTTATCTTTGAGGATATGAATGATAATCCAGGCATTTAAATATTCAGAGAAAGACTGATTTAATTTAAGTTCCTGTGACCATTCACAATTGTAGCCTTCATCCTGCATATCAATACAGGGTTTAGAGACTTTCAGCTCATCCAGCGTCTGTATAGTTTTAAGCTCAATGTACCTAGCGCCCATTAACCACGCTAAAATGATATTTTGAGCCATCTGGGTATGAGGTCCGGCAGCAACACCGATGGGAGTTTCCATCAGCTGGCCGTAACGTTTCATACGAAAGACATCTTGCTCACTTGGATTGAAGAACAGTTCCTTCGTGACTCCAAAGATACTTCCATGTTTCTCTTCTTCAAGAATCCACTTCAATAAGTGGGTTAACTCCATTGGGTATAACTTATCAGACATATAATTCTTTCAACTTATGGGTAAGTAAATTTTTCAAAACTGTTTTCCTGTAATCAGCAGAAGCTCGGATATCATCTATGGGCGAAATATCATGTTCTATTAAACTTATAGCTTTTTCTAAAGGAAGACCCTCATTCACTGCTTTAGTAAACTCTTTAAGATAAACTACAGTTGGAGCCACAGCTCCTGCTGCAATTGATTGTAAATCAAAAAGATTCGGTGAGGTTTGTCGGTAGGCAATAGCAAAATTCACAACGGATATCGCCATAGACTGTCTTAAACCCAATTTATAGAATACTGATAGTTCTTCTGTTTTCTCTAAAATGACCGCTGAAACGATTTCATTATTGTTAAGAGTCGTTTTCCCAACTCCGGTGATACATTTATTTATCGGTAATTTTCTTGTGCCATTAGGCCCAGTTAATTCAATCATGGCGTTGTGAACATAAAGCCCGGGTAACAAATCTCCGGCCGGGGATGCGTTGCAGATATTCCCGCCAATGGTAGCTCTGTGCCGAATCTGAACACCGGCAAACTGAGAAGCGGCTTGGTGAAGTGCCGTGTATTTCGTTTTAATTAGTTCAGATTTATAAATATCCTGAACAGTTGTTAAAGCACCGATAATAATTTTATTATCGTGCTCAACAATACCTGATATAGAATTAATCTTTTTTAAATCGATTAAATGTTTCGGAAGTGTTATTCCCTCTTCCCATCGGGGTAAGATATCGGTACCGCCTGATAAAATAGTTATTTTCGAATTGTTAGTTTGTAAAAATAAATCGTTTAGTTCTGATAATGAGCTTGGTGTATAATATTTCATGTGATTGTTTACACAAATTCCACAAATAATGACGTAGGAAAACGAAAATAAATTCTATTTTTAATTTTATCCATTCGATTCATTTGTGTTATTTGTGTCCTGCATGTTCAATTGCATCCACAATTTTATGATAGCCTGTACATCGGCAAATATTTCCTGATAATTCCTTCTTGATTTCCATTCTGTCAGGATTTTCATGATCCTTTAGAATCTGCTCACCGGATAACACCATACCCGGGATGCAATACCCACATTGAACAGAGTGGTGATCTATAAACTCTTGTTGCAGCTCGGTAAGACTATTTTCTTTTGGGAAGCCTTCAATGGTGATTATTTCGGATTTATCGGCTTCGACAGCAAGTATAAGACAGGAATTAACGGTTTTGCTATCCATGAAAATAGTACACGCACCACATTCTCCTTCTGAACAGACTTCTTTGGCGCCGGTAAAATGCAGTTCATTACGTAATAGATCAAGTAGTCGCATATGGGAAGGAACGGATTTTTCCAGCTCCTTCCCGTTTACGGTTAGTGTTATTGTATAATATTCAGGATTTTCAATATGGAGCATTTTAGCTGCTCTTTATGCTTATCTTCCCTCAAAATTACACATGAATGACAGTCAATTACACTATGATTTCAATAACCCGGTGCGGGCGTTAAAATCATCGATGAGTTCATCCATATTATCAATTTGGTTGTGCATATTGGACCAATAATCATCGTCATACCATTGAGATTGGATTTCATCAAAGGTTTTCCCCTGCTGCTCAACCCAAGTATAGTACTTCAAATTATGGACACGCTTTCGTGTTTCATACGTGAGCTCCTCAACATAATCCACTGTAGTTCCTACAAGATGTTTGTGATAGGAAGCTGCAGCATCTAAATCGGTAAAATCTCCGTGTTCTTCTGTAAGCTCTTGTAAGCGACTCTGATACATTTCCATGGAATCTGTCAAAATGGTTGCAACAACATCGCCTTCGCCAAGTTCATAGTATTTCGCAAATTTTATTGCGCTCAAGAGGTTCGCAACACCGGAGATACCTAACAACGGTAAAGCATCAATTAACTGTTCAGAAACGCCTTGAGATGCTAAATACTTTTTACCGGCAGGTTCGTTGAATAAACGAATAACAGACATTGGTGATTCATCATCAATCGCCATAACCATGTCCGTATTTTTCACATTATGAATCCATGGGATGTGTTTATCTCCAATGCCTTCGATTCGATGTGCGCCAAAACCATTGTTTAGTAATGTCGGACACTGTAATGCTTCACTGGCAGCAATTTTACTGGTCGGGAAGAGGTTTTTAAGATAGTCGCCACTTCCAATCGTTCCGGCCGATCCGGTTGTGTACACAGAACCTCGGAATGTATCATTTGGTCCCATGACTTTTTCAAGAATATCAGCTAAGGCACGACCGGTAACATTATAATGCCAGAGATAATTTCCAAATTCGTCAAACTGGTTGAAAATCACTAAGTCTTCACCTGATTTCCGAAGTTCCCAGCACTTATCAAATATTTCTTTCACATTGCTTTCGCTTCCAGGCGTCTTGATGGTTTCTCCGGCAACAGAGGCTAACCAATCGAAGCGTTCTTTACTCATTTCCTCCGGTAAAATTGCGATGGATTCACACCCAAGTAATGTGGAATCATAGGCTCCTCCGCGACAGTAATTTCCGGTAGATGGCCATACAGCTTTCTGCGTGGATGGATCAAATTGCCCGGTAACTAAACGCGGAACCAAACAGCCGAAGGCAGCACCTACTTTGTGTGCGCCCGTCGGGAACCATTTTCCAACCGGTGCAACAATTTTTGCATCAACTCCGGTAATCGCTTTCGGAAATTCGATGAAATTCACGTCCCCGTATACACCACCATGTGATTTCGGTTCATTTTTCCAAGTAATACGAAACAGGTTGAGCGGATTCACATCCCAAAGTCCAACATTCATTAATTGGTTCTTGATGTTATCCGGGACTAACTCCGGATTAATCTGCTGCTGAAATGTCGGAATAATAATATTCTGTTTTCGCGCTTTCTCTATCGCTCTTTCTAAAGCAGCAGAATTAATAGTTAAATCTATCATATGATATTTCCTTTATTTTTTCGTTATGTATTTAAGCTAATTTTCGTTTTAAATCTTCGATGTCAGGCTTTACGTATGTAGGAAATGTTCCTACAAGCTCCACCGACTTCATTGCACCGACAACGTCCTTCAGTCCATTGCCGGTATTCAGAACCACGATCCGGTCATCAGAATTTACCAACCTATCATCAATTGCCTTCAGCAAACCTGCTAATGCAGCTGCTCCGGCAGGTTCTCCAAACACTCCGCTGCCGCGTGCCATCATAGGTATGGCTTTCAGGATTTCATCATCTGTTACGCTAATGTAAGCACCGTCCGTTTCTTTCACAGCCTTCATGGCTTTAATCCGATCGCGTGGTAAACCGGCACTGATACTATCCGCAGCAGTTTGTGCATCAATGGCAGGTTTAGTCAAAACGTCTTCATTATTCTTCCATGCTTGATACATATAATCACTCCCGGCAGATTGTACTCCGATGATTCTGGGAATTTTGTCAATCCAACCAAGTGCCATCAAATCTTTCAATCCTTTATGCAATCCACCGATAATACAGCCGTCACCAACGCTTACGAACATGACATCCGGAGCATTCCACTTTAACTGTTCGCATATTTCGAAGCTGGCAGTTTTCTTCCCTTCGCTCATGTATGGATTATATCCGGTGTTTCGATTATACCAGCCGTATTCTTTTTCTGCTTCCAGACAAAGTTCAAATGCATCATCATAGGATCCTTTTACCAGCATGACTTTTGCACCAAACACAAGCAATTGAGCAATCTTCGCTTTTGGAGCACTTTCCGGAACAAATATCACATTCTTTTGATCCAAACTTGCGCACAGTCCGCTTAGTGCTGCAGCGGCGTTCCCGGTACTTGCCGTCATGATAATTTCCGCACCTTTTTCACGTGCTTTAACAATGGCGATTGCACTGGCTCTATCTTTGAAAGAGGCTGTCGGTAATCGACCGTCGTCTTTTATCCAAAGATGCTTTAATCCCAGTGAAGATGCTAAGCGATCAGTTCTATATAGCGGTGTCCAGCCAACAGTTAGGGGTGGTACTTCAGAATCAGGTTCAACTGGTAAGAGTGGTTTATAACGCCAAATTGTAAAGTCAGTAGACTTCTGTAAATCTTCGCGATTAAAATGTTTACCGATGTAGTCATAATCGTAAACAACATCTACAATTCCTTCATTGCCGTGATCAGGACAAACATAGTCGATCTCATTCACATCATACTCTTTTACGCAAACCATACACTTTAATCCAATGACATGTTCCATATCTTACCTCTTTGTTTCTCCCAGATTACATCAATTAATGGACGATATGAGTTCCGGTTTTTCCATCCAATGCTTTTTCAAGATTTTCAGGGTTGGTAATGACAACTTCTTTCCCGCCGTTTTCTAAGAAAAGAATCGCAGCCTCAACCTTTGGCGCCATGCTTCCGGCAGCAAAATGTGTTCCTTCCGCGAGATAACCTTTTGCTTCCTGCAAGGTTATTTTATCCAGCCATTTTTCGTTAGGTTTACCAAAGTTTAAAGCGACTTTCTCAACGGCGGTACTCATAACAAACAATTCAGCACCTAAGTTGCTTGCCAGGAGTGAAGAAGCGAAATCCTTATCAATTACTGCTGCAACACCGCTAAGGTGCCCATTTTCATCTGCGACCACCGGAATTCCACCACCACCTGTTGTAATTACTACAACACCAGCATCTAACAATTGTTTTACAGCTGGTTCTTCTACAATACGGATCGGTTTAGGAGAGGCAACAACCCGGCGCCATCCGCGCCCTGCATCCTCTTTCACATCCCAGCCTTCTTTATCGCGTCGACGGGATGCTTCTGATTCATCCATAAAAGATCCAATGGGTTTTGCCGGAGCTTTGAAAGATGGATCATTTGCGGATACTTCTACCTGAGTCACCACCGTAGTGACGTATTTCTCCATGCCAAAACGTTTAAATTCGTTATATAAATTCTGCTGAAGAGCATATCCGATCGCACCTTGACTATCGGCACCGCATACATCCAGCGGAACTTCATGCAACTCGTGAGAGGCTAATTCTGAACGGCGTAAAATGAATCCAACTTGCGGACCATTTCCGTGGGATATTGCAACATCCCAGCCGTCACGAATCATCGAAACGATATGTTCCGAAGTCTCATGAGCGGCAATGTATTGGTCACGCACCGTCTGGTGCTGTTTGTCGTGAATAAGTGAATTACCACCAATGGCAATCACTGCTAATTTCTTTTTCATAAATTCTCCAATTATTTAGCGGCGGAGATACAGAGAAAGGTTATAAAAATAATATGGTCACAGAAAGAGTGGTCAGGTATAGGAGAAATATTCTCCTATACCCAATCCATACTTCTTAACCTAAGAGTCTCTGTATTTCTACGGCAGATTAAAATTATTAGGTCATTGTCAAAGCCATGACGGCTTTTTGAGCGTGCAAACGATTTTCTGCCTGATCAAAGACAACCGAATTTGGCCCGTCGAGGACGGCGTCAGTAACTTCAACATTGCGATCAGCAGGTAACGGGTGCATGTAGATTGCATCAGGCTTTGCCATGGCTAAACGACGTTCATCAGCGATCCAATCACTGTATTTTTCCGTAATTCGCTTATCCTCTGCAGGATCAGTCGTTGTGAGCATCGGTCCCCAGCTTTTCGCATACCAAATGTCCGTATCTTTGACTCCTGCTTCAAAATCGTCCATCATCACAAAACTACCGTGATGTTTTTTGGCATTTTCCTTGGCTTGATCAATGAATTTTGATTTTAGCTTAAATTCCGGGGGATGAACCAAACGTACATTCATTCCGTAGCGTGTCATGAGCAGGATTAGACTGTTCGGAACACTTTGCGGTTTTGAATAGCTGGAAGCGTATGCCCAGCTAACAGTGATAGTTTTTCCTCGGGGATCGCCCTTTTTCTCTATGATTGTCTGAAGGTCCGCGAGAATCTGATGAGGATGATACTCATCACACTGCATATTCAAAACAGGTGTACGGCTTGCTTCAGCAACCCATCGGATATATTGATTCCCATGTTCCCAATCCACCTGACGAATGGCTAATCCATCGTTGTAACGTCCTAGAATATCACCAATCTCTTTTGCTGTATCGCCGTGAGAAACCTGCGTGGTTTTGCTATCTAGGAACATCGCATGTCCGCCCAGTTGAGCCATTCCGGCTTCAAACGACGCACGAGTACGTGTGCTTGAGAAGAAAAACAGCATCGCCAAGACTTTATCACGCAAATACGCATGAGGTTCACCCAATGCGCGTTTACGTTTTAAATCCATGGCGACATCCATGACAGTATCAATTTCTTCACGTGTCCATTCTTGGGTCGTAATCATGTCACGACCGCGTAGATATGTCTGCATAATGTTCCCTCCTACTCTTGTGTGCCAAGAACTAATGCCAAGAGCGCCATACGCATAACGACACCGTTGAAAGCTTCCTGCCAGTAGCGTGACCAGCGTGTGATATCCACATCAGCAGGGATTTCATCCATGCGAGGAAGTGAGTGCAGCAGAATGGCGTCAGATTTCGCTTTTGTGGAAAGAAGCTCACGTGTGATTTTATAATTTGACGGAGTCAAACCAACATCGCCGGAGCGTTCATCTCTGGCTTTTGTATAATCAGGTTGAACGACTGGTTCAACTAAAATGACATCAGCATCAGCGATCGCTTCTTCGACATGCTCGGCTTCTTTGTAGTTTAGATTATATTTTTCAATATCCTTTTTGAATTCATCGGTCATACTCATATCAGGTGGAGAAACAAACGTAATCGGGCAATCAAATTGCGTTAAACCGTGAGCCAATGAATGCATTGTTCTCATTCTCATATCACCAACGGCTAACCATTTTAATCCGTCAATACGTCCTTTTTCTTTGTAAATAGTATAAAGATCTGTTAGAATTTGTGTCGGATGTTCTCCCCAACCATCGCCACCGTTGATAATCGGAATAGAAGACCACTTAGCGGCTTCGTGCGGTGCACCTTGTTGGAAATGACGCATAACGATAACGTCACCGTAGAATTCCAACATTTTGACGGTGTCTTTAATTGTCTCCTGATAAAAGTCGCCGGCTCGAGTCATTTTCGCATCGGAAAAACCGGTGACATGTCCGCCGAGGCGATGCATGCCAGCTTCGTGTGCTAAGCGTGTGCGTGTGCTGGGTTGATAAAATGCGGTTACAAGTGTTTTTCCTGCCAACAAATCAGTATTTTTTCGATCTTCGGCAAAGTGTCTTAGGCGATCGGCCACATCGAACACTCTAAAAAACTCATTTCGTTCAAAGTCCTTAAGTGAGAGTATATCTCTTCCTGCAAAACTTCTCATAGTTTTACTCCTTATATTTGTTAATGAAGATTTATTGATATATGACGTAGCTGTAGCACGTCAATACATTGTGCTCGCTTTTCGATCTTTTGGAACGCCCCTCAGTTCTTGATTAAGCCCCGAGAAAGAGCGTGGAAATTTATCAAATAATATTGAGAGTTCATTGTCTTTTTTTACTCCACTTAACCATCTGTTTCTTCCATATTATTCCACAAGATATTTGCCTGTTTATTCGCATTAGTCAAAATCGATTTTTCATCAAGATCGATAAGTGAATTATTTCTGACTCTAAATATTCCATTCGTCATCACATCAATTGGTGCTTCCATTCCAAATAACGCATGTCCAATCCAATTATCCGCATTGAATTCAGTTCGTGGATTATAGTCAAATACCGCCAAGTCAGCAGCATAGCCCTGATCGAGTTTTCCTATCTTGCGCCCAAATAATTTCGTGGCGATATCCGCATTGTGCTTAAAGAGCATTTCGGCATAATTTACGCTGGGTTCTCCACCAACTAGGTGGCTACTTCGAATCAATGTTCCTATTTTTGCTTCTTCCAACATATTTCCCTGCATTCCGTCGGTACCTAATCCGGCTTGCATTTCTTCGATAAGCGCTGTTGGGGTCATCCCCACGCGATTATTCGCATTTGAAGACGGATTATGCACTAGCATTGCTCCTGTTCGTTTCAGAATGTCAACATCACCAGGCTCAAAATGCACACCATGAATCACCAAACTATTTTCATTCAAAAGATCAAATGAATCTAAACGGTGAATGACTGAATTATACCCGCGTGATTTTGAATCTGTTCTGTCAGCTTTGTCTTCGGCAGTATGAATATGGATTCCCCAATCACGTTCCGACTTCAGTCTGTCAGAAATGCTTTTAAGCGATTCATCCGAAAGCGTGAATGATGCGTGTAATCCTATGAGAGGACGTACAGATTTATACTCGATAAATTCACGATGAAATGTGATATTCTCGTCCAAACTGTTTTGAAAGGTTTGCTTGCCATTTCGGTCGGTCATTTCAAATGCACCAGAGATATTCATGCCAAATTGCTTAGCTGTTTCGGCTAACAAATTCAACGAACCGTCAATATAGTTTTGGCTGGAATGATGGTCGATAACTGTTGTTACTCCATGACGCAGGTGGTCAAGCAAACCGGCTTCGAAGGAGGCTTTTGTACTTTCCCGATCCAAAGCTCGATCCAAAATCCACCAGACCTGTTCCAAGATCTCGGTGAAATTTGTTGGATTTCCCTTCGGAAATGGCATTCCCATAGCTAAAGTGGAATATAAATGCGCATGTGCATTTATCATTCCGGGAAGGACGGTTTTACCGTTTAAATCGATTTTTTCATCTACAGTAAAATTAGGGATTCCTTCTTTAATTACTTCTACAATACCATTTTCAATCAAAATATATCCATTTTCAATGAATTCGGGACTACTAAAGGGATTTACAATTCTGCAATTTGTTAAGAGTGTCTTCATTTGTTTTTCATTATTATGTTTAATACTTTTTCCGGGGTTAAGGGAATTTCATTCATCTGAACGCCTAACGCGTTACTGACGGCATTAGCAATTGCCGCTCCGGTCGGGATAACTGCCGGTTCACCAATTCCCTTTGCACCCCATGGACCTTCGGGTTCCGGGTCTTCAACGATGATGGATTCGACATCAGGGACATCGGTTGCAGTCGGCAAAAGATAGGTCGAAAGATTTTCTGTCTGCACAATTCCACGATCGGTTATAAAATTCTCCGTCGTAACCCAACCGACACCTTGAGCCGTCCCTCCTTCAATTTGTCCCTCCAACCCGGCAGGATTTATGGCTTTACCAATATCGTGTGCCGCCCATATTTTATCAGTATGGACCAATCCTGTAAGTTTGTCGACACGTACTTTGGCGATATGTGTTGCATAAGAATACGTAAAGTAAGCTTCTCCGATGCCAGTATCCTTGTTATACTCTAACTCACGGACATGCCACCAACCAAGTTCTTCCGTCTTACGATTTGTGATATAGAGATAATTTGTCAATTCTTCAAATGTGAGTTCTGAATTATTAGCTCTACAGAATACACGATCATTTGTCAGCTCGACATCATTTGGTTTACATTCCATGAGTTCCGCTACAGCATCCTTCAGAATCGGAAGAAGTTTTTTCGCCGCGTCACGAATTGCATTTCCAGTCATTACGACATTTCGAGATGCTACTGCAGGTCCGCTGTCTGGAACATATTCTGTTGAAGTCGGTAATACGGTAATTCGTTCCGGTGAAATTCCAAGTGCTTCAGCCGTCATCTGTTTCACAACTGTTAAAGCTCCCTGCCCCATTTCCACTAAACCGAAAGCAACAGTAATTTTACCATCTCTTTGTATCTGAATACGGGCAGCGGAACCATCCATATGCCAACCGGCAGCTCCAAGGCAATTACCATAATGAATGGTGCTTATCCCCATCCCATGGAGATATCTTCCGTCTTCAATGTTTTTATGATTCCAGTTGGATGATTTTACCGCCTTACGAATCGTTTCTTCCGCACCAACACTTATGGGTAAGGACTGATCGGTCATGGTAGCATCACCGGGTTTCAGAATGTTTTTTAGTCTTATTTCAACGGGGTCCATGTTCAGTTCTGCTGCGATTACGTCCATCATTCGTTCATGCCCGAATGCAGCTTGAGGAGATCCGAATCCACGGAAAGCACCGGTCGGAGGTAAATTTGTGTAGTATGAATTTGAATCAACGTGAATATTCGGAATGATATAAGGTCCCATTGCCTGAGCGGAAGCACGATATGAAACGACGGATGACAAAGTCGCATAAGCACCCGCATTTTCTTCTAATAGAATATCCGCGGCAACTAAGGTTCCGTCATTTTTTACCCCGACTTTATAGTGCATTTGAAACGGATGACGTTTAGATGTTAATTGCACATCTTCTTTTCGGCGATACACCATTTTTATGGTACGTCCCAATTTTACTGCCGCAACAGCAACTCTAGCTGCTAATTCTGAAGGGATATCCTCTTTTCCTCCAAAGCCTCCTCCGGTCGGAGCTTGTTCGACGGAAACATTCTTCAGATTCACTCCTAAAACTTTGGCAACCGATTTTTGAATATAAAATGGACATTGTAGCGTTCCGACAATTTCAACATTACTGTTGTTTCCGGGAGTAACAATACATCCCTGAGGTTCAAGATAATAATGCTCTTGGAAAGGTGTTTTAAACGAGGCTTCTACGATTTTATCTGCAGTATTAAAACCTATTTCAATATTTCCTTTACGTACACGGTGTTTGCATGCAAGGTTCGTTTCGTGGATGAAATTGTTTTCTGCATCTCTGCTTTCATCGATAGATAATAGCGGTGTATGCTCTTCGTATTTTATCTTTATTAAACGGGCAGCATAATAAGCGGCTTCTGACGTTTCTGCAACGACCAAACCGATACTGTCACCGACATACCGAACGATTTTATCCGCAAATAGGGGCTGATCCTGAAAAATGACGCCAATCTGGTTTTCCCCTGGGATATCCTTTGCTGAAATAAAATCAACATAGCCTTGCACAGATTCAGCTACTGAAACGTCAATTGATATTGTCTCACCAAATGGAATCGAAGAATATACCGGTGCCGCATGGAGCATTCCTTTGTCAGGAATATCCGTTAAAAACTTTGTCTCTCCGGTGGTTTTTTCCTTAGCATCTGAACGAAGGTGTGATGTTCCAATGTAATGATAATAGTTTTGTTCTGACATGGCTTTATTCGATGGTAAAGTTATGAACTAATTCAAACGAATTCCCGTCAAACAAACCTTTGTCACTAAGTTTTAGCTGAGGAATGACTAACAATGCCATAAACGATAGCGTCATAAATGGAGATTGCAATGGAGACCCCATTTCTTTTGCCATGGTTTCCAATGCAGAATATTTTTCTGCAACAAAATATCCGTCCGTATCAGTCATTAAACCTGCTACAGGTAAAGGTAAAACACGTTTTGTTTCTCCGTTTGACAGACTGACACCTCCCTTATGTTCTATGATCAAATTTACGGCATTTGCGATTTCTTCATCGGAGGTTCCAACAGCAATGATATTATGAGAATCGTGCGACACTGATGAAGCGATCGCTCCCGATTTCAACCCGAAGTTATGAATAAATGCCATTGCCGGTTTAGTATCTTCATAGCGGTTCAAAACAGTAATTTTAAGGATATCATGGTTCAAGTCAGAGATCACAAGTCCATTTTGTGTCTCTATATTTGTAAGTTTTGTCCCTGTAATTACTTGGCCATCAAGTACGTCAATAACTTTCAGTTTTCCTTTTTCTATCGGGACAGCGAAATCATTTGGTGATTTTGATGTTGCCTTAAAACGATTAATTGGTGAAACATTTTTTGATGTGATAATTGCTTTTCCGTTTTCAGCAATTTTTTCACCGTCAACATAAGTCGCTAAAATATTCAGTTTTTCCAGATTCTTAATCACGATAAAATCAGCAGGATCACCTTCACGGAGTAAGCCGACATCCAAACCATAGTGCTTCACCGGATTAATGCATGCTACTTGTAAGATATTGAAAATATCATAACCTTCATCGATCGCTTTTTTCACCATCAAATTGATATGTCCTTCCACTAAATTATCGGGGTGGCGATCATCGCTGCAAAACATGATATTATCAGGATGTGTTTCGATCAACGGCATCAATGCATGCAAATCTCTTGTTGCTGATCCCTCTCGGATTTGAATAGTCATTCCATATTGGATTTTTTCAAGGGCTTCATCCAATGTAACGCATTCGTGATCAGTAGTGATGCCGGAGTCAACATACGTTTTTGCATCCTCCCCACGAAGACCGGGTGCATGTCCGTCAATTTGTTTTCCGTATTTTTTTGCGAGCTCTATTTTGTACATTTCTCCCGGGTCACGGTTTAATACTCCCGGCACATTCATCATTTCTGATAAATATAAAATGTTCTCTTTTTTAAGTAGATATTCAAGTTCTTCGTTTCCAAACTTTCCCCCGGCTGTTTCAAAAGGAGTTGCCGGAACGCAGGACGGCGCTCCAAAGAAAAACTTAAACGGAACCTGATTTGCATTGTCTATCATAAACTCGATGCCGTCGATACCCATAACATTCGCAATCTCATGCGGGTCTGACACAGTTGCTACAGTGCCGTGTGTACTTGCAATTCGTGCAAATTCTGACGGTACAAGCATCGAACTTTCGATATGAATATGTCCGTCAATAAATCCCGGAAGAATAAAATTACTTGAAGCATTTTCTGATTCAACGATAGACTGGATACGTCCATTTTTAATGGTAATAATTCCCGGAAATATCCGACGATGAAAAATATCTATAATTTTCCCTGATATTTGCATGAATTCACTCAACATTCTCTTTTCAGAATTTACTAAATAAATACCCTTCATCGAAATAATTTACGTAAAAAGAGGAGATGTTTTCAAACATCTCCTCTTCCATTCCTGAATGGACACGATAATTAATAATGAAATCAGGATTTTTGTTCCTTGGAAAATGGTTTACCAAGCGCACTTGGTCCCATTGAGATAGAAAGTCCCATTGATTTTTTTCTCATTCTCCACATTGATCCTGCTAAAAGAAAGATTGTAAATAAATACGGGAGCATACCCAACAGATGTGTTGAAACCTGGACACCTCTGGCTTGCAGAGCGAAACCTAAAGCATCCATCCCGCCAAATAAATATGCCCCAAAAATAGCTACCATCGGATTCCACATGGAAAATATCACGAGTGCAATAGCTACCCATCCTCTGCCTGCGACCATGTTTTCAATCCACATGGGAGTATATGCCAATGAAAGATAGGCACCACCAAGCCCCATCATCATTCCGCCTGCAAAAATTGATGCGTAACGTATTTTAGCTACGTTAAGTCCAACCGTATCAGCGGTTTGAGGATTTTCTCCGACTGTTCGAATATACAACCCGGTTCTAGTTTTGTAGAGAAAATACCAAGATAATGGAACAAATATATAGGAGAAGTACACTAAGGAATTATGTTGAAAAAATACTTTCCCAATTAATGGGATATCACTTAAAAAGCCCAAACGGATTTCATCAAAATGTGGTGCTATCTTGCCAATTAAGGGTGTACCAAGCACAGCACTGACACCGGTTCCGAAAAATACAAGCGCAAGACCACTGACAATATGATTTACATTGAGTGTTACTGTTAAAAAAGCATGAATTAAACTCACTATTCCGCCACCTATTGCCCCCAACATAACTCCCAGTACTGGATTGCCTGTCCATAAAGATGTCATAAAACCGGTGACAGCTCCTACTAACATCAGTCCTTCTATACCAAGATTAATATTCCCCGACCGTTCGGTGTATATTTCACCAATCGTTGCAAAGAGCAAAGGAGTCCCTGAACGAATAGCCGCCTGCAGAAAAGGTCCTAAAAATCCAATTATTATTTCTAATTCATGTATAAATACCTCAGCCATGTTTCACCCACCGTAATTTATAACGTTTTAAAGATTCTCCTGCCAATATGAAAAAGAGGACCATTCCCTCAAACATATGGACAACCCCTTTTCCAAACCCCATGGTAATTTGAAGGCTATCTCCACCAACTATTAATGCTCCCATAAATAAGGCAACTAATATTACTGCCAGCGGATTTCCGTTTGCGAGGAAGGCAACAATAATACCCGTATAACCATAATTATTTGAAATTCCTCCCAGTCTAAGCTTATGCTGAAGTCCTGATATTTGCAGCATCCCTCCTAATCCTGCTATTGCCCCACTAATTACCAAAACTCTAATTATATTTCTATTCACTCTGATACCGGCATATTTAGCAGTTTTCCGACTTTGCCCGATCACTTGAATTTTATATCCCCAGCCGGTTTTTTTGTACAGGATATATAAGATGACTGCCACGACTAAACCAATCAGTATTCCGGTATGAAGTCGGGTATTGAAATATTGTGTCAGTATAGCAGCATCCGGATATCGCGGAGTTTGCGGAAAACCGGGATACATCGGATCTTTCCACGGACCGTATAATAAATAATTCACAAAAAATATTGCGACGTAATTTAGTAACAAGGTTGTTAGAATTTCATTTACTTTTAATTTAGTTTTTAAAATAGCCGGCGGCAATCCCCAAAGTCCACCGGCAACCATGGCAGATAACATCAATAAAGGAATCAAAATCCATGGTGGTTGTTGCGAAAAATATTGAGCTGCCCACGTTGCAGCCATTGCCCCCATAAAAAATTGACCCTCTGCACCTATATTCCAAAGTAAGGTTCTGAGTGTCAAGGATATGGCTAAGCCGGTGAACAACAGCGGAGTTGCTTGCACCAGCGTTTCAGACCAAGCGTATCCGTCACCAAAAGCACCCACAAACATTTCCTTATACGCTTCAAATGGGTTAGCTCCATTAATCAAGAAAACAAAACTGCCGGCGATAAGAGCCAGAACCATAGAAGCTACCGGTACAAAATAATCCAGCCACTTATTATAGGATAATCTCTTCTCTATTTTAAGCCGCCACATGAGAACCTCCTGTCATTTTGAGTCCTAAGTCTTCGATCGTCGTATCTTTTGTAAGCATAATGTCCATGATTTCACCTTCATAAATCACGCCAATTCGATCAGAAACCGCCATAAGCTCTTCAAGGTCTTCAGATATTAATAAAATAGCAGCACCATCAACTCTCTGCTTTTCCAGAGTATCCCTCACAAACTCGGTGGCACCGATGTCAAGTCCCTGGGTCGGATGTACTGCAACCATCATGCAAGGTTCTTCAGAAATTTCACGAGCAAGAATAACTTTCTGGAGATTACCACCGGAAAGAAGTTTCACGGGTGAACTCATTCCTGATGTTTTTATGTTGAATTTTTTAATCAACTTTTTTGTGTAGTTGGTAATCTCTGCTTTTTTTAAGAAAATACCTTTAAAAGAAAAACGTGATTCTTTGTAGTTCTTTAGAACCATACTCTTAGGCATACCCAAGTCTGGTACAACGCCCATTCCTATTCTATCATCAGGGATATGACCAATACCTTCTTTTATCGCTTTACGGGGAGTATTCTCTGTGATATCGTTTCCATTAACATGAATATTTCCGTTAGTAATCGGACGAAGCCCTGTAATGACTTCGGCTAACTCCTTCTGTCCATTTCCGGATACTCCGGCTATACCAAATATTTCACTTTCATGTACAGTAAGTGACAGATTATTCAGTGCTTTAATACGGCGGTCGCTTAAAGCTGAAATATTTTTTAACACAAGAACCGGAAGGCCCGGTTTGTATTTTGCTTTTTCTGTTTGAAGGAATACTTCACGCCCGACCATCATTTTTGCCAGATCTTTCTCATTGGTATCAGCCACATTAACCGTACCAATATATTCGCCTTTTCTCAGTACGGTTATTCGATCACATATCTCAAACACTTCCGGTAGCTTATGAGATATAAATATAATGGACGTTCCTTCTTTTGCTAATTTTTTTACGATTTTAAAAAGTTCATCCGCTTCTTGCGGTGTTAAAACAGCGGTCGGTTCATCCATTATTAATATTTTTGAGCCATGCATTAATGCTTTAATAATTTCGACACGCTGTTTTTCGCTGACGGATAATTGCCATATCTTAGCGTCTGGATCAACATCAAGTTGGTATTTAGTTCCAAAGTCTGCAATTGTTTTCCGTATTTGATCAAAATCGGGGATAAACGGTATTGAAAGATCTGCTAAAGCTATATTCTCAAGAACAGTATGCTCTTCGACCAGCATAAAATCTTGATATACCATTCCGATCCCGCGATCTAAAGCTGCGCGGGCTGACCACTTGGAAGGATCGATCCTTTCTCCTTGGATAAAAATTTCGCCCTCATTCAAATCATAACGACCGGAGAGTATATTTGTAAGCACAGTTTTTCCTGCACCATTTTCGCCCAAAAGGGCATGAATTTCACCGGGCATAACATTAAAGTTGACAGCATCCAGAGCCAAAACCCCCGGAAATCTCTTTGTTATGTATTTTAATTCTACGTACGGTTTCATTTATTTTCTCTATTATTTTTATAAATACTATTGAGTGGACTCACTATTAAAAATCATCGCCAAGAGTTCTGTCAATTCTAAGAGAGCGCACCAGAAATCTGATGCGCTCTCTGCAATAATTCATGTCTAAATGAGTTAATTTAGCTACTTACTGGTAACGAACTTCTCCTCCGGGGAGACTTCCGACCACGCCTTTAACCAAATAATATTGGCTAAGCAACTCATCGTCGGTGGGTACAACACCTGCCGGGACAACAATATTCCCGTCTTGGTCTTTTAATTCGCCGCCGAAGACAACAAATTTACCATCGATGATTTCTTGTTTCTTTGCTTCGATTTTTGCAATGACATCTTCAGTAACCATTTTTCCAAATGGAGATAAACCGACAACACCGGATTCAAGCCCCGGCCAGATAGCTTCCGGTTTCCAGACACCGTTGTGTAGGTCTTCGGCAATCTGATTCACAATCGGAGACCAATCCCACACAGCAGAAACCAAGTGTGCTTTCGGAGCAAATTTTGTCATATCGGAGTTGTATCCGACAGAGTACAGTCCGTTTCGTTGGGCTACCTGCTGTACAGCTGGTGAATCCTGATCCTGTCCTAATACGTCAGCACCAATTGCGACAAGACTTTCAGCACCTTCTCGTTCACGGGGAGGATCGAACCAAGAGTTCGTCCAAACAACGTGTACTTTCACATCAGGGTTAACCGATTGTGCACCTAATGCCCAAGCATTCACATTACGAATGACTTCGGGAATCGGGTGAGCGGCAACAATACCAAGAATATTGGTTTCAGTCATTTCACCTGCTGCCATTCCTGCTAAAAACATGGCGTCATGAGAACGGCCGAAGTAATTGCCCATATTCTCACTGGTTAAAAACCCGGAGCAATGTTCAAATACTACGTTCGGGAATCTGCGTGCTACATTGAGGGTCGGGTCGGCATAGCCGTAACTGGTTGTGAAAATCAGGTTAAATCCCTTACGGGCAAACTCCATAATCACACGTTCAGATTCTCCCTCAGGTACAGACTCAATAAAGGCTGTTTTCTTGACATAGGGGAGTTTTTTCAAAGCAAGGCGACTTTCATTGTGCATGTAAGACCATCCACCATCTCCAACGGGTCCGACTAACACAAAGGCAGCTTTAACATCACCGGGTTTACCCGGGGCAGCCATATCACCTGCGTTTAATTGTGTAAACGGCATCAAAACTAAAACAGTCACGATGCTGATTACGAATAACTTTTTAAGATGAGTAATCATTTTATTATTTCTCCTTTTATTGGGTTAGAATAAGTACACTAACCGTGCTTGATAGATAGCGATAGTGCTGTTGTCAGCATCATCTGCTGCACCGGCAGCATTTCTGATCAAGCAAAATCCGGGGATAATGTCCATGCTTGGAGCGATTTGATGTCTCCAGAAGAATTCAAAACGTTCTTCTTGCGGAAGATCAGCACCAATCCTTGGAGCAAATCTTGCAGGCAATAAACGCGGTCCACCTTCAAATAATGGAAATGACCATCCATCGTCTTCAGTTCCTTCATGAGATGTGATTCTCGCCCAACCGAATCCGATATAATCTTCAGCAATGAAACCAAAGCCGTTTGGTGAGTAGGTAATCCCTGCACCAATCTTGGCTTTATTTCCGGTCAAAGAGTAGTTGATCGGATTTGCTTCTGCTTCGTCATAGATGAAGTAAGCCATGATTCCGCCAATTCCGGTATTCGGAGTGATCTCATGATCGATATTGATAAACCAGCTGGAAGCAGGTTCATCACTGAGAACGCTGTTCCATACTTTTCCGTATCCAGCTCTCCAACCACCTTTTAATCCCATAAAGTGCGAATAGTATCCTGCCTGGACATAAGCAGCGTTGTAATCGGTATGTTCAAGTCCTGATGTACCAACTACTGGCGCTTCATTAAATCCAGGACCCGCAACAGGACCACCGGTATGCATAATATCATTAATATCGGATGTATGCCATGCAGCTTCCAATGAAAACATTTTACTGGTCATACGTCCGGCAAGACCCCAAACAGTCGGGGTAGCTGTAATTAATGTCGCGGTAAATGAATCACCGGTGTAGCCGATTGTACCAACAAACGCTCTATCTTCATAAGCCACAGCATTGTTATTGGTAACACCTACAGCACCCGTGAAATACTGATCCAGTGGGAAGTGATCAAAGACATCATAGAGTCCTAATACGAACTCATAAGATGTTGAACCCGGAATGGGTTTCCAATAAATATTGGCTTTTTCCAATATTACGTCTGGAGAAGTTGCACCACCAGACGTTTGACGATCTGAGGAAACGGTATTGATAATATCCCAGGTTGGTCTGAATTGATTGATATTATCAGGACCAAAGGGAAGGATATTAAATGGACCGTTGGCCGCCACAAATCCTATAGTAGCCTTTAAGGTCTGCCAATCTGAGAAAGTAATTTCTGTTCTTAGTCTGGCACGAAATGGCAGCATTAGAACACTTTCGTTATCAATGATGGACCCCGGAATAGAAACAATTCCGAAATCATCAGTGAAGGGTTCGCCTGCCGGCAGATATTGGGGAGCTAAATTAAATGCGCCGTGAAAATCCACCTTAAGCTGTGCTGATACCGGATTTACTAAAAAGACAGCGATAATCAGAGTCGAAAACACCGCCTTAGAAATCCAAGTAACCTTGTTGTTTATCATGTCTAAACCTCCTTGGAATGTTTATGAAATGTGCTCGCTTTTCGATCTTTTGGAACGCCCCTCAATCCTTGAATAAGTACTGAGAAAGAGCG
>JACKQG010000145.1_pt1 | contig 101440 bp, 93 predicted proteins | sample 8237621 | NCBI WGS metagenome assembly JACKQG01 (sample SAMN15677084, study PRJNA649215) | marine metagenome | biome: marine; feature: Black Sea; material: saline water; isolation source: suspended particulate matter (SPM) from the Black Sea western gyre | collected 2013-06-09/2013-06-10... | reverse complement strand
CCCTTTTTTAATGACTATTTGGGGCGTTCGATGTTCTACTATGTTGATAACGTTTTTTTCTTTTATTCGCAAGCTTCCTGTGTTAGACTGCCTTTGCTTTTGTTAAGGAAAGAATACCACAGAAAGGATGCTATGAATCAGCCGAATGTGCAAACCTACAAAGATCGAATAAAAGTTTCCGGCAAATACGAAGCGACAGTCATTCAGGACAAACTAAGCATAGCGGGCAAGAGATTTCACTTCGTCGGTGCCGGCGGCATAGGGATGAGCGGGCTGGCACAGCTTATGATGAAAAACGAGGCGATTGTAACCGGCTCAGATGAAACACTAAGCGAAGTTATAGACGGACTTAGGCAGAGGGGAGCTGAAATAACAATCGGCCACCGGGAAAGGAACCTCAAGGTGGGAACGAATGCGGTTGTTATCTCGGCGGCAATAAAAGAAGATAATCCGGAATTGAAATTAGCACGGCAGCGAGGGTACAAAGTCTATAAATACGCCCAAATGCTGGGGCAGTTAATGGACTGCTATGAGGGCATTGCAGTAAGCGGCACTCACGGCAAAAGCACAACGAGCGGATGGCTTACCTATGTGCTCAAAGAGGCCGGTCTGGAACCAAACTTTATCATTGGGGCTTTAGTCAGCCAGTTAGGCACCTCGTCGGAGGCCGCGGACGGTAAATATTTCGTGGCCGAGGCGTGTGAATATGACAGAAGCTTTCTTAACTTAAAACCGAAAATCGCCTGCATACTGAATATCGAGCAGGACCATCTGGACTATTATAAGAATGAAGACGAGATAGTCAAAACTTTTGGCGAATTCGCCCTTGGCATAAAACCGCAAGGCGTGTTGATTGCCAACGGACAGGATAAAAACGTTGCAAAAATTATCCGGCGAATTGAACGTCAACTCCATTGTAAGACTTTCGGATTGGATGAAAATTGTAATTTTTACCCCGGGAATATCTCATTAGATGACGGCCTTTATACTTTTGATGTTTATCATAATGCTACATTGTTGGGGGCAACCCGGATTTCGGTACCGGGTAAGCATAATATTCTAAACGCATTAGCCGTAACAGCAATGGCAGTCAACGCCGGGCTCGAAGCCGAGCTGGTACTCGAATTGCTGCCGGGCTTTACAGGCATTGACCGCAGGCTGATGCTGAAGGGGCAGTTAGGCCAAATTACGGTTCTTGACGACTATGCTCATCATCCAACAGAAATAAGGGCATCGCTGCAGGCAATAAGGCAGAGATATCAACCGAAACGAATCTGGTGTGTTTTTCAGCCGCACCAATACAGCAGAACAAGATTTTTGCTTGATGATTTCGCGGAAAGCTTTAAGCTTGCCGATATAACAATTGTGCCGGAGATTTATTTCGTCCGGGATTCACTGTCGGCCAAAAAAGAAATTAACGCCCAAATACTTGCCGAAAGGATACAGGCCAACGGAAATGAGGCGTTATTTATCGATGGCTTTGGGGCCATTTGTGATTACTTACAGACCAATGCCGCCGACGGCGATGTTGTAGTAACTATGGGTGCAGGTGATATTTGGAAAGTAGCAGATGAATATATTCAACGGGTTGGAAGAAATAGTTGAGACCGATTATCCGTTAGCGAAACGGACATGGTACGGACTCGGGGGAGCGGCGGATTATTTTATCGCCCCGAAAACAGTCAGACAGCTAAAAGAAGTTGTCCGGCGATGCACTAACAACAATATCCGGATTTACGTTATGGGATTCGGCTCTAATCTGTTGATCAGTGACGAAGGGCTGCGAGGAGCAGTGATAAAGCTGGAGGCCGAGCAGTTCTCACAGATAGAATTCGACGGTGAAGAGGTTACCGCCTGGGCGGGAGCGGAACTAAGCAAGCTGGTTTTGACGTGTGTGGAAAAAGGACTGTCGGGCATCGAGGCCCTGACAGGAATACCCGGCTCCGTCGGCGGGGCCGTGAAAATGAATGCTGGCGGCAACTTCGGAGATTTTGGCTCTGTAGTGGAAACCGTTACACTAATGGACAACGACGGTAACGTTTTCGAAAAGAGCAAACCGGAGCTTGTATTCGACTACCGCCGAACAAATATCACGGCAAAATTCATTCTAAGCGCCCGGCTGAAACTTAATGAGTCCGACTCAGAGCAAATCATGCGGACGGTCAAAGAAATATGGATTTACAAAAAGAATAATCAGCCGCTAAACACGAAAAATTCCGGCTGCATTTTCAGGAACCCGCAAGGTGGTTCCGCGGGCGCTATAATAGACAGGGCAGGCCTCAAAGGACTTCGGATCGGAGGGGCCGTAGTCAGTGAGAAGCATGCAAATTTCATAATCGCCGAAAAAGGATGTACAAGCCACGACGTCATGAGCCTTATAGAGACCATCAGAGAAAAGGTCAAAGAACAGTTCGACGTCGAACTGGAGCTTGAAGTCGAGATATGGGATTAAGGAACTACAAAGAACGTGAACGGTAAATTAAAAATAGCTGTCCTTACCGGTGGAATCGGGTCAGAACGGGATATAAGCCTTCAAAGCGGTCATTGTATTTCGCAGGCCTTAATAGCCGGCGGCTTTGATGTGGTTACAGCAGATATTCAACCGGATAATCTTGATATATTGGAAGATAACAGCATCGATGTGTTCTTTCCTGCACTGCACGGCAAATTCGGCGAAGACGGCCGGCTACAGCAAATACTACAGGACAAGTCTCTTGTCTATACCGGAAGCGGACCGGCCGAAAGCAAACTGGCATTTGATAAAATGGCAAGCAAAGAACTCTTTGCCCAAGCGGGAGTGGCTACACCAGCGGCGATTGAGTTTAACGCAGACTCTGATATTAACCGGCTTGAGATACAATTGAAGTACCTTGCAGATGGATACGTTGTTAAACCCATAAGAGAAGGCAGCAGTGTGGGTGTCAGAATTGTTACCGACGTGCAGGAAGTTATCATCGCCGCTGAGCAAACCCTAAAAGAGTTCGGCGATTGTATGATTGAACAATTCATCCCCGGCAAAGAAATAACTGTCGGAATATTAGAAAAGCAGACGCTTCCAATTATCGAGATTCGAAGCAAAACCGGCTTTTATGATTATCAGGCAAAATATATTGACGAGCAAACAGAGTATTTGTTCGATACGATAACCCAACCGGCCCTGATAGCTCAAATCGAACAGGATGCGATGGATTGTTTCGGTGCGCTTGGCTGTCGGCAATTCGCAAGGGTTGATTTTATCCTGAGTGATGAGCCAATCGCCTACGCTCTGGAGGTTAATACTATTCCGGGTTTTACAACACATTCACTTTTGCCCAAGGCGGCGGCGAAGGCGGGATTAACGATGAGCGATTTTTGCTCTAAAATCATCGAAGCCGCGTATTCCCCGCTCCTCAGGCATTAAGCGTGATTCGATATTATGGCGGCCAGAAGGAAAAAAACAAAAAGCAAGTCTCAACGAATATCATTGAAGTCCGGCACCTCAAAAGGGAAGAAGACAAAACAACGCATCCGGCTCTTCGCGAGTTTGATAAGCTCTTTTAAGATTTCATTAATGGTATGTGTTTTGGGCGGGACAGCCATCGGTCTGCTATATTTAGATAGATATAGAAAAGAAACCACCCCCCCCATGGAAGGTGAGGTTGAGCTGGAATTAGTGGATGTCCCGGCCTGGGTGAACGACGAACTAAAGCAAAAGGCCCTGACAGCGGCCATAAGTGATTTAGAGGATTTAAGAATCGATGAAAATGCCGCAGCCCTGGTGCAGCAGAATATTGACAGGCGGTTTGCGTGGCTGGATAACGTAAAAGTGCGGACCACGCACAATGCGCTGCTCATTGAAGGGCGCTGGCGAAGACCCATGGGACTGATTAAGTCGGGCAAGCGCAGCTTTTACGTGGATGCCGAACAGGTGACGCTCGATTTTGTGGAAATGCCGAATCTGTCGATAGTTGAGATAACGGGATTGTCGGCGGGGAGAAATATCCCGCAGTTGGGCGAGGTCTGGGAAGGCGATGACCTCGCGGCGGCTATTACTCTGTTAGACCGGCTCGAACGACGCGACAGAATTGAAACAACTCAAAAACCATTACTCAGCGAAATCAACAGGCTCGACATGAGTAATTTTGACGGCCGAAAAAACCGCAAGCTTCCACATATCATTCTTTATTCAAAGGATAATACCAAAATTATGTGGGGAGCTAAGATAGGCGAGTGGCAGCGCTATCTGGAATCAACCGACGAGCAGAAAATAGCGAAGCTATACAGCTATTACAAAGAGTACGGTACACTCTCAGGTGGCGTAAAATACATCAATCTATGTGACCCGCAGGACGACATCCCGCAGCCGATTGACAAGTATTAGCCGTCCACAAAGGCGTTTAATGCAAAGGCAAGGTCGTTGTAACGATAGGGAATTTGGAACTCTTCACAGAGGGATTTAAGTTTTTTTAGAACTGTCTCGCTCAATTCGCTCTGGAAATTCGCATCGGCGCTGCAACAAAAGATTCTACAGGCGGCGAAACGGTATTCATAGACTGTGCATTTGCCTTCGATGTTGTAAGGGCATCGGCTTGTCGTCATCGGCATTACATTTTCGTCGCCGAGATTTGCAGTCAGGTACATCAATTCCGGCCCCGTAATAAAAAGGCGGTGGTCGAAGCCGTCGAAATCACAACATTTACCACAAGCCCTGCATTGGCCTGTTAGCTTATTATGTTCGCGGATTTGCCCAGCCAGCCAGCCGTATATTTCAGCTACTTTTTTATCGAGCCCTTTGTTTGCCCCGTATCCTGCCACCATTTTTTGTTCCTTTTGATTTTTTCTATTTCTTCGCAGGTATAAATTTTGCCTCTGTTAATACCGGGACATTTTTCCGCCGCTTTATTCCAGGCGTCAGGTCTGGATATATTGTCAGACCAAAAAGGCCACGTCCTGCACTGGCTCGGGCGGACGGGGTAAATAATACATCTTCTTTCGCCTTCTATGTTTTGCAGAAAAATACAATCCTTGGTTGTACGATGTTCGATAATCGTTGTTCGCAGGCTCACACGCCTGAGATACTTTCGGCGCAGCTCGCCTTTTGTCATTTTCAGAAATTCCGCTATGAACTCAATCTCCGGCTTCGTAACCCAGATATAACCTTCCACCGGCCCGGAGCAGCAACGCCCGCATTGTATGCATTCAAAATGCAATCCTGCAACATACCACGGCATACTATTACCATCAATCATCCGACAAAGCTGATTTCAGCCACTCTGCAACTTCGTCTACAAATCCTCGGGCACTTTCCAACGTATGGCGGGCATTGTCTTCTGATATTGAAAAGTTAGACTCATAGTCACCTAATTGTCTCTCGTCAAAAACAATATTCAGGTCTCTACCCAGCCGTTTTTCAAAAATCCCTGTTTTCACAAAATACCGACCAAAAGCAGAAATGACAGCTTTGTGTGAAGTAAAAGTCATTTTCTTTTTAAGCAGCGCCGCCTCTGCCGAATAAAACATCGCATAATATGACCGCGAAACAGCAGAGTCATAATCACCATCCTGAATCAATAACTCCGCACTTCTCAAATATCTGCGGGCTTTTTCGATAAGCGCTTCAATCTGGCTCATACGGTTATACCTTCCTTACGGACATTGATAAGAAAGGGACTTTCGATTTTATCGAAATTACTCTCGGAGACCGGATATACCGCTATCAGAACATTATGCTCGAGATTCAAATCTGTAAATATATCGGCCATTCGGTCGATCTCTTTGCAGGGATCAACCGCCCCTGCCAGCACAACGGCCAGATCGATGTCCGAATGTTCATCATTGGCCTGACCTCTTGCATAAGAGCCATAGAGCACGACTTTTTTAAGCCGCTGCCCATAAAGCTCGGATATCTGCCGTTTGAAATCTTTAAGTATCAGTTCTATTTCCATAATGTAGTCCTGAGCATTCTGTCTGATTACTTTAATTATACACAAATCCGCTTGTTATAGCAACCGCCCTACTATGAACATTCAAAATGCAGACCAGCTCTACAATATAGTACCTTGCTATTAACCACTGACATCCTGGACGCTTGAATAAACTTTCTTATTTGGAAATGTAGCCTTGGCAAGATAACCAAGTTTTTTGTCGCCGGCTAGCAAACCATCGGATTTCGCCAAAAATGTGAGATATTCAATATCCATTAAGTCACGTTCAGCATTCTCGTCTTTCGGACAGTAACCCGTTATCCCCAAATAAGAATATTCTAAAGCGAAAGTATACATTAACCTCATATTGTGCCAACTTAACCAATCCGTTGATAAACAAAACCTTTTTGGGGCCGCTACATGCTTACGGAAACTTTTAGTCGCTAAATCATGAATGTCATTCTGGTCAGCAATTTCAATCCATTTGCGAAATCGCTCTTTTCTGTTCATTTGTAAACGGCGCATTTCCCTCAAGCAATCAGGATCATCAGATTCTAATTTCTGAAATATTGTTGAAGCAAGCTTCTTGATGGATATTGCCATTTTTGACCGGTCTTTCTTCTTTTCATCAATTTCTGCTTTACCAACAGTTTTTTCTTCTATAAAACCTCTCGTACGAAGGTTGTCTGTTTCGGAATAGTCAATGATACAGGAACATGGAGACAAATTTTCTCCCTCATCTCGAATAATTTGCATTAGCTGATAGGTAACGTAAGCACCACCCTTAAGCAATTGATAAAGTCGCTTAAAAAACTTTTTATCAGAAAGTTCATTGCTGGTATAACACTCGTAAAAAAGCGTTTCCGGAAGAATAACAGTATTTGATCCGACAAATTTACAAAGTTCTTGTTGGTTAGTACCAATAAAAACATTTTTATCAAGTACAAAACTCATAGTAGTCATTTCTTGTCTTTCCAGCTTGCAAAACCTACATTCTCTTCTCCATATTTTCTCTACCATTTCAAGACCGCGCCGGTGTCGGCGCTGGTAGCCATTGAGGCGTATTTTGCAGGCAGCCTTTGGTTATCCGCTGAGCGGGCGGCGTCCAGGCCTTTTTACGTTCGGCGGTTTCTATTCACCCCGGCGCCAAGTGCTCATAGTCTTATCACGCATTATAACCAGCAGACCCGGCCATTGCTCAGGAGAAAACGTTTTTATGGCCTTGATGACACGTTCGTTGATTTTGAGACGATTTGGCCTGCGCAGAGCCACAATCAGCAGGCCGTGATGCTTCATGTCACGATAATGCGCGAAACCCCTGTCCGTTGTAATCAGCAATCGTTTTTCCTGACGGGCCGTACTCCAAAGAAACTCATCCGGCATACCTTCGTCAGACGTACCCCGGATATCAAGCACATTGTGGCCCATCTGCTGTAGCTGCTCAACACTCGCCAGAGGAATATTCTCATCTACAAGTATATCCATTTCTTATTCTTTATCCGCCTATAGGTGTAACCTGCTCCTCAGCCAGAGAGGCGGCGTAATCCAGACAGGCTAAAATGTCATCACGTGTAAGAGAGGGATATTCTTTCAGAAGCTCTTCGATTGTGTCCCCATTTGCCAGCATATGGATAATCTGATGAACAGGTATGCGCGTACCTTTCACGCAGGCTTGTCCATGACAGATGTTCGCATCGATTATAATTCGTTCATTCATCGTATTTAATCTCGAGAGTAATCATCTATACTATTATACAAACTTGTGCGAACAATGCCAGTAGAATTTCACTCCTGACTAAGTCTAAATCTTCCACTTCAGGACGGCGCCGGTGTCGGCGCTGGTGGCCATTGAGGCGTATTTTGCAAGGCAGCCTTTGGTTATCTTTGGAGCGGGCGGCGTCCAGGCCTTTTTACGTTCGGCCAATTCGTCATCGGAGAGCTTTACGTTCAACCGGTTACCGGGAATGTCGATTTCAATTATGTCACCGTCTTTCAGTAATCCGATAGGCCCGCCTACGGCCGCTTCCGGGCTGATATGGCCGATACAGGCGCCTCTTGTTCCGCCGCTGAAACGGCCGTCCGTAATAAGGGCAACGGATTCACCCAAACCCGCCCCCATAATATAGCTTGTGGGGCTCAGCATTTCCTGCATACCCGGGCCGCCCTTCGGGCCCTCGCAGCGAATTACCACGACATCGCCTTCCTTTACCTTACCGGCAAGGATACCGTCGCAGGCCTCCTCCTGGCTTTCGAAGATAACCGCAGGACCTGTATGTGTCAGCATGTCAGGTGCAACGCCGGCGGCCTTGACAACGCAGCCTCTGGGGGCAAGATTGCCTTTTAGAATAGCCAGCCCGCCCGTCTTTGAGTATGCGTTATCGAGCGAACGGATAACCTCGGCATCTTTAATCTCAGCATCCGCTATATTCTCTCCAAGCGTGGAGGTAGTTGCCGTCATGCAATCCGTATTAAGTAGATTCGGAAGCTTACTGATTTCTTTTAGTATCGCACTTATACCACCGGCGGCGTCAACATCCTCTATGTGATATTTGCTCGACGGAGATACCTTACAGATATTGGGGCATTTGGCGGAGATTGCGTTAATGCGCTCCAGGTCGTACTTTATGCCCGCTTCATTGGCAAGTGCCAGTGCGTGCAGGACGGTATTGGTCGAGCCGCCCATCGCCATATCCAGAACAAAGGCGTTGTCTAATGATTTTTCGGTGATTATATCCAGCGGTTTTATGTCATTTTCTATAAGGGTAACAATCTGCTTGCCCGCTGCTTTATAAAGCTGTTCGCGTTTGGGATCAACGGCCAGAATTGTTCCATTGCCGGGCAGCGCCATTCCTATACCCTCACAAAGACAATTCATCGAGTTGGCGGTAAACATTCCCGAGCAGCTTCCCTCACCCGGACAGGCGGTTTCTTCAAGCTCTTTGAGCCGGCTTTCATCAATTTTGCCGGCGTTGAACTCGGCAACGCCCTCGAATATGCTGATAAGGTCAATCGTCTCTCCATCTTTTGTTTTGCCGGCAGCCATAGGCCCCCCGGAGACAAAAATCGTCGGAATGTTCAGTCTTACAGCGGCCATCAACATTCCGGGTATGATTTTGTCGCAGTTGGGGATACATACAAGGCCGTCAAAACAGTGTGCCCGTGCCATAGTCTCGACGGAATCAGCGATGATTTCACGTGAGGCTAAAGAATATTTCATGCCGGTATGACCCATAGCAATGCCGTCGCAGACCGCTATCGTATTAAATTCGAAAGGGGCACCGCCCGCCTCGCGAACAGCATCCTTAACAATTTTTGCCACCTTGTTGAGGTGAACGTGGCCCGGAACTATTTCGCAGAAGCTGTTGGCGACGCCGATGAACGGCTTGTCGATATCGCGGTCTTTAAGGCCGCAGGCGTGAAGCAGGCCTCGGTGAGGGGCCCTCTGGAAACCCTTTTTGACTGTATCACTTTTCATAATCCGGTTTCTCCAAAAACAATTGACAAAGTAATTCAAAAAAACAAAAGTTGAATTCTAACATCTACTTGACGGTAAATAAAGAAAAATCGTTGTCTTTGAATAGAGCAAATGTATAATAGGCTCTTGAAATTGCCACACAATCAGTTATTTACTGGGAGAAGTCGTAATGAGACAAGTCACAACCTGTGGTTTTGCCGCATTAGCTATAATCTGTGTAATACTTATGGCGGCAGGATGCACCGACCATGCCGAAGACACTATCCAGACCGAAGTTAAGCCGCAGGAAGCAGCTCGCAAACAGAAAGAGATGGCCCGACAACAGGCAGAAATCGAGAGGCTGCGCGATCAACAGTTGAACTTGGAACAGAATTGGACTAAGCTTCATGTGGGACTAACACCGTCGGAAGTGGAGAAGTTGATCGGCCCTTTTGGCAAAGACGATTTTCAGTGGGATATGGTCCAGCAGGCTGCACTCTTCACAGCCGTATTATCAACACGCCCGCAAGATTCGGGCGAAAGTATGGCAGTCTACCGCGGCCAAAGATTCAAGCTCGTGTTTATCAACGGAAAGCTGAAGTCTTGGGATTCAGAGTTTTATGTCAAGAGTCCTACTGTACAACCGGCGTTGAAGCTGGCCCCGGAAGACCGGATAACTTATAAAGTTACAACAGACAGAGAAAGGGGCGTTCTGTGGGAAGGCCCTTTGAAAAACAAACCAAAGAGTTTCGTAGGAGGTCACAGCGGTAACAAAATCGAATTGACCTTCACCCGGCAAACACAAAGTGTTGACGACGAAGGCAGCACCGTTGTAAAAATTACTATCAATGCTCTGAAATACTTAGCCAAAGTCAAAGACAATATCGTTCTGGATTTCGACAGCTCCCGGGAAAAAGACCGGGATAACCCTTTAAACAAATTAATCGGGCAAAGCTATACCATAGAACTAACCGCCTCCGGTGAGGTCTCAAACGTTATTGATGTAAACGACGCAAGGGCCGCAGTAGCAGGCAGCACAAGGAATAATGCAAGGGCGACACAGTTGCTTTCCATACAGGCAATAACCGAACAACACAGCATTCCGGCACTGCCGGCTGTCAAGAATGAGCAATTAATCCCGGGAAAGACCTGGAGTGATATAAAGACCTTTTCTTTTGGTCCGATGGGCTCGAAATCATTCGAGCGAATTTATGAAATAAAGCAAATCAGCGAGACAGACGGCCGCCAAATCGCCGTCGCTCAGATGAACGCTGTTCCTTCTGCGGCAAAAGCGAAAGAGTTGTACAAAGAACAATCGACAGGTGTATTTTCGTCGCTGTTCGATAACACTGAGACATATACAGGCGAGCTAAGACTGGATTTGGCATCGGGGCAAATCGAAAAATATACCGAAGAATTCAGGTCCGACTGGATTGCCGTGGATCCCCTGGCAACAAAACAAGAAAAAGAACCTGATATGCTGCGAATGAGCGCGACTCGCATTCACCGCATTGAAAGAATTGATTAGAACCCTTAAAGACCACTCCATGAAATGTTTGAAAACAATAAACCTGTAGAAAAGGATTGAGGTTGAAAACAGCACTGATAATACCAACGATTGTTATTATGGTTATATGTGGAGGTTGCGGGCCGGGTTCAGGGATACGAAATCTATTAACCAAAAACAAAGCACTCCTTACAGTGGATTGGCAGGATGGCCGGCCCCTGGAATATAAATTCGTCTCCACAAGAGAGATAACCATCGATTGGGATCCGACGGGAAGACTAACCAAATCGGATAATAAGCCCCCCGATAAGTCCGCCGAGTCACTGGAAATGGTCGTAACATATACACCAATCGAAATAAATCCCTACGGCCTTACAACTATTGAGGCAGCGTGCAAATCAGTTAAAGTAACGCGAAGCAAAGGATCGCACAAAGACGCCGCCGAGCATCTTGCCGGAAGGACTTATAAATTCGCAGTCGAGCCTACCGGCAAAATTGAAGACTATTCGCAATTGGACAAGCTGCTAAAAGAAGCCGGCAAAAAAGCGTTTATAACAAACACCGACGGCGGCAGAATCAAACAGGCCGATATGATTGGCGACTTTATCGCATCGCAGTGGTTCCTGTGGGATTCGGTTTCCAGTCTGGAAAATCCGCCCAAAGGAGTAGCGGCCGGACAAACCTGGAAATCTACATTATCAATACCGTCTCCTATGGTCATGCGAAAGGCAAGAGAGGTTACTTATAAACTTGAAGAAATCCGCCCTAATGAAAAAGGCCGACAGGCCGTGATAAGCAGCTCTTATAAGTTAGCCGATTCGGTCCCTATGAGCTGGCCGATACCCTATTCCGGCAGCTTCCAGATGAAAGGGACGTTCGGCTTCCTAAGCGGCTATAAGCTTCTCGGTTTACAAGGCGAAGGACAAGAGCTTTTCAACATCGACACCGGACAAACAGAGCAATACAATCAGCAGTACCAAATGGAGATGGAATCATCTATACCAATGGGCATCGACGTAAAACCGAAGATAACAATAAAACAAAATTTAACAATGAAAATTCTTGAATAGAACGCACTTACGACTTTTTAGTGGAGGTAAGCAAATTGGAACGTGAAAATTTGTGGGCGCCCTGGCGAATCAATTACGTGCAGGGACTTGACAAAAAATGTGATTGCTTTATCTGCCATTACCTGGAAAACTCACAGGATGACGACAAAAACCTGGTTCTCTGGCGAACAGAAAAAAGTATCGTAATACTGAATCTATATCCTTATAACAACGGCCATATACTTATAGCACCGGCCCGGCACATTGGCGAGCTTGAGAAGGCGGACGATGATGAGCTGCTGGACATGTTCAAACTGATTAGAGCATCACAAAAAGCCCTCTCGCTGGCGATAAAACCTCACGGCTTTAATGTCGGTATGAATTTCGGCAGATGCAGCGGAGCCGGACTGCCCGAGCATTTTCACACCCACGTCGTCCCGCGATGGGACGGAGATACGAATTTTATGAGCGTCTGCAGTAATACCGATATTATCAGCCAGAGCCTGACCGAGCTTCTTGAATTATTAAAACAGGTAAGCAAAGAACATAATTTGCCCGGCCTGTAATGTTCTAATTTGTTATAAAATATTTGAATGCTACTTTTTCGTTCTGTCGGCTTTCTTGTTAGATAAGGACTTTCCGGTTTTTGCCTCTTCACTAACCTTAGAACCGGTACTTCTTTTTTTAGCCCTCATATATAAGCTTGCATGAAGCTGTGTAGGTGGTCGATACCTCATTGCTATAGTTCTCCTTATAAGCCATACTTCCTTGTTTGCCTAAAGGATTCTTTACCATATCGAATCCCTTCAACCATAATCCCTAACAATAATTTTATCAAACGGTCAAGCTCAGTTCCACTCTTATAATCCGCTCGAGCAATAAAATCCACTCTTTCGGCTTTCAATAACTCCTTGCATATCTGCTTACCCTGAGAGCTGTAAGGCTTATAAACGGCTATAGCAGACCCACCATTTTTTCTAATCACCGTCATACACGGAACATCTGTCAGACCATCGCCTATATACAGGATGTTTTGAAAAGGTATGGGCCGCAGATGCATAGGCATATGCAGATTAATGTTTTCATTCAGGCTCTCTTTACCTTTATTAATTCTGAAAATGAACTGAGTTTTTACCGTGTCGTTCACTACTACATTTGGGAAAGTCGCCGCTCCGTACTCGTTGTAATAATATTCCGAAGCAAATACTTTATAAAAATACTTTGCAATACTCGTTCCTGAGATTATCTCCTTCAAGCCCGCTGAAATTACGTAATGCCTGACTTCTACGCCCCGGCCAAATTGCTTTTTAATATAGTCATTTATTCGCTTAAAATAAGTTTGAACACCCGGGAAATAATTGATATTTTTCGCCAATGCTCTCAGCTTCGCAGCAGTGACTGGAAAATCTCTGGATTTGGATTCTTTAAGCATCAAACGCATATAGGTTACGATTGCCTCCCCATTCGTCCGCGCAGCCTCCTGGTTTACCTGTTCCCAGAACTTCTTCCCATCCTTGATACCGATTTCCGGCAAAACCGTATATTCCTGCATCGGCTGGGGAGTCAGCGTGCCGTCAAAATCATAAACAATTGCGATAACATTATGCTTAAATTCTTTGCTCACACTGACCTCATCAAATTCCTCTTGTAGATTCATATGAAATGAATAATAGCCACTTTGCGGCTGATTTGTCAAACGCCATTTTCCATTAAAAGCCGCTTCTTTTCAGTAATGACTGTCATAAAGCTGTGCTGCTGTTGAGTTTCTCAGACCAAAGGAAGATTAAGCTTCGGACGAAGAATTAGAGATGTGATCTTTCTTTCGAACTTCTGACCACCTTTTAAGAAAATTCACGTAGAAGACTATTTCTATACAAAGAACTACAAAAAAGGCATAAATAGTAAAGACAACGGCTGCACATAAACCCCAAGTAAGTTTTATTTCTGTGAACAGCAAGCACAAGCCAAGAATGGATGAGATATAGCCCATTGTAGACATCATAAAAACGGCCGCTATTTGCCCGAGGTCACTATGCTTATCCTTACCTCGATTGCACAACCAGGTTTCCCACGTTAGAACATCCTCTTTAAGAAGGGAATTGACGCGTTTTTCTATTTTTTCTCTAATGTGAATAGCAGATCTAACAATACGCCAGTACTCTCCGAGCCATCTATATAACGCAGCTTTTGATAGTTGTTGTGGGATCAGAATCAGGAGGGCAATTCTAAGCCCATCTGGCAGTTGCTTGGTGGTGAGAAGACCAGTCACTATTACTGTTAAACCTACGAAACCCAGGCTGATGATTTGCAGGCGATGCCCTAAGGCTGCGATGTTCTCATGACGTAGTGATGAATATTCTGCGAGGTATGCCTGTAAGCTGCCCTCCATTTTAAATCTTCTCGTATTATTTGGTTCTTCTGCCATATTGATACTACCGGTATTTACTCAATATCACTCTCACCCTACCCGAATTGGCACTTATCTATAAATTTTTTAAGAATCTCGTTATGATCAAAACCCAGTTTCATTTTTGAAGCTTCTTTTAAATCAAACCATTCATATTTCCGCACATATTCCGGTGTTGGATCTGGTTCTCCTTCAATATTTCCATGAAAAAACAATGTAAGCGTACGTTTTCCATCAAAAACTTTATAATTAAATCGAAAAAAAGTAGGATTGAATTTGCATTTCAAATCAACTTTCACCTCTCCTTTGACCGCTTCAAAAGGATCACCCACTCTTCCAAATGCTCCACATCCACCTACAAAAGACCAATAATTTTCGTAGGGTTCTCTCGCTCTTTGAATTAGTAAAATTTTATCTTTATCCGTGATTATCGCAGCGGTAACAAGTAATGGCTGTTTTATCATATCATCTGCTTTCCGGAACCTTTCGAGTTCTTTTGTTATCTTTTCCACAGGTAAATCAACAACTTCTTTTCTTGTCATCCATTTGACATCTTCAACTTCTTTTTTATTTAATTTATATTTGAGTCTGTTCATATCAACCTCACATGTATAAATCCTGTAGTACTTACGATATCGTTTTCCATTAACGGCCGTATTGTTTACATGAAATTTCATAAAAAATTGAAGGAATTTTCTATCGAGCAAAATCTCAAGCTCCTCCTCAAGCTCTCGAACTGCTGCTTTTTGAAAAACATCATCAATATCAGTAACTCCTTCAGCATCACGCAATTCAACATGACCTCCCGCCGACATATCCAATAGACCAGGTTGGCTTGGTTTTTTGAAACTTCGTAGCTGAAGTAAGAAGCTGTCCTCGCTGGTTAAAAAAACATAAGATATTCCATAGCTATGACCTTCAGATTTGGCTGTTTCTCGGCATACAGTATTGCGTATTAATTCACCGTCAAAACTTAACTCAATATAATTATCCATTTTAACTCATCATTTAATCTGATATGGAAGTGGATTTAATTCTATTTTTCTAAGATTTTAGTTAAATCTTCAAGATTTTTGCATTCATATATTTTCTCTGACCTTCTATGATCTAAAACTGAATTGCCCAGTTTGTCAGACCAACCACCATAACCGCTCATCGTTATTATTTGTTTATTATGTATCCAGGCTAAACATACTTCGGATAAAGTGCCTGCTGCACCTCCAATCGCAATTACAATATCCGCAGATAAAATAGTTAAAACATTTCTAGCATGACCTATACCTGTTGGTATAACGACCTTACACCATTTATTCGCATCTTTTAATTCTACAGAAGGTATTATGCCTATTGTTAAGCCTCCATTCTCAAACGCTCCTTGCGAAGCATATTCCATTACACCCGATCTACCTCCGGTTATTAAAGTATATCCTAACTCTGCAATAATTTTGCCAATGCGATATGAAATATCACACGTTTCTTTTGGCGCATCAGAATCACCAATTACTGTAATTTGTTTTAATCGATAATTATTTTTCATTTTTAAGCTCTTTGTATTTTATCATTTATCAATCTGGTATACGTCAAACAGCCAAGGAAATTTTTTCAGTATGCTGTCAATACAGGACGTTTCATAAACAGAAAATACATTTTCCAAATTCTTTTTTGCTTGTTTGGATATAAAAAGTGTAGCAACATTTATTTTGCCTTTAATTTTTAATTTTCCTAAGTATTCCAAACCTTTTTTTAAAGTCGAGCCTGTTTCAACTACAAAAAATAGAATTAATATTTTTCTATTTTCTAATTTGTCGGTATGTATGGTCACTAAAGAACCAACATCATATGTTTTTGTTTCAACATCATAGTCAGTTTTTATACGTTTTACTTTATCTATTACTAAAACTTGAACATCCTTATAGTGACCTGACAGCATACCGGCAGCAATGCTACCTGACCTGTTAAATGAAATTATCAAATCCTGTTGACCATACTCATCATGGATTTTCTTTAATCCCATTCTTATCTTTCGCATACTTAGTAGCCGATTCAATAATACTAAAATTATAATACCAATCAAAAACAAAAAAAATGGCAATATGATAAGTCCTTGATACGTTAAACAAAAAGTTACGATAGCAATTATCCCACATATGATTGTTAGAATGATTATTATTTGATCTGCCACTGTATTTTTCATTTTTCACTCCTGTCCACATGGTTTCTTTGTAATAACCTACAACTGCTTAACTATCGACACAACACCGTTCAAAACAGCTTTATCTTCAACCACAAACCCAGGATGTCTCGCTCGCTCGCTAATCTAAAGAATAATTACACTATTATTGTACCATTTTCAAGAAATATTTCTTCTTCTGAGAGTATATCCCTGAAAACCACTTCCTTTGCTTACAACAGGGAATCAACCTGAGTATCGAGACAAACTTACCTTAATAGTCTTTGACTAATTTCCGTCTTTTCGTTACCCTTTTCGTCTTATGAAAAGGATGCTTACATCGTGTTTTGGTCTTGGCCGGCTGCCGGTTGCCCCGGGCACCTGGGGCTCGCTGCCTGTGGCGATTATTTTCGGCCTGATGTGCCGGTTTCACTTGCCCGACCTCTCGATATCAATTGTCATGGCGGCTCTGGCCATAGCCGGCTCTGTTGTTTGCGTGAAATTTGCCCCTGCCGCAATTGCAGCGACGGGCAAAAACGACCCCGGTGAAGTCGTTGCCGACGAATTAGCCGGACAGGCGGTCACCTTTTTGGCCGTCATGTTTTTAAGCCTGGACACATTATCTACCGGGCAAATCTATATCACGGCGGTGCTTGGCTTTTTGCTCTTCAGATTATTCGATATCGCCAAGCCCTGGCCGATACATAAACTCGAGAAGCTCCCCAAAGGCTGGGGAATTCTCGCAGACGATCTGCTCGCAGGCGTCTATGCCGGCATCGTATTATTTTTCTGCCACGAAATCGGCCTGATTAATTACATAAGCGTAATTTTTCATCCCGAGGATTCCTCTCTCAATGCTCCGAACGCCGTTGTTTTAGGTGTCGTTCAGGGCATAACCGAATTTCTGCCGATATCAGAATCCGGTTTTGTATTGGCGGCTAAGTTGCCTTTTTTGACGGGTTAGAAAACAACAATGGCAGTAGATTACAACGTTGATATATGTAAGAAGCTTGAAGCTGAATTTTACACGGCTCAGTTGCATCGTCCGATGCGCATCGGACGCTACGATGCGGGCACCGAGCTTACTTACCAGGTCAGCGGTTTCGCCGGGACACAGCAGGCGAAGGTACATCTGGTTATTGACAAGTTCGTCGGAGGTGGCTTCGCAGGGCAAGTGTACCTTGTAAAAATTGCCGGCATAGATGGCTCGATACCGGGCCTCCAGGCCGGCCAATCCTATGCGATGAAGATTCTCATTCCACCCTCCGGTTTCTCCCGCCTGTTTCGTAATATCCTGTATTGGATTGGCTTCCAGGGCCCGTTCCAGCTTCAGGTCAATCCAGCCGCATCAAAGGCCGGAGCGCTCTGGCAGAAATTTATCCGCCGCGGTGCAAAGATTCGATTCGGCGACGAAACTGCCGTCAGAGATATTTACGCAACCTTCGTCGATGACAAGCTCGGTAGTTGCGGACAACTGAGCGAATGGATTGAAGGACGAACGTGGCGGCTGGAGGTCGATGATCGAATAGATTTATTGACAAAGTGGCGTCATAACAAGCTGCTCGATGAATCCGCCATCAGCGAACTCGGCTCTCCGGAATACCGGGCAAAGTGCAGGTTTATGGGCGAATTTGTCGAGCTTCTGCACGACATGGGAGGTCACGAGTTTGCCCGTCAATACGAATGGTCAACATGTAAAAGCCAGCCGAACGTCCTCAAACGCCATGGAACTCATGACAATCCGTCAGCAGGCCTGGTGGCGGTTGATTTCCGGGCCGGCCTTGCCCTGCTGCCGTTCCTTCCGATGAGCCCGGGCGATTTCAAGCTGATTGGCAGAGGATTTATGCGCGGCTCTCTGGTGCAGTTTGACCGGGGAGATATCAGCAGGCTGGAGGCTTTTATTAAAGCACACTACGGCGAATTTACGGATATGCACCAAATGCTGGAGGACCTGAAAACCGCCGAGCAGATTTATCGAAACTCTATTCCGGATATTACACACAATCATATCCGCCTGCTCTACAGCGGCAGGCTCTGGGCAACGATTTTTTCCAGCGCCGCAACCGGATGGACCGTACACAACATGGTTGACGACCGGCACGAGCACAAGCTGCGCAGCAGCAGGATTTTGACGTTGCTCTTCTTTGTCATTGGAGCGATACCTTTTGTGGGCAAGTTAATTCGCCGAATCTGGGGACGGGCCGACTGGCGCAGGCACTACGGGCAAATACTCACGAGCTGGAAATATTTTCAGCGGGCCCTCAGAGGCAGAATTGCCGAAAAAGTTATCTTTTGGCACAGGGCCGGACGCCTCGACGATGAGGCAGCACTTAAGGTGGCAGCGACACCCTGGCGGTTTTATTGCCACTTGCCGCTGTCGATTTTGCCGGCCGGCCTGCACAGGTTTCTAACCGACAGCAAATTTAGAAAGGACAAACTGGCCTATATATTCCTCAGGCCGTTCAGATTGTATTTCAACTCCCAGCTTCGCGAGCAGTGGCTTCGTGAAATGGTAACCAGCGGACAGCAAAAACATATTCTCAGCGATGAGGATGCCCGGACTATCATTTCACAGATCGACGAACCTTTTATCCAGAAGTATCTAAAGAGCCTGGCGGTACATGTCTGTACTTTGCCGGTAACACAGATTGTCTCTGTACTGATAGCAGCTATTTTTGTCTGGACTCATCCAGAAATGCCAAGAGTACAATCGTGGGGTATAGGCTTAAGTATTATTGCATTCTTCCAGGTGGTGCCGATTTCGCCCGGCTCATTGGCTCGGGGGCTGTATGTATTATATCTTGTAATACGCGAGAGGAATTTCAAGGACTACAATATCGCAGTTTTTCTGGGTTTTTTCAAATATGTAGGTTACCTTGCTTTTCCGATTCAAATGACGCATCATTATCCGGCCCTGGCAAGATTTATGGCGGCCCACTGGGCCACCGAAGCCGCGCATATTGTCCCTGTATTCGGCGAACGAGGTGCACTGCTGGAGCATTGGGTATTTGGCTTGTTCTATAACCGGCCTTTGACAATACGGCGTCGGATGCAAAAGCGGGCACAGGTACGGGCACAGATGAAGCCGAGATATTGGCACGTAAGTTTGTGTGCAATCGGCGTTGTGGCATTATTAACTTTTGCCGAGCTTCTTTACATAGAGAATGTCGGAGTACCGCCGGGTTTTAATAAACTGTGGTGGCTTGCTGTAATTGTGCCGCAGCTTTTAATTTGTGGTGCGATTGTAACTTTAGGTTGCGGCGGGGCGGCATTAACCAAACGGCTTGCAGCGGCCGCTGTCTGCGGGGTATTGATTGGCGTACTTTCAACAGCGGTTTCAGCGATACTGAGCTATAACGGCGGATTTGTGGCAATCTGCGTATGGCGGGTATTTATTTTTGCAATTATGTCAAACATCGGGGCAATAATCACCGAGCTTAAACTGCACGACCCGGATATGAAGTAATGTCGCCCCTACTCGATGCCGTTTAGGTCAAATATCGAATCAAACTTAAATAAGATTTTCGCAGGCTTTCTAACATCAGATTGCCATTGATTAAAGTAAGCACCCTTGTTAAGAACTATAGCTATAGTGTTTAATTTTAAAATATCTGGAAAAATGAATATTTAGGCGTATAATAGTTGCTCGTTTGATTATATGATATAGAGCCTGGACTTTTTTATGGTTATCCGGGTGTATTCCCGTAGCCTTTTGTGGAGTTTTTTTGTGATGACACCGAATAGTTATAGTTCGCTTTGTGATGATTTTTACCTCGATATGTATATCAATACCGAGTTGGAGCTGCCTACAGAGCGCGATACGATTCTCTCCTTTTTCGAACGGATACACAAACAGTACCCGTCTATGGGCCGTTTCTATCGGCGAGAGAGTAACGAGTATTACCTTGAGGAAGAACGCAACACAGGGCAATATCGCTGGGTCAGTCTCGAAATAGACCGTATCGGCTCCGGAATGGTCAATCCCTTTGATTTTGACCCGGCTTACAACCAGGACAGATTAGTGCTCGAGCTTGTTCCTTATATGCTTGGAGTAAATCATCTCGATATCGATTCTTTGGATGTTACTTTCGCTATGGATTTTGATTATGCTGGCAACCATGATGAGGTTATCGCTGAAGCACTGCTCTCACAGAGCGCTTTTAGCTGTCTTCTGGATTTGCCCGGGGCAAGACCCATTGGCTTTTCACCGTCGCTGATAGTAGCATTGTCGGAGGATGACCGTACTCAGGGACGAATCAGCATAGACTCAAAAACAAGCGTCTATGAGCCAAAGAAAAAAGGACGATGTACCGAAGAGGCCATAAGCTTGTCTTTTACCGTCCGCAGGTATCCGGCAACGGACGAAAAATTCGATGCATTAAAATCCTTTGCCCTTCAATGCCGATTGGCTGAAGAGATGATGGCCGAACAAATAGTGCCGAACTTTGTTCAGCCTTTGACCGAGGTAATAGCACAAAAGCGTTTAACATAGATTCCTTAAAGGACCTCCGATGGCCATCGAGGCGCCGATAAGTAAATTTAAAAAAACAAATTACAAAATCTTTTTGGGTATTTGCATTGCAATTGCAATTATTTTTGCCTACGACGGCTATCTGAGCAAATACAAATGGTCGGGACGTTATAGCTTCTATAAAGAGCAGGTTATTAATAATGACGGTAAACCTACCCCGACAATGAATTTTAATAGAAAATCGCCGCCGTTTTTTCTTGCCGGTGCGGTCTTCTTCGTAGTGGCACTGTATGTCGTAAAGGATAAGAAGCTCATCGCTGATGAAAACGAGCTTGTGATTAGCGATAGAAAAAGAATTTCTTATGACTCCATACAACAAATAGATAAAACATATTTTGAGAAAAAAGGCTTTTTTGTTATTACATATAAAAACAAAGGGGGCGGTGAAGTCAGGCTCAGGCTCAGTGACAGAAAGTATGATAATTTGTCGGCTGTTCTCGAGTATATGGTGGCAAAAATCAGTTGACGACAAGAATACACAATTTTGTGCCTTGTGTATTTATCTATAAGCAGCAATTTAAAAGGAACGAATACGAATGAATCATTGTGTTGTGGGATTACAGTGGGGTGACGAAGGCAAAGGCAAAGTTGTTGACATCCTTGCCGAACAGTGCGATATCGTTGTCAGATACAGCGGCGGTGCCAACGCGGGCCATACGGTTGTCGTCGGCGACAGTAAATTTGCCTTGCATTTGCTGCCCAGCGGTTCAATCAGACCTAATACCATTTGTGTAATCGCAAACGGCGTAGTTGTTGACCCGGAGGTACTGGTAAGCGAAATTGAGCAGCTTGCAGAAAAAAATCTCTCCCTGGATAACCGGCTTTTGATCAGTGAAAATGTTCACGTTGTGCTGGATTATCACAAAAAAGAGGACCAGTTGCGCGAAGAATCTCTCGGCAAAAGCAAACTCGGCACAACAATTCGAGGGATTGGCCCGTGTTATGCCGATAAGGCCGGCAGAAGCTATGCGGTTCGTATGGCCGACTTGAGAGACCTTAAAAAGCTTAAAGCAAGGCTTCAAAATATTGTGGAATATAAAAACAAAGTTTTTGGGGCGGTTTACGGAGCCGAGCCGATGAAGGCCGACGAAATTTTTGAAAAGTGTAAATCTTACGCCGACAAGCTGCTGCCCTTTATTGCAGATACGACCGAATATCTGCACACAGCAATTACCAGCGGAAAATCCATTCTTTTCGAAGGGGCTCAGGGTTCACTGCTGGATTTGGACCACGGTACTTTTCCATTTGTGACCAGCTCGAACTCAAGCTCACTCGGTATGCCTGCCGGCTGCGGCGTGCCGGCCAGACTTGTTGATAAATTTATCGGCGTTGTCAAAGCATACTCGACAAGGGTCGGTGCCGGCCCCTTCCCCACAGAACAGGATAACGAGACCGGTCAGTATATCCGTGACAAAGGTCACGAATACGGCACGACAACTGGGCGCCCCCGTCGATGCGGGTGGTTCGATGCCGTAGCTGTATCATACGCGGCGACCATCGGCGCTATAGATTCGATAGCAATGATGCACCTCGATACGCTGGCAGGGCTGAAAGAATTGAAGATTTGCAGGGCATACGAAATCGACGGCCGGGAAAAGACTTTCTTCCCCGCGAATACGGAAAAGCTCTTAAAGGCAAATCCCGTCTATGAAACCGCCCCGGGCTGGGATGAGGATTTGTCCAAAGCAAATGATTTTCACGATTTGCCCACGAACGCCCAAAACTATGTCTGCCGAATCGAAGAGCTGATAAGAACACCAATTACAGTTATTGGCGTCGGACCTAAACGAAGCCAGACAATATTCAGGTAACAGAAACAAAAAAATAACACAAAGTTCAGTAATCCTGAATCCTTACTCGTAGTCTTAAATAATGAAAAGCTTTGAAGAGAAACGCAAAGAAACCGCAGAGCGACTTGGTGTGAAACCCGAGCAGATGCCCCGGCATATTGCCATCATTATGGACGGCAACGGCCGATGGGCACAGCAACAGGGTCTTCCCAGGGTTGAGGGACATAACGAAGGAGGCAAAACAGTCGAGACAATCGCTCTGCGATGTGTCGATTTTGGTATCGAAACGCTGACGTTATATTCCTTCAGCATAGAGAACTGGAAAAGACCACAATACGAAATCAATGCCCTTATGCACCTCTACACTCAATACCTTATCGGGATTCGCGATATGCTAAAGAGGAATAACGTAAAACTTGTTCACCTCGGACGAAGGGACGGAGTACCCGATTCGATTTTAGAAGAGATTGATACCACAATGGAGCTGACCAGCGCTCATACCGGCATGATACTTGCCCTCGCCCTGAACTACGGGGGCAGAGCGGAAATCGTCGATGCTACCCGGAAAATCGCCACGAAATATAAAAGCGGCGACCTGAGTTTGGATGATATCGACGAGCAATGTATAAACAAACATCTTTATACAGCGGGACTTGCCGAACCGGACCTGCTGATACGTACTGCAAATGAAATGAGAATCAGCAACTTTCTGCTCTGGCAAATTTCATATAGTGAATTCTACGTTACAAAAACCTTTTGGCCGGATTTCAAAAAAACATCTTTGGAAGAAGCAATCCTGGCCTATACTCAACGAAACCGGCGTTTCGGAACTATCAAATAAGCCGATGAGCAGTCGTCAGAGCGAATTTAACCTTAGGGCATCGACACACAGGCAGGAAATAAGAATATATGCTCAAACACAGGTTGTTTTTTGGAATTTTAATGTCAGTCCTTTTTATAGCCGTCGTCATTTTCGATGGCTGGATGGATGGCTCTATAACGGATTTGGCCGACGACGATAAACCAATACAGGGAACAGTTTTTTGCCTCCTCATCGCCCTGCTTGCAATTCCCGCCCAGCTTGAATTGTCAAAACTTGCAGCGGCCAAAAATCTGAAGGTTTTTGTTCCCGTTTCAATCATTTCCTCGATTTTGTTTGCAACCAACGGATATTTGCTCCAGTTTATTGAAATTAGGCCTGAAACTTATCTGATCTTCCTCTCGGCATTTGTGCTGTTTGCATTGCTTTTACATCAGTATATGTTCCATAGCATCTCGGGAGTGCTGGCTAACTGCGGAGCAAGTTATTTTTCGATTTTGTATTTAGGCCTTTTAAGCGGTTTTTGTGTTAATATCCGGCTCGAATTCGGAACCTGGCCTTTACTGATGTTCATTTTTGTCGTAAAATCCGCCGATATAGGGGCTTACACGATTGGGAGCATATTCGGCAGGCACAAATTTTCCCCTAAAATAAGCCCGGGAAAAACCTGGGAAGGAATGGGCGGCGCCGTTGCATTTGCAATTATTGTTGCTATTGGTTTTGCCCTGAGTTGTGATATAATGTCCTGGTGGTTTGCGATAATCTTTGGTGCTTGCCTTGCATTTATAGGGCAGATTGGAGATTTGGTTGAATCTATGATTAAGCGGGACGCTGAGCAAAAAGATTCCGCAAACAAAGTGCCGGGATTCGGTGGAATTTTGGATATTATCGATTCCCCTCTCGTGGCGGCGCCGTTTGGCTATTTGTTCTTTATATTGGGCTTTTGATTGAGGAGAGCTTTGGAAGTTAAGATACAATTAGATTCAACCGATAAGCAGCTTGAATTGTTCGGTCCTGCCGACAGTTACCTTCGGCTTCTGAGGGATTCGCTTGGCGTGCACATTACCGCACGGCAGGGCAATTTAATTATAACGGGCAAAGAGAAAGATGTAAATAAGACCGTTGAGGTCATCGACAATATGCAAAAGCAGCTTCTCAAAAGCCACTCACTTTCAACCGCAAACGTAACTACTTTTATACGACAAAGCGAATCACCTGCAATTCCCCAAAACAGCGAAGCGATAACCGTCTATGCTCATAAAAAGATTATTAAACCGTCCACAAAAGGACAGGCGAAGTACATCAAAACAATGCTGACAAACGACCTTACTTTTTGCACCGGACCGGCCGGGACGGGAAAGACATACCTCGCTGTCGCCATTGCCGTATCAATGCTGAAGAAAAAGCAAATCAGAAGGATTGTACTGGCACGCCCGGCCGTCGAAGCAGGCGAGAAACTCGGTTTTCTACCCGGGGATATACAGGCAAAAGTCAATCCGTATCTCCGCCCTTTGTTTGACGCTCTCGAAGATATGATGGATTTCACCCAGATGAAAAAATTTATTGAGCTTGATATAATCGAGATAATTCCCCTCGCTTTTATGCGAGGCCGAACCTTAAACGAATCCGCTATTATCTGCGACGAGGCACAAAACACCTCGGCGCTCCAAATGCTAATGGTCTTGACAAGACTTGGACATGGCTCCAAAATGATTATAACCGGTGATATAACACAGATTGACCTCGTACGGGGCCAGATAAGTGGAATGATCGAAGCGATTGAAATATTGAGACGAATCAAGGGAATAGGCTGTGTGGAGCTAAACCAGAGAGATATAGTCAGACATCGACTGGTACAGAATATTGTGCAGGCTTACAAAAAAAAGGCAAAAGCTGATTAGTTATTACTTCGTATTGTATGGGATAAACAGATGCCGTTTTGGAAGAAAATAAGTCCTCGTCGAATTCAGGTCCGCAAAAATATTTCTGACGACCGTTTTACACGAATAAGCAGCCTCCTTAACACCGATTCTTTAATCTCGATTCTGCTGTGGCTGCTTTTCGTCCTGCTCTGTGTTCCAATTTTAACTTTTGACCTGATTAAGCAGATACCTTTCAATTATCTTAACCTTATTTTTACAACCATAATTGTATTGCTAATCTGTCTTGCCATCGCTTTCTATATTCACCACTACCAAAAGCGAATAATAATAAACCACGCCAGAGCGCTGGCGCTTGTTGGTTTATATACTTTGCTCCTGGTAACAACCAAAGTTACCTCTCTGCTGTTCAATCATACCTCCGGTGCCACCGGAAGCGCTGTTACCGCCGCCATTATACTGACAATCGCTTATAACCAGCGCTTTGCTATAGGTATGATTATGTTTTACTGCCTGCTCGGATGTTTCGCCACAGGAACAATTAACGAATATCAACTCACGGATATCAACCTCTTTTTGACGATGATTGCCGGTGCCGTTACGTGCTGTTTCTCTTTAAGAGAAATCCGTACAAGAATGAAGCTCCTCCAGGTCAGCGCTCTGTCGGCCGCGATTGTATTTATAACAGCAGGCTCTCTGGCCAGCCTGGACTTTTTGGCCGATAAAGTATCGCTGCCGGATGTCTTCAGCAATGCAGGATATCACGCCGGTGCTACTTTCCTTGTCGGCCTGCTAATACAGAGCTTGCTTCCGCTAATCGAAAAAATCTTCCACATAGCGACAAGCATGACCCTTTTGGACTATAGCGATGCGAACCAGCCCTTGTTAAAAAAACTTGCCATGGAAGCACCAGGCACCTTCAGTCACAGCCTCCTGATAGGCTCTATCGCCGAGGCCGCCGCCGAGACAATCAATTGCAACGGGCTTTTATGCAGGGTCGGCGCATACTACCATGACATCGGAAAAATCAACAAGGCAACCTATTTTATTGAAAATGAATTCGGCTCTGCGAGTCGTCATAAAGAGCTGGCCCCGACAATGAGCCAGCTCATTATCGTCGGACACGTTAAAGACGGAATTGAAATGGCCAGAGAATACAACCTGCCCAACGTGCTCAGGCAATTTATCGAAACACACCACGGCACTACATTAATCGAACACTTTTACAACGAGGCAAAAAAATTAACGATTAAGAACTCGAAAGGAAAAGCAATCGACGAGAGTGAATTCAGGTATCCCGGACCAAAACCACGCTCCAAAGAAGCGGCTATCGTTATGCTCTCCGATACCGTAGAGGGCGCCGTAAGGAGCCTCCCGGAAGTAACACCCACAAAGGTCGAGGCGGTAGTGCATACGATGTCTATGAGACGCCTGCAGGACGGCCAGTTCGACGAATGCGACCTTTCGCTGCGGGAATTAAGCCAGATAGAGACAAGTATATCAAAAACCCTTGCGGCGCATCATCATGGCCGGATCGCATATCCAAAACCGCCCGATGAGCCGGCAGAGGTGCAGTCCCGTGTCGGGCTGCCCAAATAACAAAGCAATTAACAATCATGGCCTCCCCTAAAAAAGACCAGAAAATAGTTATTCAAATCACTAATAATTTCGTCGGCATAGATTCTCCTCCTTCCAAAGTCAAAAAGTTGGTCGAGGCCGTCTGCAATCGCTTCGGGCTCTCGGAAGCAACGGTTAGTATTGTAATAGTCAACGACGCCGAAATACGAAAATTAAACAGCAGGTTTCTAAATCGTAAATCGAATACCGACTGCCTGAGTTTCGACCTGTCGGACACTCATGGGCCGCAGTCGCCCAAACTGTTCGAGCTGATTGTAAACGGCGAAATGGCTCTCAGGCAGGCGAATCTGCGGGGCCATTCGAGCCAGGCCGAGCTTGCACTCTACATTACACACGCCCTGCTGCACAACCTCGGTTTCGACGACTTCACAGACAGCAAGGCAAAGAAAATGCACGATATGGAAGACAATATTTTACAACAACTTGGGTACGGTTTCGTATATAATAAGATCACAAAATCATAAGGGCACGTTTGTTTTCCCTTTATGATTTGCGAAATGTAATTATTTGAAAGGGACATAAAGAAGTGGGCTACACCGGATGGGTTGTATTATTCATTTGTTTTCTCGCGGGCGGAACACTATTCTTTTCCGCAAATGCCTTCGCGCTGCGCATATTCTCATTCGTCAAATTACAGGATGCGTTCAAAGCCGCTAACAAAAAGAAAAATCCGGAACAGCTCGCCGAACAGTTGGCGGAAAAGTCCGAAGAGCTGATTTTAACCTGTTTTTTCTACCGCCTCATCCTCAACGTATGTATATTACTGCTGTTGGTATCGGTTTTCATTTCTCCGAAACCGCCGGCAGAACTCCCGGCAACCATAACCAGCTATCCGCAACCGTCGGCAGAATTCACCACAACCATAACCGGTTATCTGTTTACATTTGTTATCGCAATGGTAATTTTTTCAGTATTTAGTCTGGCTATTCCCCGCGCATGGGCCAAATACGCCGGCGATAAAATCCTCAGCCGATCCTTCACACTGTTAAAAGTTTTTGCCGCCGCCGCCGCCCCTGTCCTCTATATCTTTAGATTATACGAAGGTTTCATACGGCGTCTGGCCGGAGTACCTGAAACTACCCCCGAAGAGGAACATGAGGAAAAGCAGGAGGAATTTATAACCGGCCTCGAGCAGCACAGGACCGAAGGTGTCCTCGACGAAGAAGAGCAGGAGATGATTGAAAACGTCCTCGAGCTCTCCAGCAGTACCGCCGACGAGATTATGACGCCCCGCACCGATATCGTGGCCGCCGAAGTCAACTCCGGCCTGCAAAAAGTACTGGATACCATCTCCTCAGCCGGCCATACCAGAATCCCGGTATATGAGAAAAATATTGACAATATCATAGGCCTTGTTTATGCCAAGGACCTGCTCGGCGAGATAGGAAAATCCGGCTCAGAATTCAAATTGCGGGATAAAATGAGAGATGCCTATTTTGTCCCAGAAAGCAAGCCGCTGCGGTCGCTGCTCCACGAATTTCAAAATCAGAAGCTGCATATAGCCGTTGTCCTCGACGAATACGGAGGTACTGCCGGCATCGTTACCTTAGAGGACATCCTCGAAGAGCTTGTCGGCGAAATCACCGATGAATACGAAGAGACCCCAACCGAGCCGATAAAGAAAATAGACCACAATACCATTGAAGCCGACGCCAGAACATACATCGACGATATCAACGACCAGTGCGAGCTTAATCTGCCCGAAGATGAAGACTATGAAACCATCGGCGGCTTTGTCTTCTCGCAGCTCGGCTATATACCAAAGACCGGCGAAAGCTTCGACCACGAAAACCTGAAATTCACCATCATCTCAGCCGAAGCCAGAAGCATAAAACGAGTCAGAATCCAGAAGACCAACGAATAATATTGTATTAATTGAAATTAACGAAATTAGAAAGTGAAGTGACAGATTATACTAATTTTAGTGTTTATCGCCGATTACCTCACCTTGTCATTCCTGCGAAAGCAGGAATCCAGGCCTTCTCATTTTTTATGTATAAATCTTTCGGCATTTTAAGTGGAATTAGTATTATTTTTTTGAACTTTAGCTCACTTTAGTCACTTTAGTTCACTTTAGCTTTGCTTCTATTTACTGAATAAAATATATAATACTTATCCGGGACACAGTTGAATAATACGGGATATGCTAACCAAAGATACAGCTATCTGCATACGCGCTATCGATTATTCCGAGACGTCCCAGATACTAACGTTCTTCACCCGTGACACCGGCAAAATCGGCGCTATCGCCAAAGGCTCCAAGCGCCCGAAATCCTCATTCGGCGGCCCCTTCGAAATATTCTCATATGGCAAGATTGTCTTCGCCGAATCCGACAAAGACAAACTCTCCACCCTCACCGAGTTCGAATCCGCCTTGGCAGGCGCCGGCTTCAGCAAGCTCAGCGCCAATCTGTTCACCCTGAACTGCTGTCTCTTCGGCGCCGAGCTATTGAATAAACTCACCCACGATTACGACCCGCACCCGCAGCTTTTCGACGACTTCCTGCAGTTCTTACAGAACGCCGGCGAAGACACTAACAATTCCAATATGCTGACCCTTTTAATATTGTTCCAGCTCTCCCTTCTTAAAGAGACTGGCCTCCAGCCTGTCCTGAGCCACTGCGTCAATTGCAAATCGAGATACGCTTCACGAGATACGGAGCCTGTCCTGAGCGCAGTCGAAGGAACACACGAAGTGTACTTCAGCAGTTCCGTTAACGGCCTGATTTGCAGAGACTGCGAGGCCGCCTTCCCCGATAAAATAAGACTCTCCCCCAACGCCGCAAATTGCCTCAGCAACCTGAAACTACTAACCGATGCCCAGGAAAAAACACTAAAAGAAATCGAAAAACTCCTGACCCACCACCTAACCGAAATCCTCGGCCATAAACCAAAAATGGCTAAATATATCCTGAACCTTTAATTATATCTCTCACCGTCATTGCGTGGGTTGTCACTAATGCTAAGCTGTATTCTGTAGATACTCAACTATCTTATGAACGTGTGTTGATGGATTGCAGTTCCTTAGATCTTCAGCATTATTATGTTGTTCTTTTAAAACCTCTTTTGAATGCTTGATTGCATCACTTGTTTTCGGATAAACTACATTAAATATTGTAGTATCGCTTTCACTATAAGCAGGATGTATTTGCCTTAATGTAGATTTGACATTTCGGCTGCTACTGAACGGTGCACTGGTTTTTCTAAAGTGCAATACATACCAATACTCAAAGCATGGATTGCTCAGAATTACATCCAGCTTATTACCTCTTGCCTTATCGATAGCTCTTGCGAGCGATTCGTGAGGAATTGGTGCTTCAACATCAATGACACAATATACTACTTCATACTCAACTTTTGTTAAGCTCTTTCTTTCCCTAACGAGGAGTTTTCTTTCCTCTATTAACTCAATTGCACGATCCACAACATTGATAGGTGCGGCACCTTCTCCAACAATTTTAACTTCTACCATTGCCAATCGTAAGTTACTTTTTAACAAACTGAAATATATAGGCTCAGTTTTTTTGCCCTCACAAACAATAAGGACACTTTTATAAGGTTCCTTGAATGCCTCTCTACGTTTGTATTCGTCTATCTTTCTTTGTTTTCTACTAACCATCCAGTTCAAATGCCTTTATGATTGGAATAGCCCCATACCTGCCGGCCAAATATCCTTTTTGCATTGCTTCACCTTTTCTTGGCTTTCGTTCTTTATAGTCCGACATTGAATACAATTGTGTAGCCCCTTCCCCATTTTTCTCCGTAAACCATATTTGGTCTCGTCGGAACAACTCAGGATCCAATAGAGTTGTATCATGTGTAGCGAATACTAACTGTGCTCCGCCTTTATTAATATCCAGACTCTGAATAACCTCGATCAATTCTCGGACGAGAAACGGATGTAAACTTGCCTCAAGCTCATCAACTAATAAGGTCATTCCTTCAAGAATAGCTAATAACCAGGGGCCTGCAAGTTCAAAAAAGCGTCTTGTTCCGTCTGATTCTTCGAGAGGTGAAAAATGTATATCTTTACCGGTTGGTTCGGTTCGATGAATAAATTCTATTCTAGTTGCTAAATTTTTCAAAATCTTATTGCGAATTTCTTCCGGCGTATCTGGTGGGAATTCGAATTCTTTTTGAAATTCGAATTCTTTAAGGTCAATCTCTTCTTCTCTAATATTTATCCCGTGTATTCCGAAATCAGCACGTTGCATCATATTATTTATGTAAGCATGAGAGAGCTTTTTCCATTTCTTTTCTTCTTCTGTACTTTTCAACATATCAATTGTTATTATTGGTGTTCGCTCCGAAGGTAGAATAATTCGCAATTTTTCCGAAAACCATTCGTAAACATTAGTTAATTGTTTATTATTCCATTGTGCCCCGGCAGAAAGAAATAGGATGTTATTTATGGTCCTGTCTTTTAACTTCTCTCTCTCACCTTTTAGATAAGATCCAAAATTCCAATCGGTTTTGTTCGTTTTCTTGTTAAACTTCCTTTCAAACCAAGTCTGTGCTATGTCTCTTGACCGACCTTTAGGATATGCATAAAGCCATTCGTCACAAATTCTCTCAGTGGTAGCAGTAAAACCGTATTGGTAACGGACTTTTCCGTGAAAAAAGGTAACCTCAAAAGAACTTGGTTCCTTGCTGTATTTTTCATCCAACTTAAAAGGAGTTACTGGTAGTTTTTCTCCGGGCTTAGCTGGTTCCTCAATGATTTGCTGCATTGTAAACAAGGCCTTGATTAGATTGCTTTTGCCGGATGCATTTGGGCCGTAGATACCAGCCGCTCTTAGTAGGCGCAGTTTACCCTGATCTATACAATTTTTGTCCAGTTCTGTATCTTTGCTTGCGACAAGGCTAAGCGTCTGTTCTTCTCGAAAAGACCTGTAATTTCCTACCCGAAATTCAATTAACATTTGCTTGTCCCTATAATACTACTGTGATATTTGCATATTTCCTGCACGAATAACACTTATATTCCTTTTTTGTATAATTTATGGTATCGTCTAAAACAAGCAAAAGCAAAAGTATTTTTAAGCACAAAGGGAAAAATAATAGCATAATTAACATTTCACCCCTAAAAATCGAGAAATTTTCAGTCAAAAACGCTCACAGTTAAAAACAAAAATATAAATTTTCAATATTTTTTATCTCCTTCCATAACGACGACTTACGAGCATAAGGAACACAGTGGCAAGTCATGGAGTTTTTTTTCGTTTTCCGTTGATTTTTCGCTTAAAATATGGTATAATACGCATATATTAGCCAGCAGGCTAACGAAAATCGCTAGAAAGCGAAGTAACGCGCCAGCAGGCGAAGTTACCGGCCAGAAAGCCAAGTCAAAATTGTCCCCGAATGTCGTAATCGGGGATTAGCAAACCATCAATCGTAAATAGTCAATAGTAAATAATAAATCATAAGTCCTGCACACTGCTCTAATTATAGAGGCACATCTTTTCTGCCTTCGACAAGGAGTTGTTTTGAATTTGAGTCATTTAGATTTTGATATTGTTTCAGATTTCGAACTTCGAATTTCGAATTTGTGCTATATAAATTCTACGAATTCTTACGTACGAATTTATAAGCAAATTATGCAAAACAAACCCAATTTTGGAAATGACAAAATGAACGCAACCTCTTTTCTGACAAGTAAATACGAATATTTATCTCGCTCACCGGGTAAAAAAACAAAGCCAATTCAAACCCAATTTAACCCAAAACAAACCCAATTTAAGCCAATTAAAGCCAATTTCAAACCCAAAACAAACCCAATTTAAGCCAAAAAATGAAATGTAAAATCCACATGCGAGATACGCTTCACACTTCACGAAATACGATTTCAGGACTTGTCCATCAATTTGATAAAATCATCGAACAGATAATTCGAATCGTGTGGTCCCGGCGATGCCTCCGGGTGATACTGGACAGAAAATGCGGGTTTGTCTTTGCAGCGAATCCCTTCGACCGTATTATCGTTGAGGTTCAGGTGTGTCAGCCCGACGGCTTTTTCATCCAGCGAATCCATATCGACACAAAATCCGTGGTTCTGGCTGGTTATCTCAATCTTCTTCGTTTTAAGGTTCTTTACAGGATGGTTCGCCCCTCGATGTCCGAATTTGAGCTTATATGTCTTTGCCCCGAGGGCAAGTGCGAGAATCTGATGACCCAGGCAAATCCCGAATATAGGCACCTTGCCGAGAAGCTTCCTTACCGTTTCAACGGCATAGCTTACCGGCGCCGGATCGCCGGGCCCATTGCTGAAGAACACGCCATCCGGTTTTCTTGCAAGAACATCTTTGGCGGACGTATCAGCCGGCACAACATAAACATCGCAGCCGTGAGAACGAAGCAGCCGGAGGATATTCAGTTTCATACCGAAATCGAAAGCCACAACCTTGTATTTTTTCGGCGGCTTTATTTCCTCGCCTTTCAATACGTCGATTACGCCCTTGTCCCAGTCGTAAGGTTTTCCCACGGTCACGTCTTTTACAATGTCCCTTCCGACAAGGCCGGGATATTTTTGCAGTTTTTTCTTCAGACTCGTTATACCGAATTCGGTAGAGGATATAATACCTCTCATCGCTCCGGCTGTACGGATGTGCCTTACGAGCGCCCGCGTATCGATACCTTCGAGACCGACAATGTTATTGGCCTTGAGATAATCGCTAAGCGATTGCTTATTCCGCCAGTTGCTCGGATAATCGCAGTTCTCCTTAACAATAAAACCGCGGGCGAAGCTCTTTCGCGATTCGGTGTCGGCATTGTTGGTCCCGTAATTGCCGATAAGCGGATACGTCATAGTGATTATCTGCTCGTTATACGACGGGTCGGTCAGAATCTCCTGATAGCCGGTCATGGCAGTATTAAAGACAACTTCCCCGCACTTCTGGCCCTTGGCGCCAAAAGATGTGCCTTTGAAAACAGTGCCGTCTTCCAACAACAGAATAGCTTTCACTGGTTATTTTCCTTTTTGCCGATAATACAACTGGATTGGCTTAACATCGACTTTTCTTTGTTTGAGCGCTTCGATGGCCTTTGCCACGGCCAGAGCGCCCCGTATCGTTGTTACATAGGGAACCTGCTTATCCAGAGCGTTTCTTCTAATAGAAAAGGAATCCTTTATCGACTGCTTGCCTATGGTGGTATTTATAATCAGGTCAATCTCGTCATTTATTATCGAATCGACTATATTGGGCCGGCCTTCGGTGATCTTCAATACGAACTGCGAAGGAATATTATTTTTGATAAGTTCGATGCACGTGCCTTTTGTCGCGATAATCTTAAAGCCCATTGCATGGAGCCTTCGGGCGACCTCGACCGCTCTGGGCTTGTCGGCGTCTTTTACGCTCAAAAAGACATTGCCCGAAGCCGGCAGGGTGTTACCTGCGGCTATCTGAGATTTTGCGAATGCGATGCCGAAATCGTCGGAAATGCCCATAACCTCTCCGGTCGAAAGCATCTCCGGCCCAAGCAGCGTATCTATACCGGGGAACTTCAAAAACGGAAAGACCGCTTCTTTTACGGCAAAATGGCTGCGATGAACCTGCTCGGTAAATTGCAGCTCATCGAGTGTCATCCCCGTCATTATTTTAGCAGCAAGCTTGGCCAGGGGCACGCCGATGGATTTACTTACAAACGGGATAGTCCTTGATGCTCGCGGATTAACCTCAAGAATATAAAGCTGCTCGTCCTTCACCGCGAACTGGATGTTTATCAGGCCCTTGACTTTTAATTCCAGGGCAAGGAGTTTTGTTTGTCTTTCTATTTCCGCCAGGATCTTTTTGCTTATCGAAACCGGCGGCAGTGAGCAGGCGCTGTCGCCGGAATGGACGCCGGCTTCTTCTATATGCTCCATTATGCCGCCGATGACAACTTTTTTGCCGTCGCAGATGGCATCGACGTCCAGTTCCGTAGCGTCGTCGAGAAACTTGTCAATCAGAATCGGATGTTTGCCCGAGACCTCGATCGCCTCTTCGACGCAGGCCTTTAATTCCTGCGGGTCGTAAACAATCCGCATCGCCCTTCCGCCGAGAACGAAGCTGGGTCTTATCAGCAGCGGAAAACCTAACCTTTCCGCAATCTTTACGGTCTGTTTATAGGTTGTGGCCGTACCGCTGAAGGGCTGGCGGAGTTTGAGTTTTTCAACGAGCTTGTTGAAGCGTTTACGGTCTTCGGCACGCTCGATACTGTCGGGGGACGTTCCTATAATTTTCACTCCGGCCTTTTCCAGAGGCACCGCTAATTTCAGCGGGGTCTGGCCGCCAAACTGAACGATTACACCGTCCGGCTTTTCCTTCTCCACGATAGAAATAACATCTTCGAAGGTAAGCGGCTCGAAGTAAAGCCTGTCCGAAGTGTCGTAATCGGTACTGACCGTTTCGGGATTGCAGTTTACCATAATCGATTCGACGCCGATTTCCTTCAGAGCGAACGCGGCGTGAACGCAGCAGTAATCGAACTCGATACCCTGGCCGATGCGGTTTGGTCCGCCGCCGAGGATTATGACTTTTCTTTTGTCGGTCGGGTTCGCTTCGCAGTCGCTCTCAAAAGTCGAATAAAGATAAGGAGTAGTCGCCTCGAATTCCGCGCCGCATGTATCGACAGTTTTGTAAACGGCATTTATGCCGAGGGATTGGCGGTGCTTGCGAAGCTCCTGCTCTTCAACACCTAACAGAGATGCCATATACTTGTCACTGAAACCATACTCCTTGGCCTTTTTCAAGACCGCAGAGCCCAGACTCTTCAAACCTGAACGTTTCAGCGGGGATTTTGTCTTTTGCCTTATGTCCTGTATGTGTTTTAGTTTTTCCTCGAACTTTACAATATCCTTTATGTTGTTGAGGAACCACGGGTCTATCTTCGTGAGTGTGAAGATTTCATCAACCGGCAGTTTTCTGCGTAAGGCCTCGGCAACGTACCAGATTTTGTCCCAGCAATTCGTTCTGAGCTTTTTCTTCAGTTCGAACATAGAAAGAGAGCCTTTGATATGCCGGTTATCAAGGGAATAACGGTCAATTTCCAGCGACCTGATTGCCTTTTGCAGCGACTCCTTGAAGGTCCTTCCGATAGCCATCGCTTCACCGACCGATTTCATCTGAATGGTCAGCTCAGGATTGGTATTCGGGAATTTTTCAAACGTGAATCGCGGCCATTTCACAACACAGTAATCGATGGTCGGCTCGAAACAGGCGGGGGTCTTTTTTGTAATGTCGTTCGGGATTTCATCGAGGGTGTAACCTACGGCCAGCAGAGAAGCAATCTTGGCGATAGGAAAGCCGGTCGCCTTGGAGGCAAGCGCCGAGCTTCTGGAGACTCGCGGGTTCATCTCAATTACATAGAGCTTTCCGTTTTCGGGATTGACGGCGAATTGTATGTTGGAACCGCCGGTTTCGACACCGATTGCCCTTATGATTTTCAGCGAGGCATTTCGCATTATCTGGTATTCTTTGTCGGTAAGCGTCTGGGCCGGGGCGACCGTGATGCTGTCGCCGGTGTGGATGCCCATCGGGTCGAGGTTTTCGATGGAGCAGACAATGACAACATTGTCCTTTTTGTCTCTCATCACCTCAAGCTCATATTCTTTCCAGCCAACGACAGATTCTTCGATAAGGACCTGGCTGATTGGGCTTAAGCCCAGACCCCAGTTAATGAACTCTTTATATTCCTCGGCGTTGTATGCAATGTTCCCACCCATACCGCCTAAAGTATATGAGGGGCGGATAATAGCGGGGAAACCGACATGCTCGATAACTTTTTTTGCCTCGTCCCAGGTATGTGCAAAACCACTTTTGGGGACTTCAAGGCCAATGTCGGTCATTACTTTTTTGAAGCGGTCCCTTTCCTCGGCCTTTTTTATAGATTTGAGATTCGCGCCTAACATCCGGACATTATATTTTTTCAATACGCCGGACTCGGCCAGGGCGACTGCGGTGTTCAGGCCGGTCTGTCCGCCCAGGGTGGGCAGGAGGCTGTCGGGCCTTTCTTTTGCGATTATCTTAGCGACTATCTCGGGCGTGATAGGCTCAATGTATGTTCTGTCCGCCATCTCGGGGTCGGTCATTATCGTAGCGGGATTGCTGTTTACGAGGACGACCTTGTAGCCGGCCTGTCTGAGGACTTTACAGGCCTGGGCGCCGGAATAATCGAATTCACAGGCCTGGCCTATTACAATAGGCCCTGAGCCGATGAGCAGTATTTTCTTTATGGACTTATCTTTCGGCATTATGTTTTCCTGATTGCCTTCACTTACAAGTGAGCCTGCGGTACCAATACCGTAAAATATACCTGCACTGATTCCCCATCTAACGACGTGTTATATCGTGGAATCCTGAACACTATACAGACCGAAAAACAAGTTTGCAAGTACAAAAGAAAAAAGTGATTATTGAATTAAAGATTAGCCCTTCGACTCCGCTCAAGATGAAGGTAGGGATTGGAGATTTACAGATGGATGAGGGACGATGGAGTATTGACGAGAAGAAAAGAAGATTGTATAATTTGAAAGGACAACGTTGAGCGAGAACCTTCTGAATTATTGTTGATAATGTAGTAGTGTAAAATATTGTAGCATGTCTGGAGAAACGGAAAGGAGTAAGATCGTGCGAGTTTTCTTGTTGGTTTTGGGCCTGCTATTCTTCGTGGGGTGCGTATCTACCCAGGAAATTAATGTCGCGCAACCACCGTTGATAAGCCCTGGTGTTACGGGTGTACCAACGGCAGGCGCGGTTTCTATCGATATTACCCCACCTCCCGGGATGCCGATGGGTGGATATTCGATACTGGCCAACAAGGGCCAAGGCTTTAGAACACGTCTTAAGGCACGTGTAATTTACCTGAACGACGGTAAGGGGCATTCAGTTGCCCTGGTTCAAACGGATTTGCCCGCAGGGTCGCTGCTGCTGCATCACAAGGTTGCAGAAGCGGTATCGGAAAAAACGGGCTTAAGAGCCGGTGATATTGCCATTACTGCATCACACAGCCATTCGGCACCAGCGAACTTTTTCGAAAACGATTTCTACAATAAGCACATGACAAACGGTCAATGGCTGGAAGTAAGCTTTCTTGAGTTCACTACACAGCGCATCTCACAGGGGATTCTGAAAGCGTATGAGAACCGTCGAGAGGCAAGGATAGCTACAGGCCGCAAAGACATTTACGGCTATAATCGGAACCGGTCGCTGAGCTCTTATGTTCTTAACGAAAATGCAGGAGAAATCAGGCCGGATGATCCGAACGCAGTTTTCAAGGCGGTCAATCCGGCATTGTATATGGTTCGGATTGATGTAAAAGATGATAGCGGGAAGTACAAACCACTGGGTGCTTTCTCCAGTTTTTCGGTGCATGCCACGGCTTTGACACAGCCTGTGAAAGTGTATAACGCCGATGTGTTTGCCTACGCTCAAAAGGACCTGGAATGGTCAATCCAACGCAGGTACGACACTCCGTGGGCGGTTGTCCATGCAATGACCAATGGGACACAGGGAGACATGGCGCCGGCGCTGCCGTATACTGGGAACAAAATTTTCGGTTATTTCCCGGTGCACTGGAAGGAGGCGAGAAAATTAGGAGAGGGAATCGGCCGGGAAGCTATAGGCCTTTTCGAGGCATTGGGTGATAAGCTGACGGCCGATATTTCTCTGCAGTCTGCGGTACGCGAACTAAATATTCGTGAACACAACGTAGTGGAGAACATTAAGCTGTGCAAGGACGCGGTAGTGGGCAATCCCCTTGTGGGGGGCGCCAATGAGCTCGGTGTGACCTGGATTTCAGCTATTCCCTTTTTTAAAGGGGGCAATGTGATGTCACGTCGCTGGTTTTTCACAGGCGGCTGTCAGGGTAACAAAAGGCATTTGTTGTTTTCGTTCCTTCAACCACTGATAGAACCGAAGGACAGCTTTCCCAATACGGTGATGTTCCAGCTTATCAGAGTGAACGATACAGTTATTCTTCCGGTACCGTTCGAAGTTACGGCAGAGTCGGGCAATCGAATGGCCTCTCGCGTGAAGCGTGAATTTTTTGATGCTGGTGATCAGAACATCAGAGACGTATGGGTGGCCAGTATTTCCAACGGCTATTTCGGCTATGCCACTACGCCCGAAGAATATTCGCGCCAGAACTACGAAGGAGGCCATACGCTTTATGGACGATACACCACGCCTTATCTAACGGCGCAGCTCGGTCTATTGGCGCGAGATTTCAAGGCCAAGGGGGCTGTGCATGAGCTTAAGCCGGATTGGAAATACACAGTGAAAGTGAACACTTTTTATCCTGAAGCCGAGGTCAGCAACGGCCAGCGAAAAGTAATCGCTCAACCCAAAGTAGTAAAGGCGAAAAAAGATTATGAAGAAGATTACATAGCTTTCCGATGGGAGGATGTGGGCCCGAGTGAGATTGATTTTCACAAACCGCTGAGCCGTGTGGAAGTTAAAATTAATGAACAGTGGACGCCAATGATGGCAGAGGACAAACCAATTGATGACGATGGATATGACATGGAAGTGCGCTATATGAGGAAGCTGGATGAAGGTATGGGCGAATACGAAGTACGCTGGTACAATCCAGTTGTCGGCGGCGAATACCGCTTTGTGATTGAACCACGTGGGAATAACTCTTTACTAACAAGCCGGGCCTTCGCCTATAATTGGTTTGCAGAATGACCTATTAATTGAATTAAGCACGCAGAATAATGAGAAGATGTTCAGGGGCAATATACAACATATGAAATTTTTAAATAAGATATATTTGAAGATTATTTTAATTACGCTGTGCGTGGTTTTTGTTTCTGCGGAGGCTGTAGCAGAGAAGCTGCCGGAGGTGAGGGTTTCGAATGTTCGGCGGGTGTTTTATAACGGGGAGCATAATGCCTTTACTGACCTGATTCGATTTAAGGGAAAGTTCTATCTTACTTTTCGGAGCTGTCCGGACGGGCATATGGTGCATCCGACGTCGTCGATTATAATTTTGTCCAGCATCGACGCCAAGGAGTGGGAACAGGTGCATCGGTTCAGCGTTGCCAGGCGGGACACGCGCGACCCGCATTTTCTCGCCTTCAAAGGCAAGCTTTTTGTTTACACCGGGACGTGGTACAGCGGGGAGACAACGCTGAAATCCGAAGACTACGATCTTAACAAGCATTTGGGTTACGCCGCATGGAGCGAGGACGGAGCCAAATGGCACAGCCCGATTATGTTAGAAGGGACATTCGGCCACTATATCTGGAGGGCCAATACGTTCGGGGGTAAGGCGTACCTTTGCGGGAGGCGGAAGGAGAATTTTGCTGATGCTCCGAGGGGTGAAGGAGCGATGGTGGAATCGGCGATGCTTGAAAGCGACGATGGTCTTATCTGGCGGACGCGCAGCCTTTTTCAGGAGGTTAACGGCGACGAGACGGCATTTCAATTCGAAGCCGACGGAAGTATTATCGCAGTCGGGCGGAGAGGCAGGGACAATGCTCAACTGTTGAGGTCGCAGCGGCCTTATACGCATTGGCAGCGCAAAGACCTCGACAGGTACATCGGCGGGCCACTGCTTATGCGCTGGGGCGGGCGGTATGTTGTCGGCGGGCGAAAGACCATCGACGACAGAGGGCCGAAGACCTCGATGTGCTGGCTCGCAGGCGATGAACTGCACGAATTTGCGGAACTGCCCAGCGGGGGCGATAATTCATATCCGGGCTTTGTTGAAATCAGCCCGAAGCGGGCCATTATGTCGTGGTATTCCTCGCATGAAAAAGATGCAAACGGCAAGACCATAACCGCTATTTATATGGCGGAGTTGGAAATTGTGGAATGACAGATTAGAATTGACAAGGGGAAAGGTGAAGGGTTAAATATCTGGTGGGGGTAAACAGGTAAGAAAAATAAAACCGACTTAGGAGAGAACAAACGATGAAAAAACAGAGCAATGTAATGATATCAAGACGAGAGTTAATGGGCGGAGCGGCGGCTATAGCGGCCTCAACGATTATGTCGCGATATGCTTTAGGCGGCGCAGGCGGCATGGGTACGAGCAAGCCCAATTCTAATTTCAACGGTGTACAAATCGGGGCCATTACTTACAGTTACCGCGGGATGCCCGGCACAGCCGAGGACCTACTTAAATACCTATTACAATGCGGACTCAGCTCGGTGGAACTGATGGGTGATGCAGCGGAGCAATTCGCCGGAGTGCCGACAGCCGGACGGGGACCAAGACCACGCGGCCGGGGCCAGATGACCGATGAGCAGCGTCAAGCCCAGCGAAAAGCACAGGAAGACCAGCTTAAATGGCGTTTATCGGTTTCGATGGGCAAGTACAAAGCCCTTCGCAACATGTATAACGATGCAGGCGTAAACATCCATATCGTCAAGTTCGGCAATATCGGCGATGGGAATATGTCGGACGGGGAGATTGACTATTATTTCAAGGTGGCCAAAGCACTCGGGGCCAAAGGCATTACGAGGGAACTTTCGGAGGATGCGGCACGGAGACTCGGGCCGATTGCCGATGAGCACAAGATTATGATCGGTTTCCATAACCATACCCAGATGACATCTAAGACATACGAGGGGCCTATTTTGTCTTACGGAAAATATTTAGGATTAAACTTCGACGTGGGCCATTTCGTAGCCGGGACGAGCGAGTCGCCGATACCACTGATCCAGAAGTACCATGACCGTATCCTTAGCCTTCATTTGAAGGACCGGAAGGTCAATAACGGCCCGAATATGCCTTTCGGTGAGGGTGACACGCCGGTGGCGTTAATCCTGCAGCTAATGAAGAGAGAGGGTTGGAAGTTTCCGGCCGATATCGAGCTTGAATACAGAGTTCCCGAAGGTTCAGACGCAGTGACTGAAGTTACCAAGTGCATCCAATTTTGCAGGGAATCGCTGGCATAAATAGGGTGAGGAAGGCCCTACTCTACCGGATCGATCATGGATACTCTTCGAGTGTCGAACCTATTTTATTTTATGTCTGCGTGGTAGCTCTGCAGGGACTTTATCTGGCCGGGCTTTTTCTTAAAGGCGGCTATGCCTTTTGCAGTCGCAACGGCGGCAGCTATCGTTGTGATGTAAGGTATTTTGTATTTGATGGCAGCCTTGCGAATATATGAATCATCGAATTTACTTTGCTTGCCGGACGGTGTATTGATCACAAGATGAATGTCTCCATTCTTGATATTATCAAGTACATTCGGCCTTCCTTCGTGCATTTTAAGGACGGACTGTGAGTCGATTTTGTGCTCGGAAAGAAAATCGCAGGTCCCTTTGGTTGCCATAATCGTAAAGCCGATATCCTTAAACTGTTTTGCCATTTCGAGAGCGGCGGATTTGTCGTCGTCCGAGATGGTAATCAGGACGGTCCCTTCCGAGGGCAAAGGCAGTTGCGTTGCCTCCTGAGCCTTATAGAAGGCAAGCCCGAACGAATCGGCCATGCCAAGGACTTCGCCGGTGGAACGCATTTCGGGGCCGAGAAGAGGGTCAACTTCATGGAACATATTAAAGGGAAAAACCGCTTCCTTGACGCCGAAATGAGGAATGGCCATTCTCTGCAATTTCATATCCGAAAGACGTTGTCCCATAATGAGCTGCGTGGCGATAGGAACCATTTGGATGCCGCAGACCTTGGAGACCAGCGGCACGGTCCTTGAGGCGCGAGGATTTGCCTCGAGGATGTAAACAACGTCATTTGCGATGGCGTACTGGATGTTCATCAGGCCGACGACGTTAAACTCGATAGCGATTTTTCGGTTATATTCATAGATTGTTTTTAGATGTTTTTCAGGGATGCTGACAGGCGGAAGTACGCATGCCGAGTCGCCCGAATGGACGCCTGCAAGCTCGATATGCTCCATAATCGCAGGCACAAAAGCATCCGTGCCGTCGGCGATGGCGTCGGCTTCGACCTCTATGGCGTTTTCCAGGAATTTATCAATCAGTATAGGCCTTTCGGGAGATACGTCGGTTGCTCTTTCAACATAAAACTTCAGCATCTCTTCATCGTGAACGACCTCCATAGCGCGGCCGCCAAGTACGTATGAGGGCCTTACCATTAATGGATAGCCGATTTTGTCCGCGATTTTGAGGGCCTGTTCGAGGGTGCTTGCCATGCCGGATTCGGGCTGGGGGATGCCGAGTTTTTTCATTAACTTGCGGAACCTGTCCCGGTCTTCTGCGAGGTCGATTTTTTCAGGAGAGGTTCCGAGGATTTTCACGCCGTTCTGCTCTAACTCTGCGGCGATGTTGAGCGGTGTCTGGCCGCCGAACTGAACGATGACGCCTTCGGGCTTTTCCTTGTTATAAATACTTAAGACATCTTCGACGGTTAGCGGCTCGAAATATAATTTGTCCGAAGTGTCGTAGTCGGTTGAAACAGTTTCCGGATTGCAGTTGACCATGATGGTTTCATAGCCCATTTCCCGGAGTGCAAAGGCGGCGTGAACACAGCAATAGTCAAATTCGATGCCCTGGCCAATACGATTCGGCCCGCCGCCAAGTACCATTATCTTGCGTTTATCGCTGACCTGAACCTTGTCCGGAGCGTTATAAGTGGAGAAGTAGTAGGCGGCATTTTCGACGCCACTTACAGGGACGGGTTCCCAGGCCTCAACCACGTTAAGGGCGATACGTCTTTTCCTGATTTTTTCTTCGGATGTATTAAGAAGTTTTGCCAAATACTTGTCTGCGAATCCGTCTTTTTTGGCCTGGATGAGAAGGTCGTCCGGCAACTTTTTATTCTTATATTTTAATATTTTCTCTTCAAGCTCCACCAGCTCTTTCATTTGTTCAATAAACCAACGTTTAATATATGTCTTTTCAAAAAGGGTATCAACGCTGACGCCTTTTCGCAGGGCTTCGTACATAACAAACTGACGCTCACTGCTGGGCTCTCTTAAGAGTTCCAAAAGCTCATCAGAGGATTTCTTATTAAAGTCCTTTGCAAATCCGAGACCGTAACGGCCAATTTCAAGGGAGCGAATTGCCTTTTGAAACGCCTCTTTGTAATTTTTGCCGATGCTCATTGCCTCTCCGACGGCGCGCATCTGTGTGCCAAGCTTGTCTTCGATACCGCTGAATTTTTCGAAGGCCCAGCGTGCAAACTTTACAACCACATAGTCACCGGAGGGCGTATATTTTTCAAGAGTGCCGTCGCGCCAGTATGGAATCTCATCCATAGTCAAACCGCCGGCGAGCATTGAGGAGACAAGTGCGATGGGGAAACCTGTCGCTTTGGAAGCAAGTGCCGATGAACGCGAGGTTCTGGGATTGATTTCAATGACGATGACGCGGTCGGTTTTTGGGTCGTGAGCAAATTGAACATTGGTTCCGCCGATGACGCCGATGGCCTCGACAATATCATAGGAATATTTCTGGAGTTGCTGCTGAAGCTCAGGGGTTATGGTCAGCATCGGAGCGGTACAATACGAATCGCCTGTATGGACGCCCATTGCATCTACATTTTCGATAAAGCAGACTGTGATTTTCTGATTTTTGGCGTCACGAACAACCTCAAGCTCTAATTCTTCCCACCCGAGAACAGATTCCTCGACAAGTATCTGACCGACCGGGCTGGAAGAAAGGCCTCGACTGACAACTGTTCGGAACTCCTCAATGTTGTAAACCAGGCCGCCGCCTGTTCCACCCATGGTATAAGCCGGGCGAATGACACAGGGCAGGCCGATATTTTCGAGAGATTTTTCTGCTTCTTCAAGGCTGTTTGCAATCTCGCTTGCTGCCATTTCGATGCCCAGTTGATTCATCGTATCTTTGAATGCCTGGCGGTCCTCCCCCCGCTCGATAGCATCAACCTTAACGCCGATAATCTGTACACCGTATTTATCCAGGATGCCCCTGCGCGATAATTCGGCGGAAAGATTAAGACCCGTTTGCCCACCGAGATTGGGCAGTAGGGCATCGGGTTTTTCTTTTGCTATAATCTGCTCAATGGTTTTGACGTTAAGCGGCTCAATATAGGTGACATCCGCCGTACCGGGGTCGGTCATGATCGTTGCAGGGTTGGAATTGACAAGCACGATTTCGTAACCCAGCTTACGCAGGGCCTTGCACGCCTGTGTGCCTGAATAATCAAATTCGCAGGCCTGGCCAATAATAATCGGGCCTGAGCCAATAATCAGTACTTTGTGAATATCCTCGCGTTTTGGCATTTTTTGTCCACCTAAAAATTGTTATTTATGAACTCAGAATCTAAAAACAGACGGAATTTTCGCCCCCTTACCCCGAGGCTGAAGGATTTTATCAGAGAGCTTTTCAACTGTCAATAAATTTACTTTTTCGGCGGAAGAAAAGCCGGGTACCCTGACTTTGATGCGGAATCTACAATCCCAACGCTGTTTTATGCTCGACCGGCTCAGAGTGTTGGTCAATAGACAACATTAATATGTATAATATTGCGTTGCCGTATGAGGTATTCGAGTCAGCGGAAGCAAATTTTGTAAAAAATATTTATGGAATTTTTGCAACATTCCCGGGATTTGTGAGTCTATACGGATGAGGAAGTATTTGTGCATAGTAATTAATATGATAATCGGAGGATTAGAAGCTGTTTCAAGCAATGTTTAAGGCGTGAAAAGGAGAAATTGCATATGAACAAACAAATAACAAGCCTAAGAAAACGTTTGCTGCTTTCCTTATTTTTCGTGCTGGTTATGTCTGTGTCTGTGATTGCGAGTAAGGAGTTAACGGTCTCGGCGATACAAAATGTGGATCTGGCCGGTGATGATATTTTGCAGGTCGAAGCCCAGACTGCAAAGGGCTTCAACTTTCCATATTACCTGTTTATCCCCAGCGGGATTGAAAAAGACAGGCAGGTTTATATGTTAGTTGAAACAAACAATACCGGTACAACTTCAGACGAGTTAGAAGTTCATCGGGCAAAGGCGCTCAGATTAGCGGAAAGCTCTCACGCCACCCGGATGGCGAGGCGGCTTGGTGTTCCGTTGTTGGTTCCGGTTTTTCCCCGGCCCAGGACTAACTGGCAGGCTTACACCCATGCTCTGGATATAGATACTCTTGAAATAGAAGAAGGAAAACTCAAGCGTGTCGATCTGCAACTGACGGCAATGATCAAATATACTCAGGAGCTGTTACGTATAAACGGATTTAAGGTCAACGAGAGAGTTTTCATGCATGGGTTTTCCGCCTCGGCTAAATTCTGTAATCGATATTCATTTCTGCATCCTGAAATGGTTAAAGCTGTTGCCGCCGGTGGAGTGAATGGACTGCCAACCCTGCCTGTGAAAGAATGGAACGAATGCGAGCTTCCATTTCCAATTGGGACAACCGGTATTGAAAGATTTATTGATAAGCCGTTTAACGAAAAAGCTTTCAGGCAGGTTGCTCATTATATCTATATGGGGTCCTTTGACAGAAATGATACTCTGCCATCGCGTGATGCCTGGAGGGAAGAAGAAGCTGATATAATTAAAAAGGCCTTAGCCGAAAAGATGATGCCGGACCGCTGGGAATTAAGCCGGAAGATTTACCGCCAACAGAAACTTGCGGCTCAGTTGGTTACCTATAATGGAATTGCCCATGCGATTACAGATGAGATGCAGGATGATGTCACGGATTTCTTTAAGGCAAACGCCGGGGAGGAATTTGTCCGGATAGAACCTTATGAATATCCGTTTGTAGAATACAAAGAAATTCATCAGGCGCATGTGAACGGTTTATACTGGCCTGACGACGAAAGGCTTCCGGAATGGATGCAGAAGGGTGACCATAAATGGGCGTTCTTAATAGGTATTGAGGAGTGGAACAAAGGACAGAGTCATCGACAATTAAACGAATTAAGGGCAAACGCAGGTTTCAAATTTGTCCTCAAAGCAGAAGGTCACAAAGATATTGAGATAAACGAAAAGAACTTTAGCGGAACCTGCAGTTCGGGAGATGGTGATTTTCAGGCATTTTATGTCAATATGAAAGACACACAGATTGGGCAGATAGTTCCCGGTGTATCCTACGGCTTGGAACCGGTGAACGAAAGCAATGAATACTATTGGACAGTAAACGATGGCGTTACACTGACAAGAGCAGGCCAGGGCGCTACGTACGATTTACTCAATAAAACTATATTACCGCACACAATATGCCTTAACGGCAATATCAGGTCTGTAATCGGTCTGCTTGAATCTATGATGAGTCAGTTTGAGCTACCGGATGAGATTAAAAAAATAGAATTCGTTCTTCTGGTCAAGCCCGGGGAATTGGTACGGAGCCCCAATATAAAGTTTTCCGCCACGGAATTGACTGTAGTAGAGATTCTTTGGATTGCCTGTAACCGCAGCTCTCTTGAGTACAGGATTAAAGGAAATACTATTTATATTGATAAGAAAAGATAAGTAAATTCGGCGGTCCGGCGGCATTAGCCGGGAAAAGAGATTATTATGAGTAGATTCATAAAAACTTGTGCGTTGTGCGTGATGTTATTGGGGTATTTGTGTTGCAGCGGTTGTGCAACGATTCTCGGCGGTATCATCGGATATCAATCCGGTGAGTTGGCAGCAGGTTTAGCTATTGGGGCGGCTCTGGATTTCGGAGGCGATATCGTAAACGGAGTCGGACAGCTCCTAACGGATAAAGAGGTGCGATATGAGCAGAAAGTTACGCTTGACACCGAAGATGGCAAAATAGAGCTCGCCAAGTCCGACTTTTCTGCGGAAAAAATGGAAAAGCTGATGCGCAAACTCGAGAAGAAATTCGAGCAGAACGGCTGGTCCTACACTATGGTTCAAAAGAAAAGACACACAGAGCGCATACTGCTTTCGGAGAAATGGCGATGTAAGGACAGCGACGGCAAAGAGTTCGAGTTGAGTATTTTGCGAGAGAGACATAAGGATACGCAGATTTCGATAGAGCCCACTGATGAAGATGCGCCTGGCAAGCACGCAATTACTATCAAGGTCTATAACTGGCTTAAGGAAGCGGCCATTGGGTCGAATTGACGTCCGTAGGACAAAAAGGTGCTACATATTGGAGTTTCTATCCTCGATGGTTCATTATTTTGAATGCGTCCTGGCCGGCGTTAATTAAATGGATTAAGGGCTCTGGTCTGTCAACGCCTTCGATGAACTTAGGCCTGGCGGCCCAGGGGGTTACGCTCAATACCCCGGTTAAATCCATCCAGTGCTGCAGCCTCGCGACGGGCAAATCCCAGGTCATGTGGAAGTGGTTGGCTGGCGGATATTGTTTATACTCGACCATACTTGCATATTTCGGTACGACAAATGTGTGGGGCCAGATAGGAGTAGTTAGATCGCACATTACCTTTGCAAGTTCGACTGGCACTTCGGTGGTATAGGCCTGGTCCCAAATCATACTGAATAGCCCCGTGGGGCTGCTATATGCACATCGAGCGGCGATACCTTCGATTCCGGCGGGGGTCATAAAGGTAACGGAGTTTCCGCCGCCAGGGAAATAATGTCCGTCGGCCAAAGGCATTGAGATACCAGACATAATCTTCTTTATCGATGTTCCGGGGGCTGCGGCCCAATCGAAAGATGCGCTGCCGGAATTGTCACCGTCAACGAGACCTTTTGTGAACCAGTCGGTTTTTGTGTCCAGTGATTTAACGCCGATTTTTTGGGCCAGCTCTTTTATTTCCCAGGCTTCCCAGACTTTTCTAAAGTCCATAAACAAAGGCGGATTTCCACCGCTTAGATAGGTCATAAAGAGCATTGTCAGAAGACCCTGAGCATCGGCTTCGGTAGCGTAAGGGAGCGGGGCCTTTCGGCCGGTATGGTCGAAAGTGGAATTGAAGAAACTTTCCATTACGTCGGCTACGGGAAGAGGAATGCCTCTAAGGTCGCTGCCCCATTCCAACTGGCTCATAAAACCGCCGCCGATGGCGTTTAAATCCTTCATCAGGTCACGAACGATAAGGTACATTGCAAGTGACATATTAAACCGTTCGCTGTCGGCTTCGTCGCGCAATTCCAGACGTTTACCGACGTTTCTGTTAATCCAGGCGCGAACGGCTTTAAGCTCTTTTTCGCTATAGGCTTTTTTGTTGAGCATATCAGCAAGAAGCTTCATATCGAGGCGCGTTATTTCCAGGCCGAATGTGTTCCGGGTCGGGATGATGTGTGCAAGAGCGGTTTCCATTCCCATGGAGTCGTGTCCAAGGATTACAACTCTTCGCCCGCGCAGGGCAACAGTAGTAACGGCAGCATAGCACCAGTCGATAAGATTGTTGGCCGTCTGTTCGGTCATCTTCGGGTCCATGCCGGTATCGGGCCAGGTGCCGACATTTAAGGTGGCCATTCGTCCGTACTGGCTTAATGCGCCGTTTAGCGCGTGGGCATAAACAACGCCGGGCCTGGGGCCGGAGTTGCCGCAGGTAATGTTTATCGGTGTATTCGACGGGAACTGCTGCAGGAGCGAAATAGCGGTAAGCTGAGGGAAGGCCCAGGTATCCGGCACGCATACAAGGATGTCCACGCCGGCCTTGCGGAACTGCTGGGCCACGATGTCGGCCTGTGCTTCGCCATCTATCAAAACTGTGGAATAGACAACAGGCACCGGAGTTTTATCCGGCATAACGACAGAGCCGCTTATACAATCGGCGGCCATCTTCGCAATGTTCTGACAGCGAGTGCGGCTGGTCTTGTCAATACGCGGGTCTGACGAGGCAAAAACGCCAATCACAGGAACCTTGGGGGTGGCTTTGCTTATATTCGGCAAGTGCTGAGCCCGGACTTTCTTTGCCATTTCTAAACGCTCCTTTCAGAATGACAAGTTTTGTTTTTTGTTATACAAAGAAAGATGTATCAATTTCCCACATCGAACGTGGAAGTATCTTCCAGCAGTTTTCTCACAAAGTCGAGGAACTGGGCGGCTACTGCGCCGTTGGCAACTTTGTGGTCAACCGAGAGAGTCATATTCATCAGCTTTCGCACCATGATGTTGCCATTGTCCGGTACACAGGTGTCGGTAATCTGTCCGACGCCAAGGATGCTGCACTGGCCCGGGACTACAATCGGGATGAAATTGTCTATTCCGAATGCACCGAGGTTGCTAACTGTGATACAGCCGCCTTCGACATCGGTTGGGGCCAATTTATTGCTGCGCGCTCTTTCAACAATGGCCTTAGTGTCACGTGCGATTTGTTTTACGTCCTTTTTGTTTACGTCCTTTAGAATCGGCGCAACAAGGCCGTCCGGAACAGAAATCGCCAGGCCAATGTTTATAGCTTCTGCCAGCTTGATAGACTCGCCGGCCAACTGGCCTGTCATAATCGGATATTTTTCCAGGCCGGTCGCAACCGCCTTGATAATAAAATCATTGTAGGAAACTTTTACATCTGAGGTCTGGTTCAGTTCTGTCCGCAAGTCAACCAGGCAGGTGACATCGGCCCTGACAGTCAGATAGAAGCAGGGTATTTCACGTTTTGATTTGAGCATTCTCTCTGCGGTTATTTTCTGCAATCTATTAAGGGGAACCGTCGCGCCGAGTTTTACATCCGCCTGAGCCTGAGCTACAGGGGCAGGGTCTGCTGGTTTAGCTGATTTCGAGGCTGCGGCTTGTTGTACATCCTGTTCTGTAATTTTTCCGGCAGGGCCTGTTCCGGCAACTGCCGCCAGATCCACGCCAAGCTCGCCGGCGAGTTTTTTTGCCCGTGGTGAAGCTATTACTCTGCCTGCAGGCGCGGCAGGCTGCGGTGCGGCCGGAGCAGCCTGCTCAACAGGTGCAGGTTCCGACGGGGCGGCGGGTGCGCCATCCTTTAGCGAATCAATAAAACTCTGCGGCACCTCTTCATCCTTGTCACCAAGGACCAGGAGCGGCTCACCGACGGCAAGTGTCTGGTCAACCTCAACGAGAATGTTCTTTACAAAACCATCGGCGGGCGATTCCATCTCGAGGGTCGCCTTGTCGGTTTCAATCTCAAAAATCACATCACCTTTTTTTACCTCGTCACCGGCCTTAATCAAACAATTAACAATGGTTCCTTCTTCCATTGTCTGGCCAAGCTGAGGTAATCTTACTTCTTTTGCCATTATTTATAATCCTTCCGTTAGTATTTGTTATACCATCGCCTTTACGGCTTCGACGATTCTATCAACACTGGGAATGCTTGCCAACTCAAGCGGCTCGCTCATCGGCGGGGGCACATCTGCAGCCGCCAGATTAACTGGCGCCGCATCAAGATAATCAAACCCGTGCGAGCCATCGCTGAACTCGTATTCCATAAACCGGCCGGCTATTTCTCTGCCTGCGCCGCATGTACAGAAACCCTCGCTAACGGTGATGAGCCGTCCTGTTTTGCGAACCGATTCGGCTATAGTATCAATATCCAGCGGCTTTAGTGTTCGTACATCTATTACTTCGGCGTCGATTCCATGTTCGGCGGCCAGGACTTTAGCTGCTTCCAAAGACCACATCGCCATTCTGCTGTAGCTGACTATGGTTGCATCGGTGCCGGGCTTTTTGATATCCGCGACGCCGAGCGGGATTATGTAATCTTCATTAGGAACGGCGCCGAGCTGGCCATAAGTTGCTTTATGCTCGATAAAGACAACGGGATTATCGCTTTGAATGGCGGCCTTGAGCAGACCCTTTGCATCGTAAGGAGTCGATGGCATTACGACATAAAGCCCAGGTGTATGCATGAGCCATGCTTCGAGCGATTCCGAATGGTGGGCGGCGATACATCTACCGACACCGCCTTCAGTTCGCAGAACCATCGGGACTTTGGCCTTGCCGCCGAACATATAGCGGTTATAGGCGCCAACGTGGACGAGCTGATCCATCGCAATGGTAACAAAATCTACATACATAATCTCAGCCACAGGTCTCATTCCACGAAGTGCCGCACCGACGGCGGCACCGGCGATGGCGGCTTCCGATATTGCGGTATCGATAATTCTTTCGGTTCCGAATTCGGCTGAGAGTCCCCGTGTCGCCTGATACGCGCCGCCGTAAAGGCCGACGTCTTCACCCATTATGAAAACATTTTGGTCGCGTTTGAGCTCTTCGGCCTGGGCGGCGACAACAGCCTGGCCAATTGTCATAACATCCATACCGAACTGAGTGTTAATCTGTCCTTTCGCCTGCTCGGTAGCTTCCTTTTTTGTTTTCGCTGTGGACGAGGCAAGGGCGGTCTGGAAGGCGGTGGTTGCTTCAGCGACCTTTTTAGCGAGTGCCTTGTCGGCTTCGATAAGATCAGCGGGGTAAGTTTCATCGACATATACATCTTTTGTAAGGTCCGCAGTGTCGGGCCAGGGGCTGTCTATTCCGAACTTTGTTGCTGTTTCGATAGTGGCAAAGGCCGTATCCTTTATCTGGTCCAACTGCTCTTGAGTGCATAGTTTCTCAGTGAGCAGTTTATCTCTTAGAACAGTAATAGGGTCACGCTCGTGCCAGGCTTTTTCTTCGGCTTTGGTTCGATATGCACGCGGGTCGCTTCGGCTGTGTCCGTACCAGCGATAAGTCTTTGCCTCGATAATTGTCATCTGGTTATCTTTTCTTGCTATTTCCACTGCCTTTCGGACAGCGAGAAAGACGGCAAGCGCATCCTGGCCATCCACAATCATGGCGGGGACATCATAAGCAGCGGCCCTTTGAGCAATGTCTTCGATATTGCTGGCCTTAGTGGCGCCGTCGATTTCACTGCCTGAGAATGGTACGCTCATTCCGTAAAGGTTGTTTTCAATTATTGCCACGAGCGGTACTGCCAGCGTTGAGGCCATATTCATTGCCTCGTGAAAACTACCGGTGTTGGTTGAGCCGTCTCCGAAGAACGACAGCACGACTTTGCCGGTCTTTTTGTACTTTTCCGCCATAGCGGCACCTACGGCCGGGGCCTGGTTGCCGCCAACGATGCCGGTCGAACCGAGGTTGTTGCATTTATCGACATCTGCAATGTGCATCGAGCCGCCTCTGCCTTTGCAGTATCCGGTTTCTTTGCCCATTAATTCGGCCATCATCCGGTTCCAGTGGGTCTGACGATCTTCCTCGCTATCGGCATATTTGTTGCCGATTGCACCGCAGTGGCCGTGACCACGGTGTGTTGAGCCGATTACATCCCCGCGCTCGATGGCAGCGGTTGCACCTACGGCGACGGCCTCCTCGCCGGCGTAAAGGTGCGAGGCGCCTTTGATGATATTCTGGCCCAAGAGATCAAAAACCTTCTCTTCGAAAAAGCGAATCTCATAAATGGTCCTGAGCCAGTCGGTTGCATTCTCAAGACTGATAATTCCGTCTGTGATAAGGTCGTTGACCTTTGGTTTCGGATTTTTTCGTGTATCCTCAATGCGAAAATCCATACTGCAAATCTCCTCAAAATCTTCTTTTACATGGTAAAAACGCCGAATTTAACCTGCCAAAAATATTGGAAACTCGATAGTATAGCATAACTTGACAGTAAATCAACCGGGTGATTGCCATTTTGCCGTTTTTTTAGCAAATGGGTCTTTGAAACTATACTAATAACTTTTTTCGCCCTCGGCAGTGTGAAATTCAGGATTGGCAAAAGGGACTGGAACAGGCAGGTGGATTCTGGTAACATGAAGCTTACAGAATATCCCCGCTGATTAGGCTTTTTTGCAAAAGGCAGGAGCGGATCATATGAGAATATCGAGTGAATGGATCTGAAGGTTTTTCCCATGAAAGATATTAAAAGCGTTATCGGATTGTTGTTGAGTATTCTGTTGATTAGCGGGATGACAAACTGCGAGGCTCGAAGTCAAGTTACTGAAGCCCAAAAGGTTATGCAACTGCCCAAAGTTAATTTTTTCCTGTTTGGGATGGGCAATCGTGATAAATTCCTCTACCGTGACGGGACACTTTTTAATGCGCTTACAGGTGACGCTGTCCGTCAATGGGAGGTGATCAAGGAGACAATACTTCCCGGTGAATATACAGTGAAATTAAATACCTCAGACGGCAAAGAGATTATCATAACAGAGGACCAAATCGCCGTCCGGATTCAGGAGGGGGCAAAACGGTTTTCTTTAACCGAAGGAAATATCAACTTACCAAAATTCGAAGGCCATCCGCAGGCAAAGATTCTGCGCCTTCTGCTGCATGAGATTCTTATTAGTATAGTCGATACCAAACCAGTTCCCAACTTTCTGGTTTACTCTAAGCCGTGGTATCGAGATGCGGCTATGGTGGCAATGTGTTTGCAAAAGACCGACAACATTCATCTTATCAGGCCCTGGATTCTCAAACTGGAGGAACCTTTTGACCGTAACAATGCAGGCAACAGGGAGCCCGACAATCTGGGGCAGGTACTCTACCTGATTTCTCTTGTGACCGACTCCTCACACCCATTGGTCGAGAAGGTGCTTGATACGATTCCGGAGTTCCAGAAAGGCAAGCATATTGACGGGTCGACTGATTTTTCCAAACATCCGGTTTACCAGACAAAATGGCTGAAGTTCGGCCTTCGAGCGCTGGGACTGGAAGACCCTTATGAAATTCCGGAGGTATTCGATTCATACTCGGTGCTGTTCTGGATGGATTTCAAGAAGGAACACGTGGATGGGCGGGCTTTCTCAAAAAAAGACGTTGCCAATTATCCATATCTTGGCTGGGCCGAGGCACATTTTCATAGTTGGCCACCACCTATGTCCCTTGAGGAGCAGTATCCGCTAACGTGGGAAGCTCACGCCAGCCAGGCGAACTATGATGGCATGAAACTTGTTTCCAAAGAATACAATGACCGAAAAATCTGCGCTCCCCATTCATGGCATGCAGCAGAGATGTTTCTTTATTTACTCGATGATGCTTTGTTAACTGACTCTGAGAGTGCAGATAAATAACAAATTAAAAAAAGATGAAGGATTTAGCTTATGAATAACAGTAGAAAAATTATATTGTGTTTGAGTATTCTATTGATTGGCGGGATTTGCTTTGGTGACGACTGGCCACAGTTTCGCGGACCTAATCGGGATGGAAAATCCACTGAAACCGGGCTTATGAAAAAATGGCCTGAAGGTGGACCGAAACAATTATGGGCGGTGGAGGGTCTGGGCATAGGTTTTTCTTCTGTTTCTATAGCGAGTGGATTCGTATATACGACCTGTATGATTGACGGGGAAGGCTTTCTATTCGCATATGATATTGAGGGGAATCTGAAATGGAAAGAATCTTACGGGCCAGAATGGACTCGGTCGTACAAAGGGACACGAACAACACCAACTGTTGACGGCGAGCGAGTATATGTATTCAGCGGCACTGGGAATATGGTCTGCTTTAAGACCCGGACGGGTGAAAAGATATGGCAGGTAGATACTCTAACGAAGTTCGATGGAAAGAACATTCAATGGGGCATGTCCGGCTCACCGTTAATCGATGGGCGGAAGGTCTATTGTACCCCTGGCGGCAAAAAAGGCACAATGGTCGCTTTGGATAAAATGACGGGAAGGACAATATGGGCTACAATAGGCCTGGATGAGCTATCGGTTTACAGCTCGCCTATTCTCATCGAAAGAGGCGGCAATCGCCTGCTTATAAATATGATTCAAAAATCTGTCATCTGTGTAAACGCAGACAACGGCAAGCTAATCTGGAGGGAACCTTACGTGACACCTTCCGATACGGGCGGTGTTACGCCGGTCTATAAAGACGGATGTGTGTATGTCACCAGCGCGGTCGAGCGAGAGTTTACGAGAGGCGGTGTAATGTTCGAGCTTTCAGCCGACGGGACATCGGTCGCGGAGAAATGGAATGACCAGACTCTCGACTGCGGCCACGGGAGTGTCGTACTGGTGGATGGGTTTCTGTACGGCTCGACCTTCGACGGTATTCCAAAGGGCGACTGGGTCTGTCTTGACTGGGACAGCGGGAAAGTTATGTACAAAGCCACATGGAACGGTAATAAGGGCTCGATTATATATGCCGATGGTATGCTGTACTGTTATGATGAAAATACCGGTGATGTGGCTCTGGTGAAGCCTTCGCCAAAAGGTTTCGATATAGTCAGCTCATTCGCCGTTACCGAAGGCGACGGCCAACATTGGGCGCATCCGGCCATATCCGACGGCCGACTTTATATCCGTCACGGTAATGCCCTGATGGCATACGATATAAAAAACAAATAGCTCTTGCGTATAGCAAGTATCTCTCTGGCGTCTGCAAACTCGCACACAATGTTCCTATGCTAATCGTCATTCGTGCCGGTTCTTTTCACTTTTCACCTGGCTCAATGCGGCCATTCCGCCAATGGCTCCCAGGTTCATCATTTCCAACGCAGAACTGGGGACGATGATCATTGATCCTTTTTCTTTCAAGCCCTCGAACAACATGTTCATACCACGAAGGTGCATGGCCCCCGGATTCGATTCGTACTGCTTGGCGGCTTGTACGAATTTTTCGGCTATTTCCGTTTCCGCAGTTCCAAGGATGACGCGTGCGTGACGCTCCCGTTCGGCCTGGGCTTCTTTGGACATGGCATCTTCGAGGTCTTTGGGAAGAATGATATCGCGGATTTCGACCGACTGGACTGTTATGCCCCATGGATTCGTTTTTTCATCGAGGATTTCCTGAAGTCTCCTGCCGAGCTTTTCACGGTGGGTGAGCAGTTCTGATAGCTGGTGGGTTCCGATGATATCACGCAGGGCTGTCTGGGCGGAAAGTATGATGGCGAGAAAGAAGTTCTCGACCTCAAGGATAGCTTTCTTGGCATCCCAGACCATCCAGAAGCAGATGGCATCGACATTGACGGGGACCGTGTCCTTGGTGAGGGTGGACTCGGAGCTAAAGTCGGTCGAGCGTATCCGCATATCGACTGATCGAACAACGGTTTCGATAATCGGGATGATAAAGAACGGACCCGGGCCTTTAAGGGCCCGGAATTTGCCGAGTCTCAGGACCACCGCCCGTTCCCACTGATTGGCAATCTTTATGCCAAAGAAGCAGATATTCCCAACAAGAGCGGTGCCAATAATGATGTAAATATTCCACTGCTGCCAGGTACCTTCGACAAGCCTGTTAAGGCCGGCTCCGGCCAGTACGACGACTGCAGTGACAAGAGCGGCGACCCAGTTTAGAGATGCTGCTTCGGCTTCCAACTGGGTTGTTGCCTTGTACTCACGAGTGAGGCCTGATTGGGCGACTTTTTTTTCTCTTTTTTCAGCCATTTTCGAGTCTCCTTTGCATATGGGTAACAATTTCTTTTACCGTGAAGCCATATTGGTTGCCACGGGCGACGAGTTCGTCACAAATTTGCCCGAGCATACGCTGCTTCTCATCCTGGCCAATCTCAACCTGCCGGTGACTGACAAAGGTACCGGTGCCTTGTTGCGTATCCAATATTCCAAGGATTTCCAGCTCCGAATAGGCTTTGCGAACGGTGTTGGGATTTATCTGAAGGTGTACTGCCAATTCTCGCACCGTCGGCAACTGCTCGCCGGGCATGAGCCTGTCCGAGGCAATACCATAACGAATCTGGTCCACAATCTGGCGATGGAAAGGCACGCCACTTTTCAAATCCAACTTGAACTCAATCATCTATATTACCCACGCAACAACATAATGTACTATTAATCTATTCCTATAGTGTATTAGTATAATAGCACAATAGGCCAACTTTCAACTATAAAATTTGAAAATTTAAAGAAATTTTTTATCAGACTTTGAATACGATAAGAAACAGCCACTCACCATCGAAAAATCCACTTTTCGGCACAGAAAAGGAGACTTTGGGGCTCGTGATTACCTATGACCGTAAAAGTGTGCTTTTTTATCTGTCAAAACACCCTGAATCCGGGTGATTCAATCGACTGAGAACTACCAAATCCTAAGTGAGCAGATTTTATTTACTTCCACTTGCTAATTTCTTGCGGAAGGCTTCGGATTCCCAGTTGTTGATAAAATCCTCCTGGCGCTTGTTCAAAGTGAGAATTCCGCCCATTCGATAGGCATTGGTGCGAATGAAAATTGAGTAGAGGACAATATCCCTTACGGTCGGAGTAATCTTTTCGGTTCCGGAAACAAAAAGACCAATGTCCTTAACAAGAAACGCCACATAAGGTTTTTTGCCCTTTTGTTTTTGCTGTTTAAGGCGGCCTGCAATACTTTTTGATTTGTTTTGGAGGGCTGCTTTTGAAAACGACTTTTTGCTTTTTGGCATCTCTATCCACATCGCGGGGCCATTGGCGTAAACCAGCTCGTCCGGTGTTAAAGAACCGAAGAGCATTTTCTTTGCATCTTTTTGATTTAAGAAATCGGCGATAGCATCGTTGTAATAATACCATATCGTTGTGCGCTTACGGGCAGCCTGGAAACATGCCCGTTCAATGCAGAGCTTAAGGTCGCTGATTTTTTCCTGTTGAACGGCTTTTACACTTCCGTCCCTGGGCTGTTTCAGTTTGCTGTTACATCGCTTCATTACGCTGCGCACAAGCCGCAAAGCACCGGAAGCGGTTTTTGATGTAATGAATAGCCCGTGTTTTTCCAGGAAAAGAATAGACGGCTTTTTGCCGAATTTGCCTTGATAGCTATTCACCAGCCGGGCTATTTTTTTTGCGAGCAGAAAGCCAGGGTCTGTGTAAGGAACCCAAAGGGGCGGGAGGGTTTCATCCTTAAAAAGCCTGGCGAGTTTTGCCTTTCCGTTTTTCGCATTCACATAAGCTCCGGCGGCACTCGGATGCAGATGAATCACGCATGTATTCAGACAAGCGTGCAGGTGGGCTTCCACAGAGGGGCGGGCGATTGTTTTAACGTTATCATCGCAGGCATCAAGCAGCATGTTCACGACCTTAGGCTCGCGAGTGGACGCATCGAGTTTAGGCAGTGATTTATCCTTTAATATCGCAAGGACCGGCTCGAGGCGTATCCTCCGCCAGCCTTGTTTTTGATTCATATCTTTAAGTGCCGTACCGCTGGCCTTGATATACATATATTTTCCATCGGCCGTTTTTACAGATGTATTACCGCCTCCGCCCTGAACGAGTGTGGGATCTCCTCCGGTTTCATTCGATATTCGAATCAGCTCTGCAAGCGCTTTGTTCATTTAAATCGTTCCTTTCGTACCTCTGACAATATATTATAGTCTCTTGCCGATTGAATTTTCCGGCCCCGGCATGAGTCTTATCTTGGCGTGGCGTCCGGCAGACCCCCATCGACAGGAATCGTTGCGCCGGTTGTCGGTGTTTGACGCGTGGCAAAAAACAGTACGGCGTTGGAGACGTGCCGACCCGTAACTTTTGCTTTCAACAGATTCCTGCTCTGATAATACTCCTGCAAACCATCCTCATCAAGCCCTCGAGCTTTCATTCGATCGGGGCCGATTTCTTCCCACAAACCGGATTTATACTTACCTTCGGAAAATACCGCATCCGGCGCGACCATATTTACGCGCACACCGTATTGCGCAAGCTCAAGACTGGCAATACGCCCCAACTGATGGGAGGCTGCTTTTGTGGCGCTGTAAGCTCCGAAGCCGGCACCGGGGCTGGGAACGTTCTTCGTCGATACTATAATAATGTCACCTCCGGTGCCCTGCAGGATAAAATGTCGTGCGATTTCACGGAGAGTCAGAAAAGTGCCTTCTATGTTTACTTTTTCGAGCCTGCGAAAGTCATCGAGATCAATGTCCTTCAGAAATTTAGCCAGAGGAATACCTGCATTTACAACCACAATATCAATTCCACCCCAGGCAAGAGAAATACTTTCAAGGCCGCGAACGAAAGAACCTTCATTAGTGACATCGATTGGAATCCCTGTCACGCGGTCGCCGGCAATTTGCTTGAGGTCGGCTGTGAAGCTATCAAGTTTTTCACCCGGAAGGTCGGTGGCTATCAGATGACAGCCTTTTTCCAGAAGCCCACAGCATATTCCATATCCGATTGCCCCGGCGGCGCCGGTTACTAGCGCGACCTTATTCTTAAGAGGCAAAACAGACTTATCGACACCCGGATCAACAAACAGTATTCCCAGACTGCGAAGACATATAATTGTGGGCTTCGAATTGTACTGCGCCGAGTAATCTGCAATAGAGTCGCTTAATTTTTTGCGGAGTTCTTCGGCCGGGCCATTTATATCAAGAGCCTCCGGAAAAAGAGGTAGGCCCTGATCTTTGGTCAAAGGCGCAGGATACTCCTGGGCTTCAGCATTTTTAACAGAATCGGCGAATTCAACAGCTTCTTTGCTCGTCAGCGACTTCAGGATTACGGGATTATAGGGTATATCCTGGTTACCAGTTGGCTCTGCAAGAAGCCCGCGGACAATCGGAGCTATTTTAGCTAATTGCTTCACAGAATTTTGCTTTGACTCGTTATCAGTCATCGTTATTTCCGGTGTTCAATTCTGAGTTCATACAATAAATAATTTGCATCATGCTTTTTTGGCTGCATCACTTACAGCATCCATCATAAAGCGGGCGTTATCGAGAGGTGCTTTGCCATCGAAGACCGCACTTCCCGTAACTATTATATCAACATCCATTCGAGCAACGTCTGCTATGTTATCGCGAGTGATTCCGCCGTCAACACCTACAAGAATATCTTTCTTTGCGTCGCTTATCATCTGTCTTAATCGGCTGAGCCGTTGTTGAGTCGAAGGGATGAACTTCTGTCCGCCCCAGCCCGGATTGACCGCAAGTAAAAAAAACATTTCCAGTTCATCAATAAGCGGTGTAATAACTTCAAGGGGTGTGCCGGGATTCAAGGCTATACCGCGGAGAATGCCCCTATCAGGGTCATTGGTATTGGTGAATTCTCTTAGCTTCTGCAGAACGCGATGTATGTGGCGGCAGGATTCAACATGGACTGTAATCATATCGGCACCGGCGGCAACGTAGCTTTCAAGCTTATCGAGAGGGTCTTCTATCATCAGGTGTATGTCTTTTAAGAGGGGGGTTTTTAGGGCCTTGATAAAGGCGGGTCCGACCGTCATCATCGGGCAAAAGCAGCCGTCCATAACATCAACGTGCAACAGTTTGACACCTGCCGTGTCCATGAGTTTTAACTCTGAGCCGAGTGACATTAAATCCGCCGTGAGCACACCTACACTTATAAGGGGGGATACTTTGCGAATCTGCTCTAAGAGAGGTTTATCCGGCATTTCTAATCCTGGTTTGTTTGCTCTTCGTTTTTTAGAGTTTCGTACATCTCGAGCGCATCGGCCGGCTTCAAATTTTCATGGACAACCTTGTGAACCGTCTGCATCATCGCTTTGGGCGCGTCAGCCTGGAAAATATTTCGTCCCATATCCACACCAGATGCACCCTCCTGGACGGCATTGTATGCCATTGTCAGTGCATCGAGTACGGGGATTTTCTTCCCACCGGCCATTACAATGGGAACGGGACAGGAGGCCGTAATAGTTTGAAAACCTTCCGGAACATAATAGGTCTTGATAATTTGTGCCCCAAGCTCTGCGCAGATTCTACATGCCAGGCGGAAATATCTTGCATCCCGGACCATATCTTTACCCACCGCCGTTACGGCCATTGTCGGGATGCCGTACCGCAGTCCCATATCCACCAGCCGGGTCATATTATGTACCGAGCGTGTCTCGAACTGGCCGCCTATAAATACCTGCAGGGTAATAGCTGAGACGTTCATCCGAATCGCATCCTCGATGTCAACGGCCAACTGCTCATCCGAGAGTTCCTTGAGTATGCTCGGGCCGCCGCTGCAGCGCATCACGACAGGTTTGGTAAGCGAAGGCGGTACGCTGGTTCGCAGAATTCCACGAGTGAGCATTATAGCATCAGCGTAGTACATCAGCGGCACGATGGTCAGGTCGATTCGTTCGAGTCCGGTCGTAGGTCCCTGAAAGTAACCGTGGTCAATCGCAAACATTACCGTCCGGCCGGTATCGGGATTAAATATCCTTGAGAGCCGGTTTTTCATTCCCCAGTCAAGAGAGCCGGACCCTTTTAGGAAAAAGCCCTCGGTTTTCATGGGAACATCTTCATAGAATTTTTTTTCTCCTTTCGTGGAGTCTATTTCAGGCATAATTCTTTCCTTTCAACCTGCTTTGTCTTGTGGTAATCGTGAAATTATCAATTTAACCGGTTTCCTGCTGCCCTTCGCCGTTGTCTTTCCACATCCATAGAGAAGCGGTAACAAACCACACTATCGTAGCGAGAATCATTATCCATTTTACCATATCCAACTCCAACCGGCCTGCAAGAAACAGGACAGAAGGCAATGTCAAGGCAATCAATGACAGCAGTGAGATGATTTGTAATATAGAACGCATTTTAATTCTCCTGTTATTGAACCGCGTCGGGACGCAGTTTCTTCTGGTAAAACTTACTCAGGACGATGTATAAAATGGCGGCAACGAACCAGCCGGGCAGTGAAACGAAGAAAATCTGCACGCCCGCGAACTTCACTAGCACCCACGCAATCGCCAGGGTCACAAACCAGGCCAGGCCGGCGGCCCAGTTGAAGGTCTTCCCGCTCAACTCGGCATAGTAACTCTGCATGCCGAACTTTCGAATTAGCCAGAAATCGACAAAAATAACAGCGCCCATCGGCATAAGTACAAGACCGTAAAGGGCAACAAAGCCCAATAGCTTCATTGCGATAGCCGGGAACATTCCGGCGATTGTCGCAATGGCGCCTGTGATAAGCGTTACCTTAAAACGCGAAGATTTCGGCGACAGAGCCTGGAACGCCAGGCCCGCGCGGTAGATAGTTGGATTGGCTGTTGTCCAGCCAGCAATAATCACACACAGCAGACCTACCAGCCCGGCGGCCCGATAAGCCAGCGGACCCGGCAATACATCAGTGTCGGCGGGATTCAAGTGCAACTGATAAGCATAAAGGATTGAGGCGCTGATCCAGGCCATAAAGTGTCCTACATACATACCGGCGCCGCTTGCAACGCCATACCAGCTCTTGCGGGCAAATCGGAAGACGGACAAATCGCTCATGCCGATGTGCATGGCCATATTGCAGAACCACGCGAAGAAGGTGACATGCCAGAAAGTGAACTTTACCTGCCCTTCCTGTGGCGGGCCTCCCTTCCATATTTGTGTCTTAGCCAGGTGCCAGACATCACTCAGTGAACCGATCTCCGTTCCGGTTGCCTCGATGAACTGCCGAAGGCCTACAAAGCCGAACACCAGAAATACGAGGACCATCCACGGAGCGGCTATATTGGCAAATTTAGCTACGGTTTGATAGCCGTAGGCGGCAACGATGGCAATTAGTCCACCGGCAACAGCGACAGCCACTACCCAGCCGACACTGTTTGGATAGAGGTCGTTGAGGCCCGGCATTTTGAACCTGAACCAAACCCCGAGAGCCGTGGCCGAGACTGTTACCATCGCCCCGGCGAGAAAGCAGAACATCACACCATTGGCAAGGTTGTATAGGATGACAAGCTTTCGGCCGCAGATTTTCTCCAGTTGATAGTATAGTGTCAGACGGCTGCGCGTGGCGATAGGCGCACACATAAACATCCAGCTAAGGACTGCCAGGGCATTGCCGAGAAGAAGGCCAATGATCAGGTCGAATGCACTGACACCAGCGGCGACAAATAGCGGCCCAAGCATTAACTCGGTTCCGGCGCAATGCTCACCGGCGTACATTCCGATAAAGCTCTTGAAGCCGAGCAGAGCACTTTTCGGCACCGGTTCGCGTTCAAACTCACTTTTAGTCTGCGACTGCTGTTCGGTATCCATATCATCTTCCTTAATATATACTAACCGTACGCGCTCTAACGGCGCTTAGCGAGAACATCTTTTTCATAAACTTTGACTTCATCCAGCCATGTCTGAGCCGGTGGAACTTCCATTTTCGTGCAGTAGTAATCCCATACCGCGCCGAATGGCATTGTCTTTAGCTCTTCGAGCATCGCCAGACGCTCGGTGTAATTATCTGCAAGCTCTATCTCACGGAGCATCTGCACCGGCTCGAGAAGGGCAATCAGCAGCGCTTTTATCATAGAACGCGTGCCAATGACCCAGGCGGCTATGCGGTTAATGCTGGCGTCGAAAAAGTCAAGGCCTATGTGCACCCTTTGAAGATAATCGCCGCGGACAATCTGCTGGGCAATTGCACAAAGCTCATCCGAGAGAATAACGACATGGTCACTGTCCCAGCGTATGCCCCTGCTAACGTGGAGCAGAATTTCGTCGAGAAATGTCAGGACGGACGATATCTTGTCGGAGACAACTTCGGTCGGATGAAAATGACCGGTGTCGAGGCAGAGCAGTGTTTTATTTTCGATGGCATAACCCAAATAGAATTCATGCGAGCCGACGACATAACTTTCCGAGCCGATACCGAAAAGTTTGCACTCGACCGCATCCAAGAGGCAGCTTCGGTCCATCGGTTGGGCGAATATCTCATCGAGCGATTGTTTGAGGCGCTGGCGAGGTGCCTTGCGGTCAACGGGAACATCTTTATATCCGTCGGGAATCCATAAGTTCGTAACACAGGGTGTTCCCAACTGCTTTCCCATTGCAGCGCCGATTTTTCGGCACACGATACCATGCTCGACCCAGAATCTGCGAACCTGCTCGTCGGCGCTGGACAAAGTGAAACCGCTTTCGGCTTTGGGATGCGAAAAAAAGGAACCGTTAAAATCCATTCCCAGGCCGTTTGCTTTGGCCCAGTCAATCCAGGTGGTAAAATGCTCCGGGGACAACTCGTTGCGCTCGACTTTACCTTTTGTCTCGGCGTACATCGCATGCAGGTTCAGCCGATGTTTGCCCGGTATCAGGCTTAAAGTCTTTTCCAAATCCGTACGCAGCTCATCAGCGGTCCGCGCTTTGCCGGGGTAGGCGCCGGTTGCCATTATGCCGCCGCCGAGAGTTTCCTGGGCTTTATCAAATCCTCCAACATCATCGCCCTGCCAGCAATGCAGTGATATCGCTATGCTGCTGAGCTTTTCCATTGCCTTTTCTGTGTCAACACCAAGCTCGGCATACCGCTGCTTCGCCAGTTCGTATGTTTTTTCAATATCTTTCATACCAGTCATTTCGTCCAGACCTCTTCAAAAGTTAAGACCTGTGATTATTCAATTTTTCAGAGATTCTTTCGCAGGCAGTTTCGGAAACTGTGCATGAGGTTCGGCCTGATACCAGTAAGCAACGGAAGAAAGGTCGTCTTTAAGAGGCAGGTATCTTCCCTCGCTTTGCCAGCCCAGCGCCTGCATGGTTACTTTCAGGTCCTCTTCGAATCTGACAGGATCCTGAATGTGCCAGCGGTAAAGACCAAAACGCGGCTGTGTTTCGGACTCTATTACCTGCGGCATCCCTGTGTAAGGGCTGCTGAATTCCTGATAGCCTCTACCCTGGAATTTGTCAAAACCATAAGAGCCGCAGAAATAATCTTCCGTGCCGGTCCCGCAAATCGTGGGAAATTTTGTGTCGCCATCCATAAAGAACTTAATTTCGCCTTCACCCCACCAGCCGGGACTGTTCGAACCCCAGATCATATATGTTCCGACGTATTGGCCCTTTCCACGTACTCCGTCAAGGATAGTATAGTCCTGTTTATCAGGAAGCGGATTTACGCGGCGAAACTGAGCGTGAAAATAAGCCGCGTCCTTTGGGACATCGGTGAGGGTGTAATCTATCTGATAATACAGCACCATCGGTTTGGCGTCGATATTAGTCATGGTGATTTTACAGCGTTTGCGAAACGGCATCAACCAGTAACAGTTGAATCCGCTCTTGGGATTGACGCATACAGCCAGAGAGTTGACCCCGGTATACTGACCCATACCGCAGGCAAAGAAATCTCCCGCCGGGCATTCGACGGAAGGTTTTTCTTCCCCGTCCCAGTAAATCCGCAGAATGTTAAAGCGGTTGTTTCCGGTCGGAGTCATCCATATATGCTGGACGGCGCCGCAGCCTTCGATGTCAGCCATCAGGAATGTCTGGCCAGGGTTGATTCTTACCGAAGGAGAGACTTTCCAGGTCTGGCCTAATTCACGGGCGGCATTTGCACCGGTTCCCTCTATTGCCATTCCTCCTTTGCCTTTTTCGCCGGTAAAGTTCTCAGGGCTAACCGAGCGAGTTTTTGCAGACGACAAACGCGCCAGATTACCAAGACCCATTTCGAGGCCGCTGAATCCTGAGTTCTGCTGCTCACAGCCAATCATCAACAAAGCAACCAGCAAAAACCCACACATCAAACAAACACTTCGCTTTTTAGTTACAACCGTCCGTTCAAATCTTCTGATTCGTTTCGTTAGCTGTTTCATAATTTGTCCTTTCCTGAAAAGGTTATCCCCCTATATAAGTATTTTAATAAAGTTCCAACAGTTTCTGCTCGGCCTCTTTCGTCCACAGGCCGTTATTTAGACACTCGGCGACCTGGGGCATTTTTTCATTCATCTTATCAAGCGGCACAAGGGGTAGATCTTTGCAGGCAGGATAAACGACAATTTTGCCTGCTATCGAACGGTTCTCGACGGCCCGAATACCGTCGGTCGCACCGGCAAGCCCGGAAATGGCGGCGACACTGAGATTGGTATCGAGCCGGCCTGATTCGGCTTTTTCCAACATTCGCTTCATATCCTCCAAAGTTGAGCCGCTGGTACCGATGAAATATAATTTTTTCTGGATGTAAGCATCGAGATCTATTTTACATTTAACGGTGGCCGGAATACCTGCGAAGATGTTTATTAGTCCGCCTCTGGCGGCATTAGTCACCGAGTCGGCAACTAAAGCCGGAACTGGCGCCATCAAAGCAGTGTAGTCAAATTTCTTGGCAATTTTGTCCTTTGTGGGATTGAACGTTTTGAACGTAACAGCGTTTTTCTCAGCCAAAGGTGCGACAATTTTTGTTAGTGTTGCAAGTCGATTGTCATCCACATCAGATGCAAAAAGGCTAACGCCCTCAACACCCTGGCAGATGTTTCTTATCACATGCATCATACCCATCGGGCCGCCTGCACCGACAACATTAATTTTGTTTCCTGGGCGAATTTCGTCGGTATTGGGAATCACTTTCATCGACTCCGCCGGGTTCGAACCTGTTGTGCCTATGATTCGAATGCCGCCATAGTGAACCCGCCCAATCAAAGCCACAACATTTCTGCCGAATTTACTACCACAGAGAACGATATTGAGAATGCCATTCAAAGCTACTTTTGCAATCAATAATTCGACGACCTTGGCGTAAGACCCGAAATAGATTATATCATCATAGCCTGCATCGGTAAGTACCGATATGCTTTTCGCTCTATTGATTTTAATTTTCAACCCGGCCGGTATTGGCGCCTCCGAGAGCCAGGTTATCTGAGCAGGTTTTCCATACTTACTGAACAGTTTTTTTAAAGTATTGGCGGCGACTTTGGTATCAGCAACGATGAGCATGTGCCCTTTTTTTCTCAAACTCGTGCGTTCAGAAGAAACATAAGCATCTTCTACACAGGCCCACGGCTCCACCAGAGCAATAGCCGAGCCGGAAAGCTCCTCGCCGACGGGTAAAAGCATCGATTCGCCCTGCGGCGAGGTTATGATTCTTTCGTCCATCAGCACATACTCTGCAAGAGCGCCTTCAAAATTATACCCGAACGCCCCATTGGAAGTGGCTGTGCGAACCCAGCGGTAATCGGTCTGTACAAGGAAACGCTGGCCGGGCTTAAAATTTTTCACTCCGCGGCCAATTGCCTCAATTCTGACTACCGTTTCATGGCCGGGAACTGTCGGCGCCTTGCCTGGGACATAACTTGGTATCTCTATTAGGATATCAAGATCAACGCCGGAAATGACTCTGCTCTTGCGGACATGTGAGGAAAACTGTTTCAGCAACTTAAGGTCGGAAAAACAAAGTCCAACCGCTTCGACACGACACAGAATCTGATGAGGGCCTGGCGCGTAAACCTCTTTTGATTTATTCAGGACGAGTTCGTCCGGGCCCACCAACTGCACGGCGTATTGTGTTTTGGGTAAGCGGGTTATAGTGCGTTTTTTCTTTTTCGTTTTTCTTTTTTTTGTCATGATTTACAGGTTACTTATGTCTAATATTTCCTTAGTAGTTACATCTTCACTTAAACCGCAAAGTTTATCTTCGTTTTTAGGCTGCAGAGAGCTTCCAACCTTTTCAAAGAATGTATTTTTTTCCGCAACGTTGTTAAAGTTTTTCTTTGCCCATTCGCTTGTGTATCCAAGGCGGGATTTTTGCTGAAGCACTGAGTGGGCGTAAAATATGTGGGCGCTTTTAAGAAATATCGGCACTAAAGGCGAAAGCTCCTCGGTTTTATAATCATCCACAAATTTTTGCCCGGGGCTGTTCATCTCGGTCCCGACAACGACGGGCAGATGCCGCTTTTCGGCAATTTCAATCACATGGTAGAGATTGTCCGTTTTTTCATTTTTGGCTCCGGGAGTATAATCTCGGTCGGGGATGACGTTTATGGCAGCCGCTCCGGTGCTCATAGCCACATCCAAAAGCTCTTCGATATCTCTTTCACCCTGGCTCGTTCCGTCCAGCCAGGTATGTACCGCTATTGCGCCGGAAGCCAGAATAAATCGGTTCGTATCAGCCATCATCGGAAAGGAGCCTTTGTCGGGCGGTATATATCCGACACCGCCACGTTTCATAGTTTTTGCTCGAATTGCATCCAGCAATTTTCTGCCATGGGGCAATGCCGAGACCTCTATCTCAACACCCAGTTTCTCAGACCAGAATTTAGCAAGCTTATCTTCATCGCTGAAGATTTCCTGTGCCTTCTGCGCGTATGCAAAACACATATGCCTTTCCGTAGCGTTGCCCCCAGGTGTCAAGACAAGAACGTCTTTTTCGTAATCCAGCTCCACAGGCTTTAGGTGCTGATTTACTCTCCCCATCAAATCCCGGTTTCTCTTTTGCGCAGTCCGGCGAAGGTTTAGCAGGAACTGTTTTTCTTCGCCCAGCAATTGTGCTTTCGGAAATCCAACACCCATGTGGTACGAGATGCCTGGTTCACCGGGTGAGTTTATTACTCTTGTAGCAAATTCCGGCACATAGACCCTTGTTTCCAGACCGGCACAGGCCTTGAGGCCGAGCATCCGGGCGGCGGCAAGAAATTCCTCCAGAGCATCGAGCACATCAAAATCCACCACTCCCGCAACGGCTAATCCGGCCTTGCGAGCCAACCAGGCAAATTTGCTGGGAGAATAGCTATAAGTGTTGTAAGAAAAAAAAGTATGGCAGTGCAGATTAATATCCGTGCCTGCCTCGGGCAAATCGATTTCACCGGCCTCTGCTTTTTCCCAAAGCGCCGTCAAAGCCTGCTTTCTTTCGTCAGGGTTGAAACTATCCAGTTTACGTTCGAGTTCTTCAACCAAAATGGACCTTTCTGTTGTTGGCAATTTTATGCCTTGTTCACTTTTTCGTATTGTTTATCCCAGAGAGAGACATCCTGCGGCTGATATTCTTTAAGGTTAAACGAGTTGCGGGCGATTTCTCTGACCTGTTCGAGGGATTTTATTTGTCCGGTTGCCCTTGCCTGCATAAGGACATTTCCGCTGGCGGTTGCTTCTATCGGGCCGGTGATTACCTTCTTGCCAAGGGCGTTGGCTGTGAATTGACAAAGCAATTCGTTCTGTATGCCTCCACCGACAATATGCAGTGTCTCAATCGTATTGCCTGAAGCATCTTCTATAGCTTCCATCACGGAGCGATACTTAATTACGAGGCTTTCCAGGATTGTTCTTATCATTTGCCCCTTGTCGTCGATTGGGTCCTGGCCCGTCTCAGTGAGGTAATCATTTATTCTTTTCGTCATATCTCCGGGTGCAAGGAATCGGCCATCATCAACGTCAATGTGCCTGGTAAACGGTTCGGTTTTATCCGCCAAAGCCGCAAGTTCCGTATAGGACAGGTCCGTTCCCTCACGCTGCCACTGTCTTCTACATTCCTGCATCAGCCACAGCCCCATTATGTTTTTGAGAAGCCGAATTGTGTTGTCAACTCCGCCCTCATTCGTGAACTCATATTGAAAGGTCTTATCATTGACAATTGCACCGGGCACTTCAACGCCCATAAGAGACCAGGTTCCTGACGAGAGATATGCCCAGTTGGCCTCTCCCGTAGCGGGCACGGCAACAACGGCTGAAGCAGTATCGTGAGAGCCGATGGCAAGAACCGGAACAGAGCCGCAGCCAAGCTCGATTCCCATCCTGGAAGACAACTGGCCAACAACAGTTCCGGGGGGGACGATTCTGGGCATGATGCCAATCGGCAAAGATAGTTTTTCAAGGACCTCTTTTGACCATTTGCCGGTCCTCATATCCATAAATTGTGAGGTGCTTGCAAGGGTGTATTCGGCAAATATCTTGCCGCATAAATAGTAGGAGACCAAATCAGCGATGAAAAGCAGTTTCGTAGCCGTGGCCAGTGCAATCGAATTATTGAGGCGCATTGCGAGAAGTTGATAAACGCTGTTTAGCTGCATAAACTGAATGCCGGTATTTTCATAAATGTCGCGTTTGCTTATCATCTCAAACGCCTTTTCCCTCATCCCATTGGTCTGGCTGTCTCGATAGTGATAAGGATTTTCAATTAGTTTGCCATCTACGTCGAGCAGGCCAAAATCTACTCCCCAGCTATCGACCCCTATACCCCAGACCTGAGTGCCCGCAGCTTTTGCCGCTTTGGCTATGCCGGTTTTAATCTCCGACAACAGTTTGTTAAAATCCCAGCGCAGCGAACCATTCTCTTCAACGGGCCCGTTACTGAAACGATGTATTTCCTCGAGAATAAGTTTCCGTGTAGAAACCGAACCAAGCATTACTCTGCCGCTCTCAGCGCCGAGGTCAACGGCGATATATTTTTTTATTTCCGCCATCGTCAACTCCTTATAACAAGTGTTTAATTCTGAAGAAAATATTTTATAACCCAGATTCTCTCATTTTGCAAATTGAAAATCGAGATGTGGAAAAAGGAGATTGAGAATATGTTGATAAATTCCAGAGGGTTCCTTTTGGGGTTTTTAGCCTTCCTGGATGGTCTTTTGGACAATCGAAATCCCGGTTTTGAGAAAAGCGAAGAAGCAATGAGTACGCTACTAAAGTCGTTTCCCGTCAGTCCCTACAGTAAATTAAACAGTTTGGAGTGATTCATCGGGCTGGAAGCGTATTTTGGCCTGACCGATAAGATAAAAACTACCGGTAATACAAATCAGATCTTCTTTACTAACGGCACTTTTTGCGAGCAGCAGCGCCTGACCCAGGCTGGGGGCGGTCTGGCACATCTTTCCGCATATCTCGGTATACATTTCAGCTAAATCTTCCGGCGAGACCGCTTTAGGAGAATTACTGCGAGTGAAAATGACCTTGTCAGCGCCGAATTGTAATTGATGCAGCATTCCTCTTATGTCCTTGTCAGAGTTGCAGCCGAAAATTACGACCATAGAATCATAAGGAATATTCTGGCCTACTGCGTGAATCAAGGCCTTAATACTCGCGGCATTGTGAGCGGCATCAATCATAATTCTCGGGTCATCCCAAATCATCTCCATTCGCCCGGTCAGTGAGACCTTGTAAAGACCCTCGGCGGCTTTGCCGTTGTCTATTTTGTATCCGACGGATTTGAGTTTATCCAGCATAGCTAATGCCAGGCCGCAGTTGATTGCTTGATGTCTGCCGTGCAGGGGCACTCTGAGGTGCTCAAATTTACTTGTCGGCGTTGACAGACATATTCTTGTGTGCGGGCCGTGCTCACGCGAGGTTTCAAAACGCTGCGAAAAATCGATATCGCTGCCGGTTACGCTCAAAGGCGACTGGACGGCGATGGCCTGAGATCTTAGTACACGCATCGCCGAGGGTTCCTGCTGCACGGTAACAGCCGGTACACCACGCTTGAAAATTCCAGCTTTCTCTTTTGCGATGCTGTCAATAGTATTACCAAGCAGGTTCTGATGGTCAATACTCAAGCTGGTTATGCCGATGACTTTGGGTATAATAACATTCGTGCTGTCCAGCCTTCCTCCCAGACCGGTTTCAATTATGGCAATATCAACCTCTTCATCGCGAAAATACATAAACGCCAAAGCCGTCATAATCTCGAAGAAAGTCGGCTGGTCGGTCTTTGACATCTTCTCAACGGGGGCATAAGCTCGGTTTAGCAGGCCGCACATTTCCGATTCGCTGATCATTCTTGAATTAATCGCAATCCGCTCATGAAGGTGTACTACGTGGGGGGATGTGTATAATCCAACTTTATAGCCATTTGCTTCGAGCATCCTGGCTAACATAGTAGCGGTTGAGCCTTTTCCTTTTGTACCGCCTATATGGACTGTATGTATTTTTTTGTGTGGACTGCCCAATAGCGAGAGCAGTTTTTGCATCCGGTTGAGGTTGAACGTTGTGACATTATAGCGCAGGCGCTCCTGCTTTTCGTAGTCAGTCCTTTCAAAAAGGTAGTCAAGGGCCTGCTTATAGGTCTTAAAAGCCTTTTTGCTCTTGACACTGGCAACCTTAGAGGTTTTGTTCTTTCGTTTCTTTCCGGTTGTTTTTTTTGTTTTTGCCATACACTAACGCAACTATGACAATTATAGCGGTTAAAAGTATATTAGTCAAGCTCAAAGCCGAAAAACGCTTCAGCCAACACAAAGAAAAGTGATATAGGACATTGTTAATAAAGGGTTTACAAAATACTTAACTTTATATTATTATCTTTTTTAAACAGTTTTTACATAAGCAATACTTAACGCACGTTCACTATTACTTATACCTCGTTGTAATCAGCCTAATATTAGTGATTAAAAGGCCTACTTTCATGGTTTCTCAGTGGTGAATCCAGGTTTCTGTCTATATAATTGGCAGCGTGGACATGACAAAGCCAAAACAAGCTTTTAGTTTTACACTGCAGAGCTTAAACCAGCTTCTTTGGCCTGCAGTATGTATTAATTGCGGCGAAAGTATCTGCGAAACCGATAAAGATTTGTGCCAAAAGTGCTGGTCCCAGGTTTTGGCCTGTACGGGCAGCGATTACTGCGGTCGCTGCGGACGAGATGCCAGCAAATATGCTCTCGTGGAAGGCGCCTGCCCCAATTGCCAGGGTAAAAAATTTCATTTTGACGGTATATCTCGCAGCGGAGTTTATAGAGAAGCTTTGCAAGAAATGATATTGGCCCTGAAAAAGGGCCGAACGGAACTGCTTTCGATAATTGGATTTTTGGGCAATTCCACTTTGGAAGGAAGTAGCTTTTATAACGATATAGACCTTTTCGTTCCCGTGCCACTGCACTGGTCGAGACGGTTAGCCCGCGGCTACAATCAATCACATCTTTTAGCTAAGAAATTAAAGCACCCTACGGCCAAAATCAGCACCAACCTTGTTCGTATCCGCAGAACCAAATTACAGCCTACAATGGCAAGCCCCACGGCACGAGCCAAAAATGTCGCCGGCGCCTTTGCTGTGCGTCGTAGAAATAATTTTGCTGATCGCAAGATTTGCCTTGTTGATGATATCAAAACAACCGGAGCAACGCTGAACGAGTGTGCAAAAACACTGAAAGACGCTGGAGCTTCAAAAGTATTTGCATTAGTTTTAGCCGTTGCGGGGCAGAATGTCATCTAACTACAATAGCAGAAGAACTACATTTAGGAGAAGGAAACAAGTAATGGTTAAAAAAAAGCAATCTATAATCATAACAGTAATGGTTTTATTCATCGCAGGTGCAGTCTGTGGCAAGGCAATCGAGGCAGACTGGCTCGTAACACAAATTAAAGAGCCAGTTAAGATTGAAAAACGGCTCGATGGCAGGGAGATTGTTCTGAGCAACGGATTAATCAGCCGGACATTTCGTCTGGCGCCCAATGCGGCTACCGTAGCCTATGATAATCTGATGAGGGGCGAATCCATCATCCGTGGGGTTAAGCCGGAGGCAATAGTCGAACTCGACGGACAAAAGTATGAAGTCGGCGGCCTGCAGGGGCAAGTCGAATACGCATATCTATTGCCCGAATGGATTGATTCTCTAAGCAGCAATCCGGACGCCTTCGTGTTCAGGAGCTTTGAAGCCGGCAAGATAGAAAAACGCTTCGAATGGAATCGCAAGCGTTATTCGTCAAGCACAAACTGGCCTCCCTCAGGTAAGACGCTTAGTCTGCATTTCGATCCGCCAAACAGCAAGCTCAAAGGTTTGAGTCTCTCTGTCCATTATGAAATGTACCGGGGCATTCCTCTGTTAGCAAAGTGGCTGACAATTCACAACGGCAGCGATAAGCCGGTCAGACTCAATACGTTTATCAGTGAGATTCTCGCAGCGGTAGAGTATGAATCAATGGTGGAACAACCGGCTCAGTGGGAGTATCCTAATATTCACATCGACAGCGATTACGCCTTTCACGGGGGGGACCCGAAAAGTGCCAATAAAACAACGAAATGGGTTGTTGACCCACAGTACAGTACGCAAATCAACTATCTGCGAAAGACACCACTGATGTTGGAAAGCCGCCCGCCAATTGGTCCGGATGTGATTATCGCACCGGGTAAAACATTCGAATCATTTCGAACGTTTGAGTTAATTTATGACAGCACCGAACGTGAACGCAAAGGTCTGGCAATACGCAGGATGTACCGAACAATCGCACCCTGGGCGACGGAAAATCCAATCATAATGCATGTTCGTCACGCAAATCCCAAAGCGGTGCGGCTGGCAATCGACCAGTGCGCTGAGGTCGGGTTTGAGATGGTGATAATGACATTCGGCAGCGGTTTTAATATGGAAAATATAGATCCGAAGTATATGGCGCAGATAAAGGAATTAGTCGATTATGCTCACAGCAAAAATGTCGAGCTTGGCGGGTATTCACTTTTAGCCAGCCGCCGGATAAGCGATAAACACGATGTTATCAACCCGGAGACAGGCAAAACAGGCGGCGCGATTTTCAACAACTCGCCGTGTTTGGGCAGCGAGTGGGGCAGCGAGTATTTCAGGAAAATCAAAATCTTTATCGAACAAACGGGCTTGGACCTGCTCGAACACGATGGTTCTTATCCAGGTGACGTTTGCGCATCGACGAGCCATCCGGGGCATAGCGGTCTCAATGATTCGCAATGGAAACAGTGGAAAAAGATTACCAATTTCTACAAGTGGTGCCGCAGCAGGGGCGTCTATCTGAATGTTCCCGACTGGTATTTTTTGAACGGCTCGAATAAAAGCGCTATGGGCTATCGTGAGACCAACTGGTCGCTGCCGCGTGAAAGACAGGTTATTCTCGGCCGACAGAACATATTCGACGGCACCTGGAAGAAAACACCAAGCATGGGCTGGATGTTTGTCCCGCTGGTTCAGTACCATGGCGGTGGAGCTGCGGCCACGCTCGAACCGCTCTCGGAACACCTCGACGCTTATGGTGCGCATCTTGCACAGAACTTTGGCTCAGGTGCGCAAGCCTGCTATCGCGGGCCCCGTCTGTATGATACCGATGAAACAAAAGCAATCGTGAAAAAATGGGTGGACTTTTACAAAGAGTACCGCGATATACTCGACTCCGACATCATTCACGTGCGCAGACCTGACGGGCGCGATATTGACTGCATACTGCATGTCAATCCACAACTGAAAATAAAAGGTCTGGCAATGGTCTATAATCCTCTGGACAGGGCGGTCAAAAAAGAATTGAAGCTTCCGCTGTATTACACGGGGCTTACCAAAACAGCACGTATTCGCCGGCAGCAGGATAAAAGCAGGAGGTATAAGCTTGACCGCGAATATAACGCCAAAATACCAATTAACATAGGCCCCAAAGGGATTAGCTGGTTTGTTGTGGAATAGTGACAGGGCTGACCGTGCTTTTGTATAACTACAGTATTTCGTGCTTTACTACGGCGCGGTAGAGGCCATTGATGCGTTTGCCGTCAACGATTGTGGGGGAATATTTTTCGTTTCTCGGCTGAAGACGAATTTTATTATCCGACTCGAAGAACACCCTCTTGAAGGTCGTTTCATGCGGCATTGCGAAACGGACAAAACAGTCATCGCCATTATGCACTTCGGTGGCGGGTGAGAATATCACTATATCACCCTCGTGAAATTTCGGCTCCATAGAATCGCCGACAACCCGGACAGCAAAGGTATTGGGATCGTGCAGGTCCGGACAGCGAATATAATCATCGGCTATGCCCACAGGATAGTCGAGGTCATTGAAATCAGTAGGATATCCGGCTGAAACTTTGTTTATTACGGGCACCAACCGGCCAGGCGCCAGAGGTAATTTTTCCTGCTCGAAGTTCAAGTCACTTTCAGCAAGAAGCTCGGTCAGCCGGCTTGCATCAGCTTTTTTATCAATAAAGTTTCTGGCAACTTGTCGCCATTTCTGATTTTCGGCCTCGGCGGACTCATATTCCTGGCGAACATCGGCGGGCAGACCTTCTATATGAGCAATGTGCAGCAGCAGACCCGAGTCGAACTCAAGTATCTTTTCAAGTTTGGTAAGCAGCTCGTCGCTGGGTGGATTCTTTACCTTGTCGGTTTCGATAGTGGACAGGTACGGTTTTGAAAAACCGATGCGATTACTGACTTCATCGAGGGTCAGATGTAACTGCTCGCGTTTTTTTCTTATTATTTGCCCCAGAGACATACCATACCCTTAATATTTTTAAACATTAACTAACTTCTATAAGCTCGTAACTACTGCTTCCCAGGCCAATTCGCTCGGCGTGTTCGATTTGGTAGCGAGGGTCAAGCTTATCATTACCCACGAGATCTGCAAGCTTTTTGCCCGCTTTATTTTCAGTCAAGTCCAGCGTTGCCTTATCGAGAGCGACAGGATCGGTTGATGCGGCTATGCCGATGTCATCAACTATGTTATCCATATCCGGCTTGTTAAAACAATCGCAATCTTTCGTCACGGACATTAAAAAGTTAAAACAAGCAATCCTGTTCTCTTTGCCCTTCATTACGCCCAATGCGTGCTCAGCGATGCTCTTTTGCAATACTTCGTCTTCTTCGCCCCAATTGCATATAACGGCACCGAATCTGCACGCGGCCATACACTCGGCACACCCTATACATTTATCTTCGTCTATGTGAGCTTTGACATCGTCAAGTGTAATCGCATCGGCGGGACAATGATCATAACATACGCCGCATCGTGTACAGTCATCACCGATACCGAGGTTAAGGGCGGCGTGCTGTTTCATCTTGCCCCTTTTGCTTGCACAACCCATCCCTAATGTTTTTAGTGTAGCTCCGAGGCAGGATGCTACGTGGCCGGTCAAATGAGCCACCGAAAGGAGTGACTGGCATTGAACTATATCGGAAGCAATGAAAACCTGTTGATCTATTTCGCCGTCTATTTCAACCGGCGTTTCACTTTTTCCGAACAAACCATCGGCCACTATAAAGGGTACGCCCAATCCATCCAGGGAAAAGCCGTGTTCGACAGCCAGGGCGGTATGGTCGATGGCATTGTGTCTTCGCCCGACATATAACGTGGTCGTATCGGTTACGAATGGTTTTGTTTTCAAAGCAAGCAGCTCATCCACTAGCCCCTTAATGCACGGGGCCTTTGTGTATGTAGTGTTGCCTGCTTCACCAATGTGAACCTTAACCGCCGTACAATCATTTTCCTTAAAGCATCCTGCAAAAGAGCCCGCCTTAAACAGCTTTCGTGCCTTTTCGGAAATCACCTGCTCGCCGTCATTAATAGATGCTTTAATAAAATATACTTTAGAAGCCATAAAACCACCATTTAAGATTTAACAGAACAACCTATTATTCTACAATGGTTCATCATTATAAAACAATACGCTGATTATATTACTTTTTCACCTAACTGCAAGAAATGTTTAGAAGCTGTTTTAATACTCAATTTCCGCTATGAAAGCAGATGCTCAATCAATATTTTTATACCAAGGCCGATAAGTACCAGTCCGCCGACAGCTTCGATTTTGTTTTCGAAAAAGTGTCCGAATTTTTTGCCGATACAAACACCAAAATACGACAACACAAAGGTTACCAGGCCTATTATTATCACCGCAGCTATAATAGAATTGGTGATAAATGAAAGCGTAATACCAATCGCCAGGGCATCGATACTGGTTGCAACGGACAGAACGAGCAAAACAAAGATGTTCGACGGGTCGAATCTTTCTTCGATAGATTTCATCTTGAACGACTCATAAATCATTTTGCCGCCGACGGCACTCAAAAGGCCAAAAGCAATCCAATGGTCATAACTTTCTATGTATTGTTTTACACTTAAGCCGGCCATAAAACCGATCAGCGGCATAACCGCCTGAAAACCACCGAAGAACAATGCCATTCGTACGGCGTGCTTTACATGCAACTGCTTGTATGCACTGCCGCTGACAATAGAGACCGCAAAGGCGTCAATCGCCAGTCCAATGGCGATTATTATGATTGTAATAAAATCCATAAAACGCATTCAGAAGGTTCTGTTTCTATTCGGCTTTCATTATTCCGTCGTTGGTCAGGTCTTCGCCAATTTTCTGGCCGGGTTCTACAACAAGGAACTCGCTTTCGTGCCAGTCGCCGTCAATGAGCTTTTGCATAAGGGCGGGGCTGCCCGTTAGCTCTTCGTAGTTCCAGTGAAGAAATTCGGCGCAGCGTTTGGTATAATTTTTATATTCACTGGAATCGGTAAGTCCCCAATCGATAAAGGTAGCCCAACTGTACTCCTTTATCCAGTTTTGCTCTACTTCCATGAGATATTGAGCGTTATCATCACCGTATTTTTCCTTATATTCTTCGAGCAATTTCTCATAGCGTTCTTTACTCGGCTGCTTACCGGACTCTATCCAGCCGGGACTATACCAATAGACACCGCGATGGGAATCGAAGTACTCCTGGTATTTGTCTTTCGAGCCAAGCAGAAGCGTAATGCAGTCATGGCCCCTCGGGACAACAATGGGGATTTCTGCCGACAATCCTACAATGCCGTTACTGCACAGACCATAACCGAGCAGCGAAGCATCGTAGGGGCGTTTCTGAATGTCATGGGTATTTTCGAGAGCTTTCCGGACTTCAGTGCGAAGCCTGTCGGGCTCATCATGCAGGCCCTGCTCCATTAAAACTACATCAACAACATTTTTCGAGCGGGCAGCGCAGTAATACGCTTCCCTCTGCATCACTTTACAGGTTATAAACTGAAATCTCATCTAAGGCTTGCACACTTTGCACGGCCTTTTGCCGGCCTGTATCACTTCTTCTTTACTGTTGTAACCTACGAGGTTTTCGGGCTTGATTCTTTTTGCCGAACGACACTGAGGACTGTGGAAGATCTTGCTGTTCTTTGACGATACATATTTGTACTGGGCTGCAACGCCGGAACGGATTTGTCCTTGTGGAGCTGTCATCGAAACAGTATTCCTGGCATTGGTATCGGATGGCTCACCACTAAGCGGATTTGCCAGGTGGTAGTCTCTAATAAAATTATCGGTCATGATTTTCAAATTTTTCGGAACTTCTTCGGTTAGCCTGTCCTTAGAGCCGTGAGCGAGCCATGTAAGCTCCCATGTTACTGCATCAATTTTCGCTTCAGGAATTCTTTCCAGAGCTACTGTTTGAACGAAATAAACCTTTAGATTGTAAATGAATGTGTCCAGATCAGACGGCTTGTAAACTTTGATTAATACCTTTAGCCGGCAACGGCCGGGCGCCGTACCCCAAAGTTGTTCGGGCAGAATCTTAATGCCGGCTTGTTCAAGCTGTTTGACAATATTTTCTCGAATCTCCTGCTGCTTCAAGTCTGTTTCTTGTATATCCTGAGAACAAACCACATCAACAGTCATTACGTTAGCATCTCTGAGAGAGGCCTGCCGGGGATTTAGTTTGGCTGAAGAATTTGCCGTTAATCCAGCCAAAAGACACATCACAATCACAAATGTTAATTTCATGTTCCTGTTGATTCTCATATTCTTCCTCTCTTTCCGCATGTGCACTCTGAGTAATAGAAATTTACCCTATAAGCGCCAAAAAAATTAAATTTTTATACCTCAGCTCGTACCTAATGCTTTGTTTACCGCGTCTTTCATTTTAGCAAGGCCCATCTTTGCCACTTCGAGCGGGTCCTGCTTCCAGTAAGTCGGACTAAACAGCTCAAGGGAAAGCACTGCCCTGCTGTTGTTGGCGTGCAGGTCCTGCAGAATCTGAGTCAGTGGTGCGATACCATCACCGGGAAAGACACGGTCGCGATCGGTTATGGTTTCTCGCGGCGGGTCTGCGGGATAGTCATTTAAATGAAAGACCTGGATGGCTTTTGGGCTAAGCAGCTTAAATCCGTTAAAATCAGAGCCTCCCTTGTAGGTATGATATACATCCGGCAACAAGCAGGCCTTTGGGTGGCCGCTTTCAATCACCACGAACATCGCCTGGCCCAATCGGTGCAGGTTCTTCGAAGAACCCCATACCTCAACCTGCGGCACAACACCCATTTCGTCGCCAAGCTCCAACAGCGCCCTGTACCGCCCGGCCGCCTTCATTAGGTCAAGCCCTGCTTCTCTGGTGGCACCTGCCGGAGGCGCCGCGATGCGCTTGCCGTCAATCCGTGCCAAAACATCCATATCCCGTTTATTTTGCTCCAGAGCTTCGCCGCGCCTTGCATCATCATCCACAATCCACTGGGAAAAGGAAATAGCACTTTCGACAGTCAGTCCGAGATCACTGATGCGTCTGCGAAGTTCTGTGAGACTGCCGCCGCTTTTTGCATAATCGTGTATTTTGTTGACCCAGGGCTCGATAGCATGGTAGCCTGCTTTGGCGGTAATCTCGATTTCTTTATCCAGGCTCAGTTTTTGTCCGCGAATAGTGCTGGTATTTAAACAGTAGCTAAACGGCATTGTGCGATTCGAGGATGTTTTACTTGCGCCATGAGCGGCTGTAATGGGACCCGTGGCAATAGCTGCGCTTAGAGCTGCGCCGGTGCCGGCTATAAACCGGCGACGAGAAAGGCTGTTTCTTTTCATAATCATCTCCTGTTTTTGTAAAGATATTGCCAATGAGCTTATGCAATAAGGGCAAAAGCATCGCCGACGGCCATACCCGCTTCGATACCGAGTTCCCTGGCTTTCTCATTTGCCTTTGTCACCTTACGGTCAAGGAAACGCTCCAGTGTGCCTATCGGATTGTCCGGTGTGCTTTCCACTATTGCCGCAGCGACACCGTATCCCTGACAGGCATCGACATCGATCGCTGGACAAGCCAGAAAACCTTTAGTCCCGGCTGCCAACAGAATATTGAATCCCGCCCATTTGGCCTGTACGCCTTCAACTATACCGTTTGGCGTTTTATATGTTTTTGTGTGTACTTGCATAATTGTCTTCCTCTCTATTGCCGCAAAAAGTTATCACCTCTCCGGAATAAGGCGCAGGAATTCAAGACGTTAAAAGCAAAGTGGACAAATCATACCGGCTCACCGAGATGTGCAGTAATTTCGGACAGTTTTTCTTCAAGCAGCTCTTTACTTGCAGCCTCAACAATCAATCGCAGGAGCGGTTCGGTGTTGCTCGGACGACAATTAAGCCACCAGTCCTTATATCCGACAGTCACTCCATCCAGGTGGTCAACCCGGGCGTCGCTGTATCTTTTTGCTATCTCATTCATTTTCGCCTTCTTATCCTCTATTTCGAAGTTTAACTCACCGCTGCAGGAGTATCTTTGCAACGGCTTTATAAGCTCGCTAATCGGGACGCCGGCTTTGCTGACGATATTAATCACGTGCACCAAAGTAATCATGGCCGAATCGGTATAATAGTTGTCTGAATAGTAGAAGTGTCCTGAAAGCTCGCCTCCGAATACGGCGTGCGAATCTCTCATAGCCTTTTTCATAAAAGCATGGCCAACTCTTTCTCTTCGCGGGGTTCCGCCGTATTTGAGAATCTCTTCCCTAACGATCCTGCTGCTGCGTAAATCATAAACAACAACCGAGTTGGGCTTTTTCTCTAAAAAATACGGCACCATCATAGCAGTAAGTAAATCGCAACTGATAGGCCTGCCTTTTTCATCAACTATCATCAATCTGTCAGCATCGCCATCGAAACAGACGCCGAAATCACATTTCTTTTGCTTTACCGCTTTTTTCACCTCGGCGAGATATTTTTTAATCAGCGGATTGGGGTCATGTTTAAATTTGCCCGTATGCTCGAAGTTTAGAGGAACAATTTCTACCGGTAGGTTGCTGAACAGGGCGGGGATCATCTTGCCCGCCATTCCATTAAAGGCGTCAACAGCAACCTTTATCTTTTTTATATTCGGTCTGAGAAACTTCAGGACGTGATTTTTGTATTGCCCGGTCAGGTCACGTTTCTGGACCGAACCGGTAGCTGTTCCCTTGGTATGGAGTAAAGCCATTGCGATATGTTTTATATCTTTCAGGCCGGTATCGGCGCCGACCGGCTTGGCGTGCAGACCCGATATCTTAAATCCGTTATACTTTGCCGGATTATGAGAAGCGGTAACCTGCACTCCGCCGCAGGTGCCAAGATGATTGATTGCAAAATACATCTGCGGCGTATCAACCATTCCTATATCAATCACATTAGTACCGGTGGACTTCATTCCTTCAATAAGGGCCTGTGTAAGCGCCTCACTGTGTGTCCTCATATCGCGACCGACACACAAAGACTGGGCCTTTGCCTGGCCCCGCTCATAACCGCTAAGCAGTGACCGCAAAAACCTCGCTGCGCCACATCCCACCTTCCAGGCACCTTCCTCGTCTATCTGGTCGGGATAAATACCCCTTATGTCGTATGCTTTGAAAATTGCCGGATCCATCTTATCGACTCCTATAGCGTTTAGCATATAGCGTAGATATCATTTATCCCTATCCGCTATCTGCTATCCGTTGTTCGATACTATACACCGGCAGTGCCCGAAATGTCAACAATGAATATGCAGTAAGAAATGGACACCATTAATTGGTCATATAAATCAGGTAAAGGCCGCCTATCAGAACAAGTACACCGCAGATTTTCTTAAGGACTACCGCGCCTCTGGATTTCTCATTCCAGTTCATATAACGCTGAACGAGTTCGGTGCACGTCCCCGCCAGGATGATAACAGAACAATGTCCAAGCCCGTAAACTACAAGCAGGAATACACCGTATAAGAGATTCGTCGCGGCTAATTTGAACGTAACACCCAGCATAGGCGCCATATATGCGAAGGTGCAGGGCCCCAACGCGATACCGAATACCAGCCCGAGAATAAACGCTGCGAGCATCCCTTTGCGTTTGAAACCAACCTTGCCGGGAGCGCTCCACGGCATAGGTATTACACCCAGAAGATTCAGGCCAACGGCAAAAAATACCAGAGCAACAAAGTAGTTGCCGTAGCTGCCGATATCCCCCATCATTCTGCCGAGAGCAGCGGTAACAGCTCCTATAGCACCTATCGTCATTAAAATGCCCACTGCAAAAAGGGTCGATATGATAAAGGCCCGTTTAGTTGAGATGCGACCCTGCCCGTCTATGAAACCTACGATAAGAGGAATGCTCGCAAGGTGGCACGGACTGAGCAGTATGCTCAGGATTCCCCATACGAAGGCTGCGCTCAGGGCTATTGCCGGTGTACTCTCAACAGCATGTGTCAGCGTTGTAAAAAGTTTTTCCATCCGCTATTTGACCCGCATTTCCGACAGTTTTCCCTCGATCTGTTCCTGTGGAAAAAAACCGACGTGGCGAAACACCTCTTTGCCGGTTGTATCGAAGAATATCTGGACAGGAATAGATTGCACACCGTAACGTGATGCAAGTATCGGTTCTTCTCCTACATGAATAAAGAGAACATTAACTTTACCATTGTATTTTTCTCGCAGCGTTTCAAGTATCGGCGCCATCATATCGCAAGGCACGCATCCGGTCGAACCGAAATCGACAAGGGAGGCTCTGCCGCTTGCGCGGGCTTTGTCAACCGGGTTGTCTCTTGCCAAAGCTGCCTGGACCTTGAGCCACGAGGCGGAAATTTCAATCTGCATTCTGCGGCCGATGGTCCGGATGTGTTCATTGATGAGTTCCTGCTGTTTCTGCTGGAGCAGGAATTGCTCGATTTGAGGCTTTACTTGAGCCAGAGAAGCACTACCAAGCATTTCTTTATTGCCGTTGTAGAAATCAAAAATTTCTTCATCGCCGACTTTTACCGTCATAGCTAAAGCACCCAAATAGTCCTGGATAATTGCCTGTTCGTTCTTTTCCGAAATGTCCTTGCCGCTTTTGGCGGCCTCGGTTCTTGCCTCTGTCAGAAGTAACTTTAAAGTTGCGACCTGCTCCAAAACGAAAAATGTATTTTTTTTGAGCTTTGGTCGAATTTGCTCCGGCGCCTTGCCGATTTCTTCGATTAACTCATTGTTTTCAATCACCAGATCTCCGGCCCTGAGCACTACGCCTTCCGGAAGTCTTGAGACAACGGCGCAGCTCATCGCTCCTGTTGTCAAACCCGGATACAGTTGATTTACTGTCCGGGGTTTTGGTAACGAAGATGGCTTGACCGTATTGCTCTTTTCGGACCCTTGGAGGGGCAACAAAGAAAGATACAAAACTGTTATAATGCCGAAGCACTTCATTTTAATACTCCTCATATTCGACCTGGCGCACAACAAAACAGCCGTTCAGTCAGAAAATATTATTTCGGGGCACATTCGCCAATCTTGCAGGCTTTTTGGATTTGTTCTGGCGAGAGTTTCATTTTGTTCGCCAGCGCCTGGTGAATAGTAATCATCTTACCGGTTTCATGTGGATTGCGGTCAACCCATTCCTTGAGATTTTCTAAAGTGACGAAAAAGCCCTGATGAAAGCAGCCGGCGGAGCCCCATGTACCGTCCGGCTTTTTTCGTTGGCCAAACCAGGCAACGGCCGTCGCAGGTTCCAGTGAGGCCACTTTGCCGTCAAGTGTCTTAACAACAATCGGCCCATCGGTTAACCGGTCCCGCTCATGTACTTCAATATCCAGACCGGTACGGGCTGCTACTCCCAGCGCACAATGCGAACAGCATCCATAAGTATGTATTCCTCCGGCGATAACTTCAGCGGCATCCTGCGGATAACAGGCCCGATCACAAAATCCGCAACGAATGGCCAATTCCTTGTCCTGCAAGGCTTCCCAATTGATAACGATCCCGCCGGAAGCAGCTTGGTTAGGACGTATCTTATCGGTGAAAGCTTTGATGATTGGTCGCCCTGTTTGACCATCGAGACCATAAAGATACATCGCCTTCGAAGCGACAATGGTTTCACCCGTAGCCCAATCTGCCACCGAGACCTTTTCTTCAAAGCCGGTCTTGTTCTCTGTCAGGCAGGAATACATGATGAAATAACAATGCGGGCTGCAGAGCCGAACCGGCCCTTTTTCCGTGCTAACATTTACAAGCGTACTGGGAGCGATATCACCATCGCACATATAGCAGATATTGTCTTTGCTCCTGTTATCGGCTTGAGCTGGCTCGAATCTCTCAAAAGACGGTATGCTCACCGCAGATAACTCCACACCCAATTCTTTCCATTTAGACAGAATATCCTCTTTGGAGTAAAAACCTTCGTGGCGGAAAAGCTCTTTACCTGAAGCATCGAAGAATATTTGTGTCGGTATAAGCTTAATGCCATACTTTGGAGCCTCATCAGGGTTTTTCCAGACATCGATAAACTCTACTTTAAGAGTACCTTCATATTCGCTTTTTAATTCAACAAGGAGAGGGGCCATCATCTTACACGGTATGCACTTATCCGCACCGAGGTCAACCAGCCGGGGCAATCCTTTTGAAGCATCGAACCTGGCAGTCTCAGGCCCCTCAACTTCAGGACCTACAACACTGTTAATAGACCCCTCATCGACAACTGCTCCGGAATTTGCCTTATGGTTCTGTTTAACAACAACCACAATAACCACGGCAACAATTAGAAAGATAACAGTTGCTATTTTTCCCACCTTATTCATATCTGACCACCTTTCTTAATCCTTGCTAAGATAGCCGGAGGCTATGCAAGCATTGCCTTAATTTCATCGGGTGATGATACTTTCCCGACCACTTTGACGTCGCCGTCCACCGCCAGAGCCGGTGTCATCATTACACCAAAGCCCATAATCTCGTTGATATTTGTAATCTTCTCAATATCGTATTCAATACCAAGGTCTTTTGCGGCCGCCTCGGCATTTTCCGCCAGCTTCTTACACTTTGGACATCCTGTGCCGAGAATCTGTATTTTTTTCATCGTCATATCCCTTTGAGAAAAAGATTACTAACAAAACTCTTCCATATCAACCGTTTTAGTCTTGAACTGTTCCAAACCATTTTTGTGTCTTAAGGCATATTCGCACAAGCATAAGCATAACAGGTACCTCAATAAGCACACCGACGACGGTTGCCAGAGCGGCCCCCGAAGACAGACCGAACAGCATTGTCGATGTTGCTATTGCAACCTCAAAGTGATTAGAAGCACCTATCATCGCAGACGGCGCCGCATCACTGTATTCGAGTTTCAAAATCCTTGCCAGCCCATAGCCAAGCCAGAAGATAAGGTTGGTCTGAATAAACAAGGGTATCGCAATCCATAGAATCGTCAGAGGATTTGAAAGAATAACTTCTCCTTTGAACGAGAACAACAAGACCAGGGTGACAAGTAATGCTATTATCGTAACGGGCGTGAGAAAGTGCAGGAATTTCTGCTTGAACCAGGCCTCACCCTTAGCGGCGATAATCCATTTTCGCGATAAATATCCCGCAGCCAGCGGCAAAGCAACATATATTGCAATCGACAACAGCAATGCCTGCCAGGGAACCGGAAGTCTGCCGACACCAAGTAAAAAACCCCCTAACAGGCCGTACAACAAAAGCATAGTCAGAGAGTTGATGGCCACCATTACCAGAGTGTGTCCATCGTTTCCTTTAGCAAGATAGCCCCAGACAAGAACCATAGCCGTACATGGTGCAATCCCAAGGAGAATACAGCCGGCCAGGTAACTTCTCCAAAGAGGAACCTGGAGCATTTTGATACCACCAACTTCGATAACTGTTCCAGCCCCATAGACGGCGCCAATGGGAAGATCGAGACCGAAAGGCATCTTTACCTGGTCAACGGCTTCCGGGCCGATGAAACCATAGAACACCGTACCAAGAAAAAACACCGATATTGCATACATAGTAAACGGCTTTATCGCCCAATTTACAAAGAGGGTCAAACCTACCGGCTTGATACTTTTGCCGGCCTTCAGCACTTCGGCAAAATCAATTTTCACCATAATCGGATACATCATAAAGAACAAACATATCGCAATCGGGATAGATATGACAGGCGCCTGATTGACATAAATCGCAAGGCCGTCAAGCCATCCGGCGAACTGGGGTGCAGCCTTGCCCAAAACCATGCCGACGGCTATACATAACAGTACCCACAGGGTCAGATATTTTTCAAAAAAATGAAGTTTCTTTTCCTTGCTGGAATTTTCTATATTTAAATTTGTGTCTATATCATTTGTCATGCTGAAACCAATCCTTTAGATATTATTCCAAAAATTATTCCTGAGATTGTCGCCATTACAATGACAAGCACAACGAAAACAATAGTCTTGCGGGTTCCCATAACCGAGCGAATTACAAGCATATTCGGCAAAGACAAAGCAGGACCCGCCAGAAGCAATGCCAGAGCAGGCCCCTTTCCCATTCCTGCCCCCATAAGACCCTGTAGGATAGGAATCTCTGTGAGGGTGGCGAAATACATGAAAGCCCCGGCAACGGCGGCAAACAGGTTGGCCCAGATTGAGTTGCCGCCAACCGCCGCGTTCACCCATTTAGCAGGTAAGATACCCTCGTTTCCGGGTCCGGGTCTGCCTAAAAGAAATCCGGCTATCAGCACACCGGCCAGAAGCAAAGGAAGTATCTGCACAGCAAAATCCCAGGATGCTCCAAACCACCGGCGCAGTTCGTCATTAGTGAACCACAATAATATCATTACTCCGAAACCCGCCAGAAGAAGGAGAACCAGAATCCAGCGAATCCTGAGTATCAACTCGTAAATTTTATTTTTCTCTACATCCTGCAGGTCTTGAAGAAGCTCCGCTGGTATTTCATGCGTTTTTCCGGAGGTATCCCGAAACGTAACAGTTTCTTCTGTTTGGTTGAGTAAAGTACCTTCGACCCTGTAGGTGGTCAAGCCTCCCGGACAGCACAGGAATACGGCCCTGACATCTCCAGTCCGCGCCCAGTTGGCGAAGACAAGGATTCCAACCATCGAAGCAAAATACAACGTGTTTTTCCACAACGGCCGGTTGACCTGAGGCTCGGGCATGGCCATTTGACTATTGGCTTTTGCAAGCTCTTCTTTGCGATAAATCAAGTGCATGGCCAGGCCGATGACAACACTGAAAACAATTGCACCGACCGCGCGCGCAATACCGATTTCAAGCCCCAATACACGGGCGGTCAGGATTATCGCAAGGACATTTATGGCAGGCCCGGAGTAAAGAAACGTAGCGGCAGGGCCCAGACCGGCCCCCATTTTATAAATACCGGCAAACAGAGGCAAAACCGTACAGGAACAAACCGCAAGAATAGATCCTGATACCGATGCAACGGCATAAGCCAGAACTTTGTTTGCCTTTGCACCGAGGTATTTCATTACCGAAGCCTGGCTCACAAAAATCGAAATAGCGCCGGCGATAAAAAAGGCCGGCACCAGACACAGTAAAACATGCTCACGGGCATACCACTTAACTAAATGCAGGGACTCGGTAACTGCATTATCAAAACGAACTTTCCCGACAGGAAGATAATAGCATCCGAGAAATATCGCGATAATAATTGTTACTTTTTTCCAATTATCTTTAAGATTCATAAAATAATCCACAAACTACAAGGCCTTTATCAACTTTTCCTTGTCTTTGGCCTGCTGAGTTAAGGCTTCCTGAGCGCAAGGCGAAGTGCAGCCTCCGCTACACGAATTCCGAGTTTTCCGGCGGTGTCCATTCCAAATTCGTCCTTTGTGATGTCATCCTTATAAGCGTTCCATAGAGTTGCGCCCTGATGTGCCCCGGGTTTGCCTCCGACGACCATCACTTCGTGACATAGCATTGCTGCTTGAATTTGCTCAATGACTAATTCCTGTCCACCGTTGCGGTAAGCCCCAACTGCTAATACCCCAACTGGCTTGTCTGCAAGAAGCAGCTTGGGCGAACGCAGTACAGCGAGTCGTTCGAGAAAAGCCTTACATAGAGCACTCATGCTACGGAAATAGCTCGGCGAACCAATAATCCACCCCCCAACATCGGGATCACGGAGCTTCGGTAGAATGAGGTCGAAGTCGTCCGTTATTTGTTGGGCTTCATTTGGTTTGGCACCGCCGGACCAGCCCAAGATTTCAAGGCCACCCAAGTCAAGCAGTTCGACCTCGATATGACCGTCAACCTTCTTGGCTGCATCAAGCGCCGCCTGTACAGCGGTCGCCGTAGTCTTGCCCTTTCGCGGACTGCAGGAAATGCCTAAAATCTTAACGGATGTACGGTCCCCAGCGAAAGCTGTTGCCGATGAAATGGAAACAGCGGCTCCGGTGGCAAGTGTTTTGTTTATGAATTTTCTCCGATTCATTTTTGTTTCCTCCAAATTCATTCTTCCATAAACTAATTAGTTGAGAGAACTTCGACAAAATTAAAAAACTACGTATTTTTTTACTGACAGCTTTGTTTTCCATTACAATTACCAGCAATATCAATACCAGGCTCTCCGGAAACTTCTGAAAGAAGTTTGTCCATCTCACCCGCAGCGCCGCTGCGAACCATCATCCCGACCTTCAGCGCTTCTTTAATGTCCTGGGGTTCAATACCGAGTTTCCCGGCTTTATCGAGATGAAACTTTACACACGGATGACAGTTGCATGAAACAGACGCACCAATCGCTATTAATTCTTTTGTCTTATTATCAAGCATACCAATCCCATCTTAATTCTTATTTCTTTTACGGTTCACAGCAAAATGCTTATACTACAAGACCTTAAGCAGCTTTTCATTGTCCCTTACCTGCTGTTTTAAGACACTGCTTACACACGAAAAGAAATCCACGATGCAATGACATTTCAGCCTGTATATGACTTTGAGTCCTTCTTTTCGATACTCCAACAGGCCGGCATTAACCATCACCGAAAGATGCCGTGAAACATTTGACCTTTCGGCGCCGATATGTTCGGCAATGTCACATACACATTGCTCACCGTCTTTTAGAAAATCGACAATCGCTATTCTAAACGGATGTGCAATCGCCTTTGCTATTTCCGCCTGCTTTTCGAATACTAACTTTTGCCTGTTGCTTAACATTTTAAGCTCTCAATCATATATTACTATGTGATTATATACTCACACAGTAATATCCGGTTCAAACAAAATCAAGAATTATTTTGAAAATGAAATGTTACAAGCGAAACGAAATCAGTATTTTTTTCTAAACCTCGCAGCCGGTATGTTCAAGAGTTTGCGGTACTTGGCAACGGTGCGCCTGGCTAAATTTGTAATGCCTAATTCTGACAATTTCTCACGTATCTGCTCGTCATTCAAGGGTTTGCTTTTGTCCTCGGAGTCGATAATCTGCTGCAGCTTGGCTCTTATGGCCCCCCAGCTTAAACTGGTGCCGTGAACATCTTCGGTACCGCCGCTAAAGAATTTTCGCAGCGGCAAAATGCCCCAGGAACACTGGACGTATTTGCCAGCAACGGCCCTGGAGATTGTGGCCAGATGAACACCGACATCGTCTGCAATTTTTGACATCGGCAGCGGCCGAAGATATAGCTGACCTTTCTCAAAGAAATCCATCTGGAACCTGACTATTGCTTTCGTTACTTTCAATAATGTACTCTTTCGCTGCTCTATCGCATCAATAATCCATTGGGCCGAGCGCAGATTATTCTGCAAAAACTTTTTCGTTTTATCGGCGGTTTTGATATCTTTTGCCATTTTTGCATAGTAGTCATTTACTCTCAATCGTGGCAAATTAAAATCAGCCAGGCGTACAGAATACTGGTCCGAATTATCCAATAATTCCACTATCACATCAGGAGTAATGGGGTGGTTTTGGTCACGCCCAATCTGCATTCCGGGCGACATGTCAAGCTTACTCAAACGCACAATAGCCCGATTGATTGCATCGATGCCGCAATTCATCTTTTTTGCGATATCCGGCAGCTTATTTTCAAGCAGCTCTTTCATATGGTCGGCAATCAGACGGGATTCGAAGCTCATATCTTCGCCGCTTTGTGACATCTGGATAAGCAGGCACTCCCTCAGGTCTCGTGCGCCGACTCCTGTGGGGTCTAATTTCTGCACAAGCTCCAGCGCTTCATTCAAATCGTCGATAGTGAAATCACCTTTGTCCTTATTGTGCAACTGCTCCAACCTGACGGAAAGATATCCCCTGCTGTCGATATAATCTATAATCATATCGCCTGCTTTTTTCACGGCTGCTTCGGCTTCCACTAATCCCCACTGTTCGGTCAGATATTCGTGCAGCGACTGGGGCCGGGCGGCGGTATTCTTTATCGCCTCAAGTTTTTTGTCCGGGTCGTCACTGGAAACCCGCTTACGGTAGGGCCCGGACTCGTTCAAATAGTCTTTGAAACTATCACTCAGATTCTCAAGGCGTTCGAAATCTTCAGCTTTATTATTGTCCTTGCTAACGATGAGGTCTTTGTCATCTATATCATCCTGAGGTTGTTCATTAGAATCGTCCTCTTCAGGATTTGAAGGCTCGGTCATTTCCAGAACAGGATTACTGTTAAGCTCCTGCTCTATTCTTTCCTGAAGGGCAAGGATTGAAAGCTGGAGAATCTCCATCGATTGTATCATATGCGGAGCGAGCTTCATTCTCTGCTCCATCCGCATCTGACCTCTCATCTCCAGTTTCATAGGTACACCTTAAAAAATTCGTTATTTCGACAGTTATTCCCACCTTTATATTATATCATAAACACACTGGAGAATTTCGTCAATATTCGAGATGTAATTGAGAAACTTTACGAACAAAGATGAAAATTACTCTAATTCCTGCCGGCCAATAATAGCATCGATAAGAATTTTACCGCTTGCGTATTCAATGGTACTGCCGGAGGGAAGCCCCCTTGCCAAGCGAGTGATCTTTACGCCTGCGGTTCTAAGCAGTGAGCTTATATAAAGTGAAGTGCCGTCGCCGGCCATGTTGGGATTGGTCGCCATTATCACTTCTTTTACATCACTCCCGCGCACCCTGTCGAGAAGCTGCTCGATAGTCAAATCACCCGGCTCGATTCCTTCAAGTGGTGCGATATGACCGCCAAGAACATGATAGACCCACTTGCACGCACCCGTTTTTTCAAGATTTATGATGTCTTTTGACTGCTCGACAACGCATATAATACTCTTATCACGTCTTTCGTCGCGGCAGATTTGGCAAGTCGATTGCTCCGAGAGATTGTAACAAATTTGGCAATGCTTGATCTTGTCCTTAACATCCCTGATGGCCTCGGCAAGTGCCAGAGCTTCCGCCGGCTGTGCTTTTAATATATAAAAGGCCAACCTTTCGGCGGTTTTAGGTCCTATTCCGGGGAGCTTTCCAAACTCATCGATAAGTTTGTTCAAAGTTTCAGTATAAACGCCGCTCATAAATGAAATAATCCATCATTAAACAATAGCTGATTTTAGTCTTCTTCTACTGCGGTTATAGTTGCATCCAGCCCCATAAGGATAGTTTTCACGGCGGGGTTGTTAATTATCTCATTTCTTCTTTGGCCGGTGGTTTTAGGTCGACTTGCACTGGGCACCGCTTGCGTCTGCTGCTCGGTGGCGATTTCAAACTTCAATCTCAGAGGTGTTGAGAGCTGCTCGCTCAGCAAGCTCTGGATTTGCTCGGCCCGACCATTACTTTCGCACATTTGTTTCTGCATCTTAGCCGATGCGCCGAACTCAAGCGTCAAGATGCCGTTTTCGAATCGAGCCGGCACTGCGGAGCTTAACAGCCCACTGGTACCCGGTCCGAGTTTAGTCGTAATAACTCCCAGAAGATTTTGCCAATTATCTTTTATCGAGTTGATTCCAGTCAGCTCGGATGAGGCTTCTGACTCGTCATTTGTTGACTGGTATTTGATAGTTTGTGGTTTATTTGGCCTGGCTACGGCCTTGATGGGTATGTTACCGCTGGGTGGAAGGTTTTTTTTTATGCCGGGCGATGCGCCCAGGCGCAATTGAGAAAGAAGCTCATCGACATTCAGGAAATGCTCGCTCAAAGCAAATCTCAACATCGAAGCTTCCAGCAGGGCCCGGCTTGTATCACTGCTTTTAATTGTCCATCGTAGTTTTTCCAGTGTCGAAATGTTGTAAACGAGCGCAGCGACGTCGAATTTTTCCGCTAATTCACCCGCCCTCTTTCGCTGCTGGTCGGTTAAAATCACCAGCTTGCTATCAGTGCCCGTGGATTTTACCACCATCAAATCGCGCATATAATCGATAAGTGAATCAACGACCTGGGCCTCGCTTATGCCGGTACTAATTAAATCCTCTATCGCCGCAAGTGTCCCGGCCGGGTCGCTGTCGCCGATTTGCCCGATAAGATTCCAGATTTTCTCACTGTTCGGACAGCCTAAAAACTCTTCGAGTATCCGGCTGTTCAAAGGTTCGACACCTGTGCTTATCATTCTATCGAGCAGGCTCAGGCCGTCTCTCATAGAACCGTTCGCCATTTTCGCCAGGGGTAGCAGCAAATCCTCTTCGTACTTTATCTTTTCTTTTTTGAGTATGGACTTCAACTGCCCGGCTATCGAGGCAGGCCCTATATTGCTGAAGTCGAATCTCTGGCATCTCGATTGAATTGTGGCTATGACCTTGTTCGGTTTGGTCGTGGCGAAAATAAACTTTATATGACTGGGCGGTTCCTCCAGTGTCTTTAAGAGAGCGTTGAAGGCCGAAGTAGTGAGCATGTGGACTTCGTCGATAATGTAAATCTTAAATCTCGAACGCGCAGGCCGATAGATGGCATTCTCACGAAGCTCCCGAATTTCATCGACCCTGTTATTCGATGCACCGTCTATCTCGATGACATCTATATCTTCGCCAATGTTTATCGCAGTACAGCTATCACACTTACAGCACGGCTTTGTCGTAGGTTTATCGACAGCAAGGCAATTGAGTGCTTTCGCCAGGATGCGGGCCATAGTCGTCTTGCCGACGCCGCGAGTACCCGAAAAAAGGTAAGCGTGCGAGACCCTGTCGGTCTTTATAGCATTCTTCAACGTTTGAGCTATAGGGTCCTGACCGACAACATCGTCAAACGTTTGCGACCTGTATTTTCTTGCAAGAACTGTATAAGCCATTTTCAAGTGTCTATTGACTATTTAATATTGTCTATTTAAAGCTACTAATTTTACTCTTTTTCAGTCCACGTGCAGTTTTTCTCGAAGATGCAAATATCGAAGTCAATTCCCTGCCTTCCTGTAATAACGGGCATACTCGCTGCTCTTTTAATAATTTCTCATCGATGATGAACTGCATCCAGAAACATGTCTCATCGGTTTCTTCTATCACAATGCTTAATTTTGAAATAAAATTTGGTTTCGATTGCGCGATACAAGCGGCTCTGTAATTTGCGGCCGCCGAAGTTGAACACCTTATTAGTTGGCTTTTAATGTGATTACCCAAAACTGTTTTAGGCAAAGCCAAGGCCAATTTGACACAACGGTGCGCAAAATCCTTTATTCTGTCCTTTAAATCATCTGCGTTCATTTTCCAATATTCAATTGTCAATAGACAATAATCAATATAAAAGGTGGCCGGGTTTACCCACAGCACAACCAAGCGACACGCTTATGGCTGCTCGGTTCCCCGCCTGACCAGATTCGCGGGCTCGGCTTGCATGGGACCCGGCCCCAAAATCAATTATTGATTATTTGTACACTACTGATTATTTATTTACTCGGAATATATTGGTAGTATAACAGAGAAAATGGCTATTTCCACATAAATTTTAAATTGACATTTTTACCGGCGACAGTAAATTCAATAATCGATTATATGAACAAATATCAAGGAGCCGCATGGAGCGTCTCTGATTACGAAGGGGAACGACTATGATAGTAAGAATTGAGGATACCTGCACCGCCTGCGGGCTATGTGTCGATACCTGTCCCGATGTTTTCGACATGGGTGAGGAAATGGCCATAGTTATTATCGATGAAGTGCCGGAAGAGTTCGAAGATGCCGTTCAGCAGGCCGCCGATGAATGCCCGGTCGAGGCAATTATCGCCGATTAAGCAATAGTTGAAACCGTCGGCTTCAATCATCGATAAGCGTAAAAATAAGAATTCGCGTGTTCGGTCTGCTTTTTTACTCGCAGTCATCAATATTGCTACAGCCTCATTGAGGGTGACTTAGCTATCCTGCCTTCGCAGCATCAACACCCCCAGCAAAAAGAATGTAAATCCAATTGCCAGCAGCACCAGACACGGGCTAATCATCTCCGTGAATTTGAAGTCGCGCCAGATAGCCCCCTCAAGAGCAAGTATGCCCCATTTCACCGGACTGAAATGACTGAACCGTCGTAGCCACGACGGCATGAAAGCCAGTGGCATCATTGCCCCCCCGAACATGCCCATAATCATAAGCATTGCCCAGCCCGCTGCGCCGACGCTCTGCTCGGTGCGCCCCAAAGTACATACGAACATCATAAGGCCGACGAAACACAATATCGTGCAGAACAATCCCAGAAAAAATAGCGGAAAATTGCCCATTGGCATCTTGAATATCACCTTTGCACCAAAAAACAGAATACATACTATAAAGATGCATGTTATAAAACACGCCAGGCCTTTTCCTCCGAGAATATGAGCATATCCAAGCGGGCCGATGCGCAAACGGTCAAAAGTGCCGTCCGTTCGCTCTTTCACAATCGAAATTGCAAATGTCGATGTGCACATAAGAAAGCCCCAGAGCAGAACCTGCGGAAATGTTATCTGAAACGGTGAAATAGGGCCTTCATACTCTCTGCTAACATCCAATTTGCCAAAGTTTATCATGTCTCCTTTGAAGCCTGCACTAAAGCTCCCATCATTGGAATCCTTTATTAAAGTATCAAAAGAGTCAAAGAAATTTAGAAATAGCTTTGACTGCTCTGTTTCGAGCGCATTAGAGCCCCCCACTTCATCTCTCCATAGCTTAATTTGACCCCTTAGCCACTCTTGGTCAGCGAATTTATCGCCCAGGGCCTCAAATTGTGCCTTGGCCAGAAGTCCCTGAAGATAGCCGCTTTCCATTCTGCGAGATGGGTCCGACGCTATTTCTAATTTTGGTTCGTCGCTGTTAAACAAAGCTTCAAATCCATCTCCAAAACCCTCATTTAGAATAACAGCCGCAGATACTTTTCCCTTTCTGACCTGTTCAATTGCCTCCTCTCGGTTCAGATTGACTACTATTAATGCCTCATCAGACTCCAGCCCCGATATGTAAGAGCTTGAAAACTCAGACTTGTCCTCGTCCACCACAGCGATTTTCATTCCGGAAGGCCCCTTGCCGGCCTCGGAATACATAAAGCCAAAAAACAGTGCGAACAGAACTGGAAAACCGAAGACCCAAAAAATATTACCCTTATCACTGAGTAGTACCCGCATGTCTTTGACGGCAAGAAATAATAACTTCTTCATTAGTCTCGAAGCCTCCGTCCGGTAAGGTTAAGAAAAACGTCCTCAAGGTTGGCGGTCTGAACTTTCAAAGTGTTAAAACGCACCCCGCTGCGGTTAAGCATTGCCAGAGATTCCATAGGCCGGCTCGTCTCGAATCGGATTTTCGACTCTTCAAACTGTATATTCTCACTATCGATGTATTGTTTGATGCTGTCGGGGCTGGGCAGTTTTTCGAATTCGGCCTCAATACGGGAGGGCCCGCCATGCTTTTTAATAAGATTGTCAACGCTGTCCATATCCAGAATTTTGCCATGGTCAAGAATCGCCACCCTGTCGCAAAGACGCTGGGCTTCCTCCATATAGTGAGTTGTATAGATTATAGTCCGGCCCTGATTTTTCATGGTCTCGATAGTGTCAAATATCAAATTGCGAGACTGCGGATCCACCCCCACTGTCGGTTCATCAAGCAGCAAAAGAGGCGGCGCGTGCAAAAAAGAGCAAACCATATTAAGCCGGCGTTTCATACCCCCGCTATATTTCGAGGCCCGATCATTACTTCGCTTGTTCAGCCCTGCTATCTCAAGGCAATCATCTACACGCTCATTCAACTGTCGTCCGCTTAATCCATACATCCTTCCAAAGAAACGCAGGTTTTGGCGGACCGAAAGCTCTTCGTATATCGCCAATGCCTGCGGAACCACACCCAAAGATGAACGTACCTCGACCAGACTCGGATCGGTCTTTCCGTCAAGCGACACGGTTCCCCCGTCTGGCTTTAGGAGCCCACAAAGCAACTGAATAGTGGTCGTTTTACCGGCCCCGTTCGGTCCAAGCAATCCAAAGGTCTCTCCCTTTTCCACCGCAAAGCTCACATCGTCCACCGCAGCAATGTTTCCATATCGTTTCTTTAGATTGTCAGCCTTAATCATGCGAACCTGTCCTGTCAACAAATCGAACACGAAAATTTTCTATTCTGAAAGCTCCCTTGAGCGCTCATATGCCCTGTTAATAGCGGCGGATATCAGCTCGCTTATCTTGCCTTCTTTGAACACTCCCAGAGCAGCTTCGGTTGTTCCGCCGGGGGAGGTAACCTTTTGACGAAGAACAGCAGGGCTTTCACCGTTTGTATCAGCTTCGACAGCAAGCAAACCCGCCCCTTTCGCGGTCTGCAAGACCAAATCTTTCGCTACATCTTCAGACAAACCTAATCGGATACCTGCCTTTATCATTTCTTCCATTAAAAGAAAATAATAGGCAGGCCCGCTCCCGCTCAGTGCTGTTACGGCATCTATTAAATCCTCATCATCGACAATAACCGCCTTGCCGACCGCCGACAAAATCTCCATAGCCTTATTCAGCATCGGCTTTGCACGTTCATTTCCAAACAATGCCCCGGCCCCCTGCCCAATCAGCGCCGGGGTATTGGGCATCACACGCACAATTGCAATATCCCCCAGAACGCTGGTTATTTTGGCAACCTTTATACCTGCCGCTATGGATATAACAAGTTTTTCGCTGCCTATAGAGGCTTTGATACTTTCCAGCGCATCGGTCATATTCTGGGGCTTGATACTTAAGATGACCGTTTGAGCCTTCGCCGCCAGCTCACTGTTTTCTTCGCAGGCAACGACACCGTACTTTTCAGAAAGGAATTTCAGCCGCTCAGCTCTGATATCACTTACGAAAACATTTTCAGGGGTATAAAGTTTCGCGTTTATTACACCCTTTATCAGGGCCTCAGCCATATTGCCGGCGCCGATAAAACCAATTGTATCCACTTCTTTCTCCTTGTGAGAGTCAATGCAGGAACTTATAATTTCACCGAAAATATTTCTGCAGTAAATATAAACCAGTTACGGAGAAAAGCAATGCAAAAACAAGCCGAATATTCCGAAGCAATCAGAACGAAATATCCCGAACAGGTCGTAATAGCCATCGCCAAAGACAAGGCAGGCCGGGCCAATCCTGTTACGCTGGGCTGGACGATGATCGTATCGGGAAATCCCCCGATGATGTCAATAGCCGTTGCAAAAAAGCATTACTCGATAGAAACCATCACGCATTCGAAATGCTTTACGATTTCCTTTCCATCGGCTCAGATGGCTGATGCGGCTTTATTTTTCGGCTCGAAGTCCGGACGCAACATCGACAAATTCGCCGAGTTCGATTGCAAAACAGAGCCCGCCCAGGCAATCGATTCGGTGCTGCTGGCCGATGCGGTCGCCAATTTCGAATGTACCCTGGAATCGCAGATACCCGCCGGCGACCATATAATCTTTGTCGGAAAAATTGTCGCCTCCCATATTAACACCGAACCGAAAAAACGCCTATACACCATCGGCCCCGGCCACAAACTCGGCCCGACCTCGTAAAAAACCGAGAGAAATCTTCATTAGCCTATCAGCAGCTCAAATTCTGCGCTGCTGAGGGACTGCCTTAGTTTCTGCAGGGCGGTCAATTCGATTTGTCGGACTCTTTCCTTGCTCAAGCCGAGCTTTTCGCCGATTTGCTTTAGTGTTTTCATTTCCTTTTTTATGGGTGAACCGATGAGGCCAAAACGATTTAGGATTACATGCTGCTCGCATTCGGTGAGATTGTCTTCGATGACCTGTGTGAGGCTTTGGTGTGCCCGTTCAATGGCCGCGAAATCTCGTGTCATTAATGTTTGGGCACCGCGTTCAAGATTTTTTAGAGTTCCTAATCTTGCCTTTATTGAGCCGGTACTTTTGCCGGATAACTTTGCGTACTCTTTTGCTATGTTCAATGAAGCGCGCCTGCCGAATCGCAAACCCAGTGTATAATCAAATTCCTCGACTGCGTTAATCAATGCGAAATTACCTTTACTTACAAGCTCGCTAAAGTCCGTACCGGTTGCCATATGTTTACCTGCAATACTGATAACAAGCCGCAGATTTGCTTCTATTATTCTCCTTTTTATTTCCTCAGCCTCAGCTAAATACTGCTCTATTTGTTTGATAATAGTGCCAGAGACAAGATTCGGTTTTATTCCCGTACGTGTTCGAAATGCTAAATATTTTAAGTAGTTGTATCTGCGGAACAGTTCGACTTCACGCTCCCTGGTAAGCACGGGGGTGTCCTTTAATATCTGCAGATACTCAGGCAAAATATGCGTCCCGACTAATTCGAATTGTTTAAGCGGTTCCGTCGAAGGGCTGTTTTCTATATGGACCGGTTTTGCGAGAATTTTCTCTTTGGCATCTTCTTCAAGAAATTCATCACTGTGGATGAATTCAATTTTTCTTGCCAGAAGCGCCCTGGCTCTTCGCTGATTTATAATACGGTAAATAGAACTTTTATTTCGATTAAATCGCTTCATCAGCTCTTTGGCTTTGCAGCCCTGTTTGTACAGTCTGTAAATCTCTGCGGCCTGCGCCGGCTCAATTGCTCCGGATATATACATCTCACCGGATTTATCAGCGTTGGCCTGTTCGTGATTCAGCAGTACTTGTCTGATGGTTTCGTTACATTTGCCGAATTCAGAGCCTATCCTGGTAATAATCTTATGACGAGAGAGATTCGTTTCGGCTGTAAGTTTTTCTGACCGCTTAATAATTTTTTGTTTTTGCTCATTTGTGAGGCGTCCAAAATTTTTAGCGTTTGTGAGAAGGTCGGGATTTTCCTTTAGGAATTTATCGACCGTTGACTTCAAATAGCCATTACATATCTTGCCGTTGTTAAAAATGAATTTTTTCGCCAACAGACCCCTGTCCCTCCAACGGTATATGGTTTTTGTTGAAACGCCCACTTTTTTCGCAAGCTCTTGTACAGTATAAATTTTCTGTTTCTGTTCAGCGACGGGACGAGCGAGCCAGCCGCTCAGCCTGGAGAGGAAGACTTGCAGGTCGCCCAAAAGTACATCGCCTTTGATAAGCTCATCGCCGCCCGGGCCTGCAGGGTGAAAACCCGTGATACGAAAAAACACAAACTCGAAAGGATATTCTTTATCCCTGTCTATAATGGTAAAAAGCTTTTCGGCAGCTTCGAGCTGTTTTAGGCGTTTTTTCTGCGGGGTAAATTTAAGCTGCAGCAGCAATTGTTCTAAATTTTGACTCTTTATTTTTCTCATAATCAAATATCCATTTTACCAGAATCCGGCTGAAAAAACAGCCGGATAAACACAATCATAGTAATTTAGCGAGCTTATGGGCCTTTGAATTTGCACCCTTTAAGGGGGGTAAATTCCGCGAGCAGCGTTATTAATATCATAGTAAAGCTCTTTAACCACGCAAAAGCCCCCGACCCCCGGCAGAAAAACAGGTAAGCACACCCGAGGGTAAACTCCAAAGCAAGTGAGCTAACATCGAGGGTAAACTCCAGCATTTTTGCCCTTTCGACAAATTGGGTTTGTTTTTGGCTTTATTGGCTTTGAATTGGGTTTGTTTTGGCTTAAATTGGCTTTGAATTGGGTTTGAATTGGCTTTGTTTTTTGGCCCGAGCCAGCGGACAAAATCATGTAATTGCCTGTCATGTCTAAAGTTATGTTCATTTTATCATTTCGTAAATTGGGTTTGTTTTGCATAAAAAGCTTATAAATTCGTACGTAAGAATTCGTAGAATTTATATAGCTCAAACTCGAAATCCGAATATCCCCCGACAGAAAAGCATGTGAGCTAACATCGAGGGTAAACTCCATATTGGGAATATCTAAATCTAAATGACTCAAATTCAAAACACCCCCTTACGAGGGAAAAAAGTCGTCCCTCTATAATTAGACGAGTGTGCAGCACTTATGATTTATTATTTACTATTTACGATTGATGGTTTGCTAATCCCCGATGTAGACAATCTGGGACAATTTTGATCCCATTAAAGTAAACGGCACTCTAACGGGACAAGGCTTGGC